>Ga0172380_10003161_pt1 | contig 23386 bp, 21 predicted proteins | sample Leawe162metaG_FD_119747 | JGI IMG/M metagenome (GOLD analysis project Ga0172380, IMG submission 119747) | Leachate microbial communities from a municipal landfill in Southern Ontario, Canada - Leachate well 162 metaG | ecosystem: Engineered > Solid waste > Landfill > Unclassified | place...
AACGCCTCGCGGAAGCGCTGATACGGTGCATGCGGTTCGCTCAACAGCAGCAGAATACGGGTCGGTTCCGCCGCGCTGGCGGCAGACAGCAGGAACAGACCGCACCACAGCCCTGCCTGTAGTAGTCGTGGCAATATGCGTAGGAGGCGGTTCAGCGTGGGCATCTCACCATTGCAGTGTCAGCGTGGCAAAAACATGGCGGTCGAACACATTGTTGGCGACATACTCGGTGTAGTCGGTGCCAAACAGGTTCTGCACTATCAGTGCCACCTCGCCCTGCGAGCGGCCACCGGCACGGAATGTTTTGGCAGCGCGCACATCGACACGACGCTGGGCAGGCTGATAATCAATCAACGGTCGATCCATGGGTTGCAGTTCATCCTGGTAATAGAACGCACCACTGAATGACCAGCCACCGTTCAGATGCCTTGCATACAAGGCACTGGCACTATTCATCGGCATGCTGCCGGTCACAATATCGTTGTAGCGCGACGTATCCACCGAAGAAAACGCGTTCTCGCCGGCGGCGAACATAGCCGGGCCGTTGCTTCGCGCCAGAATATGCGCCGCGTTGACAGTCAACTCTCCGCGACTGTCCGGCCTGTACTTGAACGTCATTTCAATCCCATCGATGTCGCTGGATGCGCCGTTCTTGCCGGTGTTCGTCAGGTGCGATTTGTAGATGCCGTCGCGCAACTGGTCGCTGAACAGGCGCAGGTCGAGCGACATCCCCTGCTGCGGAAACTCACCCAGGTAGCCTATTTCGCGCGACAGCAGACGCTCCGGTAACAGGCCGGGCGACATCACGTTCACATTGGGTACGATCAGGACTCCGGGTGAAATGGGTGGAAAATTCGTTTCCACCATTGAAGGTGTGCGATAGGCGATGGAAGAGCCGAGGCGCAGGGTCTGCTGCGGCGTGACATGCAGATTCAGCGAGGCACGTGGCGATACTTTCTCGTGCCCCATACGGTCGTGTTCAAACATGGCACCGCTATTGACCAGCAGCATGTTTGTCGGTCGCCATTCGTCGTGGACGAAGATGCGCCACTCATCGCTGCGCATCTGACTGGCATAGTCGACCGGCAGGGACAGCCAGGCAAAGACCGAGGCATGCCCTCGCGCATCCAGTTCATCCTGGCGCCAGGCCGCGCCATACACCAGCCGATTGCGCTCGGACAGTGCCAGCGTGTGCTGCACTTCAATCTCGTCGCGCCCCGATTGCATCGATTGCAGGACCGGGTCGGAGAAAAGGATTCCGCCCAGATATACGGTGAGCGCCTCGTGCTGATCAAGTCGCAGGTGGTAGTAACGCATGCGCAGCTCGTCCTCACCCGCCAGTGCGTGAATCCAGTCCAGTTGTACGAAGCCTGAATTGGAGATCAGATCGTGCGGCATGTTGCCGTTGGTGGTAGCGGTATCACCTGGCAGCCTGTACGGATTGACGGGATAAGGGTTCTTGTCGACGAAACCGACACCCTGAATGTCATGACTGAAACCGAACTGGAAATCGAAGCTGTCCACCGCATTGGGATGGTAGTTGGCGCGGTAGTTGAGCAGGCGTGCCTGGTTGCTGTCGTGATTGTTGCGCAACAAGGCATTCTGGTTCACCAGCGTGAGCGGAACCTGCGCGGGTAGTTCGGTCAGGTCGGTGTAGCCGTTGTCCGCCGTGTAGGCCAGCGTCATGCGGTAGTCATAAAGTTCGCCATTCGCCCCAAAACGAACCGACGCATCTTTGATACCGTGCGTGCCATGCGTGTAGTCAATCTGCCTGCCGCTTGCACTGGCTGCGTCTCTGGTGGTGATGCTGATCACACCCTGCGTGGAATTGGCACCATACGAAGCGGCGGCCGGACCGCGAATCACTTCGATGCGCTCGATGTCTCCCACGTTGAGTGGAATGTCCGCCCATTCCACTGAGCTCAAGGGGGGCAAATAGACGCTGCGCCCGTCGATCAGCACCTGCATACGGCGCGAGTACTGGTCGGTCGCCCCGTGGTAAGCGGCAAAGCCCTGGCTGCCCTTGTAGTAGCTGACATACATGCCGGGCACCAGCTTGAGCAAGTCTGTGACGGTGCGCGCGCCGGAAGCGACGATCATGTCACGATTGATCACCGTCATCGCATTGGGTGCTTCGGACAGCGGCTGCGCCAGGCGCGAAGCACTCAATACTCTCGGAAACTCCTGAAAATACCCCAAGTCGTCCGGCAACTCCGCCGCATTCGCCGTCAGCACCGCACCACCGCATAGCAGTGCGGCCAGCTTCATCATTCTATTCATTGTGTTGACTCCCCTTGGGCGGAGAATAACCCAGGCACCGGTTTTTGCACAGCCGGAACAGACGGGTAAAACAATGCGAAATTAAGACTAGGTGCGGTACTTGCGCACCAGACCGACCAGCACGCCGAATATTTCCAGCGACCCCTGCGGACGAATGACAGGATAAGCCGGATTTTCCGGGCGCAGGATGAACCGGCCGCGTTCGCGATCCAGCGTTTTCAAGGTGAACTCGCTATCTACGATGGCGATCACGATGTCGCCAACGTGAGCCAGGTCACGCTTCTCCACCACCGCCACATCGCCATCATGAATACCGGCCCCCGACATCGAATCACCCTTCACCGTGATCAGCACAGTCTTCGACGGAGTATCAATCAGCATCTCGTCGATCACGTGGTACTCGCCCTGGGCCGCGCTCACCGTGACCGGCATCCCTGCCGGAACCGAGGCCTCAGCCAGAGGGCGCGCAAAGAACTGGCTGGTCGGTATCCACATCCCGTCCGGTGTGCGCTCGATGAAACCGGCCTCACCCAGCCGATCCAGTATCGCCTTGACCCAGGACTTGGAGGCGATGCCAAACACCTCGCACAGCGAGGCATAAGAGGGAATGCTTTTCCAGTCGGCGTAATAATCTTGCAGCTTGGCAAGGTACTCGACATCTCGGGAATGGGCAGGCGTGGAATCTGTCATGGCAGCATCAATACAGAACGAACGTGCTGTGCAGCATAAAGAACGACTGTTCTGCTGTCAATGCGGCTTGTATGCTTGTGCTCTATCGACGGACTCAGAATGAAGGTCTCAATCGCGCTTGATGGTTGAAAGTATTGCCATCTGCAGCGCGTTCATCAGTCTCAGAATCTGGGCTTTGAGGTCGAGCAATGTATTGCACAATTCGCGCGCTCGTTCGATCTCCCCGGTATCGCGCAGGCGGATGATTTCGGCGCCGATCTCGTGTACCCGCACATGCACCGGTTCGATCGCGGCAAACTCCGGAAGATGTGCATAGGCAGCTTTACCATGCCCGTAGTACCAGTGGCCGAACCGGCAATGATGATGGCTCGTCAGTTCCGCCGCAGACAGCGCCAGCGGCGCATTTTCGATCGCCAGCAGAACACGCTTGACCCACTTTACGTGATCGTTTTGTGCCACCAGCAAAGGCAGGTTTCTGATCTCCCAACGCGCATCTGCCCATAACGCCCATTTCGGATCAGGAAGATATTGCCGTACCCAGTCAGTCACTTGTGATGCAGGCATCGGACGCGCGATACCGTAACCCTGCGCATCATCGCATCCCAGTCGCATCAGTAACACACCATGCTCGGCGGATTCAACTCCCTCTGCGATGACCGAACGGTTGAAAAGTCTGGCCAACCCGATCACCGCTTCCACGATGGTGACATTCTGCTCGTCGTCCAGTATGTCGCGCACGAAGGATTGGTCAATCTTGAGTGTTTCCGCCGGAAGATGCTTGAGATAGTTCAGGGAAGAATAACCGGTACCGAAATCGTCCAGCGCAAAACCAACACCGAGGCGCTGGCAGGCGGTGATTGTGTCGGTTGCCCGCTGCAGGTCGTCGAGTGCCACCGACTCCAGAATCTCAATCTCCAGCAGCGTTGGCGACAGCGCCGGATGGCGCGCCAGAATCTGCGCCAACCGTGCCGCGAAATCCTCGCGCTGAAAGTGGCGTGCGGCGATATTTACACTCACCGGCCACGCCACACCCGCCGCCTGCCATTGTTCCAATTGTTGCAAGGTCTGCTCGACCACCCACTCGCCGATCTCCACGATAAGGTCAGTCTGTTCCGCCAAAGGCAGAAAATCCAGCGGCGGGATCAAGCCGTCCTGCGGATGCTGCCAACGCAACAGGGCTTCCATCCCGATCACATTGCCGTTGCGCAGATTGACCTTCGGTTGGTAATACAGCACCAGTTCATCCGCCTGCAGGGCTTCGCGCAAACGCAATATATTGCGATGTGCCGCCTGTGTTTCATTATCCTCCGACACATTGAACAAGTGGAAACGGTTACGCCCCAGTTGTTTGGCCTGATACATGGCCTGGTCGGCGTGGCGCAGCAGGGTGTCACTGTCTGTTTCATCGAAAGGATAGACCGTCAACCCGATACTCGCCGAAACGGCGATTTGGCCCACATCCTGGCAACAGGGTGCAGCAATGGCATTAAGGATGCGTTGCGCAGCAGCATAGATTTCATCAACGTTCCCTGCATCACCGAGCAACAACACAAATTCGTCGCCGCCCAGACGTGCCACCGAGTCCTCGCTGCGCAAATTGGTTTCCAGACGACGTGCAATCTCCACCAGCAGGCGATCGCCCACCTCGTGCCCATAGCGGTCGTTCACCGGTTTAAAACCGTCCAGATCGAGCAGACACACACCCAGCAGTTTATTTTGCCGCTGTGCCGAAGCCAGTGCACGCTCGAAACGATCGGACAGCAAGGCGCGATTGGGCAGCCCGGTCAGCACATCGTGCCCTGCCTGCCATTGCACCGCGTTGAGCAGTTTCTTCTTGTCCGTCACATCGTGAAACACCAGCACACAGCCGATCAGCGTGCCATCCAACAAGCGAATCGGTGCGGCGGAATCCTCGATGCAATACTCGTTGCCATCACGGCTGATGAGCAAAGTGTGATTGGTGAGACTCACCGTTTTGCCATGACGCAAGACCAATTCAACCGGGTTCTCGGCGTGCATATGCGTTGTTTCGTTGAGGATATGGAAGATTTCTGCCAGCGGCCTGCCAGCGGCCTCCTCCAGTGCCCATCCGGTTAGTCTGACTGCCACCTGGTTCAGAAAAGTGACGCGCCCCTCGATATCGGTGGTGATAACCGCATCACCGATCGAAGCCAGGGTCACTTCCGCACGCTCTTTTTCGGTCTGGATGGTGCGCACCAGATGCTCAATCTGCTTCGCCATCACATTGAATGCGCCGATGACAACACGCAATTCCGGTGCACCATACAGCGGCGCCCGGACAGCATGGCTACCCAACTCAAAATCTTCGGTGACTGCCTTCAGTTCGCGCAAGCCGCGCAGTGTGGAGTGCAATACCAACCACAGCAGCGCGGCCAAAGCCAGCAGCACCACTGCCACTGCCTTGAGCTGGTTGGTGATCTGCTGCCAGGCCGGATAAAGTGCGTGTGCCGGGTCGAAACGTATCACCAGCACGCCATACTGGCGGCCGTCTGCGGCCAGCGGCAGTTCGGTTTGCTGTATGAATCCCGCCATGCGCGAGACAAACCAGGCAGGTGGATACTTGCTGGTTGGCGCCTGGTTGATCGCTTCGATATCTATCCCGTTCAAGCCTCGCCAAGCCAGACGATCGATATCCTTATGGGCGCTCGCCTCCCGTTGCAGGAAAAGCTTCATTTCCTCAAGATCATTCTGCCGCACCTTATTGATCAGACGCTGTGGCAGAGTGGATTGCAGCTCGGACAATTTATCGCCCAATCGATGCTGCGCAAACACCATCAACTCCTGTGCCAGTAGCACGGTACGTACGGTGGCAACCATCGCCACCGTCAGCAACACCGCACCAATCAGGCGGGTGGTCAGCGGGGTGTGATGCCAGAAGTGTGAGATGGCGTAATGCAAAAAATTTTGCTTGTATCGTACGTTGGCCAGAGCCGAACGTTTACTAGCCCTTATCTGCCATCAGCGCTTCATACTTGGCCTGCAGTTGCTCCATGCTCTCGATGTGGTCGGGGTCTTTTGGGATGCAGTCAACCGGGCACACTTCAACGCACTGCGGCGTGTCGTAATGACCCACACACTCGGTGCATTTAGTCGGATCGATGATATAAATGGTATCGCCTTGCGAGATAGCATCGTTCGGGCATTCCGGCTCGCACACGTCGCAGTTGATACATTCATCGGTGATGATCAGTGCCATAGTTACTCTCCTTTGGTTATTTTTTTATCTTTCAATCTCGCCTCGACCGAGGGTGATACGAATTTGCTTACATCACCGCCGAAGCGCGCGACCTCGCGCACCATGCTGGCGGAAATGAAGGTGTACTGCTCCGCCGGGGTAAGAAACACCGTCTCGATTTCCGGGTGCAGACTGCGGTTCATGCCTGCCATCTGAAATTCATATTCAAAATCGGACACCGCACGCAAACCGCGCAGCACCACGTGCGCCTGGTTCTCACGCACATAGTTCATCAATAATGCATCGAATCCATCGACCCTGACGTTGCGAAAATCGGCAAACACCTCGCGCGCCATGGCCACTCGTTCTGCCAGCGTGAACAAGGTGGCACCCCGGCTCGCCGCAACCGCCACGATCACCTCGTCAAACAGGCCTGCGGCGCGACGCACCACATCTTCATGCCCGCGCGTGAGGGGATCGAAAGTACCCGGATAGACGACTCTAATCATTATCTTTTCGTCCCAGTAAGCGGTAATTTACGGCGCCGGCCTTGCCTTGCTTCAATGTTTGCCAGTCCGTTCCCGCGTCGAATTCGCCGCCACTTTCGACGTAAACCACCCCGCCCGGCATCAGAAAACCCGCCAGTTTCGGCAGTAATCGCAACAAGCAATCACTCTGGAACGGCGGGTCAAGAAACACAACATCGAACCTGCCATCGGCTCGAACCGCGAATTTTAGCCCATCATCGCGGTGCAAGGCTACATTACCCAGTGCCAATTTTGCCGCATTATCCTGCAATGCCTTAAATACGGCAGGGTTACTCTCCACCATAACCACTTCTTCCGCACCCCGCGAAGCGGCCTCAAACCCAAGTGCACCGCTGCCTGCGAACAGATCGAGACAGCGCTTGCCATACAACGTCTGTCCCAGCCAGTTGAACAGCGTCTCGCGCACCCGGTCGGGCGTGGGGCGCAGTCCGTTGCTGTCCGGAAAATGTATGTTGCGGCTACGATGTGTGCCGCCAATGATGCGTACCTTGTTTATTTCTTATCCCCTTCAGCCGCAGATCTTCACGGATGGAACACGAAAAAAACAATCAGCGCCTGCTTGTCCGTGAACATCCGCGTTCATCCGCGGTGTGTCGTTGTTTCTATTCCGGGGCACCGACAATCACAGTCACCATCGCCGCCGGGTCGATGCGTCGCCGGAATGCGTCGTTGATGTCGCTGACCGTAACACGTTCGATCCGCTGCGGGAAGTCATCCAGGTAGGTCAGCGGCAAATTGTAGAAGCCAATCAGGCTGAGGTAGTTGAGAATCTTGCTGTTGCTCTCGATGCGTAACGGAAACCCGAAGATGATGTTCTGTTTGGCGGCCCTCAATTCCTTTTCGGTGACACCTTGCTCTATGAAAGACTGCAACGTTTGCCGTACCACCAGCAAGGCCTCATCGACCTGATCCTTCTTGGTCTGCAAGCCAATTTGGAACGCACCCGGCTGTTGCATTGCCATGAAATAGCTATACACACTGTAGGCCATGCCGCGTTTCTCGCGCACCTCATTCATCAGGCGCGACACGAATCCGCCTCCACCCAGAATGTAGTTGCCAACGTAAAGTGGAAAGTAGTCAGCATCGTTGCGGGCCACACCGGGGGCGCCGATGAGAATGTGGCTTTGACTCGCCGGATGCGCAATACGCTCTTCCCGCGCGGCAATCTTCATCACCACCGGCGGCAATGTACTCGCCGCCATCCCTTGCGGGAGGCTCTCAGTCAGCCGCTGGGCAATCGCTTCCGCCTGCTGGCGCGACACATCACCCATCAGCGCCACCACCGCATTGCCTGCCACGTAGTGTGTACGATAAAAGCTCACCAGGTCGTCGCGCTGGATTTTTTCAATATCACTCACCCCTGCCTGCCAACCGTAGGGGTGGGAACCAAATACCGCCCGCCCGAAGGCGCGCTCGGCCAGAAATTCAGGTTTGGTTTCAGCCTCGCGCAGGCCGGCAATCAGCCGATTTCTCTCACGCTCCAGCACCGTCTGCGGGAATACAGGGTGTTGCAACACCGTCGCCATAATGGCGAGTGCCGCCTCGCGCTCCGCCTCGTTACTCAGAGTGCGCAGTGACAGACCGGAGCGGTCAGAATCAAAACTGCCGCCCATCTGCGCTCCAATATCGGCCAGACGGCGTGAGATGTCATCCTCGCTCAAGTCCCGCGCACCCAGATCGAGCAAGCCGTGGACCAGCCCGGCAACACCGATCTTGTCCGCCGCATCAAAAGCGCTGCCGGCGGGGAAATTCACCGCGACATCGAGCATTGGCAGATTATGGTCTTCGACAAAATAAACGCGGGCACCGCTGGGTGCCTGCCAATGCTGAATCTGCGGCGTAGCCAAAGCGCCACCGGCGAGGCCGCACAGCAGCAATATTGCTATCAGTCTAGTGCGCATGCCGCATCTCCTTCGGTTGCTTCGATTCACCACTCAATGGCTGCGGATCGAGCACAGCGATCGTCAGTTGATCGTCCTGCAATATCTCGCGCGCCACCTGCTGCACCTGCTCTGCCGTCACCGCCTGCAACTTCCGCAACATCACCGGCAAGTCCTGGTGCGACAGACCGATGCTCTCCATCTGCCCGATCTGCATCGCCTGATAGAACACCGAATCCAGTTTGTAAACTTCGGCTGCAGTGACCTGGGCACGCACTCGCCGCAACTCTTCCTCGCTCACGCCCTCGCGCATGATCAGTTGTAGTTGTTCGCGCAGGGCCGCTTCCAACTCGCTCACCCCCTTGCCCGGAGCGGGTGTTGCTTCCAGCGAGAGCAGGGTCGGCCCGCGCGACGCATTGGCATAACTTGCGCCGATGCTGTTAGCAATCTGCCGTTCGCGCACCAGCACCCGATTCAGCCTGGCCGAATCGTTACCGTCCAGCACGCCCGCCAATACCGACAGCGCATAAGGTCGCCAATCATTTTCCACATCGCGCAGGGTCGGTGCGTGATAGGCCATGACCAGATGCGGCAGCTCCGCCGGAGCCTTTACCACCATGCGCTTGATGCCGCGCTGCGCCGGTTCGAGATAGGGTTTGCGCAATGGCAATTTGCCTGCCGGGATGCGGCCGTAATAGCGCCGCGCCAGCACAAAGACCTCTTTGGCATCGACATCGCCGGCGATCACCAGCGTCGCATTGTTCGGCACGTACCAAGTCTGATACCACTCGCGCGCGTCGTTTACCGTCATGTTTTCCAGATCATTCATCCAGCCAACGATCGGATTGCGGTAGGGATGCTCCTGGTAAGCAGTCGCCATCAGGCGCTCGTCGAGCAGGGCATGCGCATCATCGTCGGTGCGCCAGCGGCGTTCTTCCATTACCACCTTGATCTCTTTGGCGAACTCCTGTTTATTCAACACCAGATTGTGCATCCGGTCGGCCTCCAGCTCCATCGCCAGCGGCAGTTGCGACTTGTGCAACTGCTGGAAATAGGCGGTGTAGTCGTAGCTGGTAAAAGCATTCTCACGCCCGCCCGCTGCCGCGATGCGCCGCGAAAATTCACCGGATGGAACAGACTTTGTCCCCTTGAACATCATGTGTTCGAGCACGTGCGCCACACCGGTGACACCGGTGCGCTCATCCATGCTGCCTGCGCGATACCATATCTGCTGCACCACCGTCGGCGCCCGCCGGTCTTCCTTGACCACCACCTTCAGCCCGTTCTGCAACGTGGTCTCGTACACTTCTGCCTGTGCCGATACAGCAAGAAGCAAACCCAGACACAACACATAAAGTTTCATCTATCTCTTCCCGAACCATAAAACCGTTAAAATGGGCGCGCATTATGCGACATTTCTTCCACTATCGAATACGCCTGCATGTTTAGTTTCCTGAAAAAAACCCCGTCAACCCCCGAATCGAAAAGCTGGCTGGTACGTCTGACCGCTGGTTTGGCACGCACCGGTGGACAGCTATCCTCCCTGCTGGTTCCCGGCGGCAAGATCAACGATGAATTGTACGAAGAATTGGAGACGGTACTCATTACAGCTGACGTGGGCATGGATGCAACCCGGCGCTTGCTGGCAGATGTGCGCCGCCAGGTCAAGGAACAGAATCTGCACGAAGCCGGGCAACTGAGGGAAGCGCTGGCACAGGCGCTGCAAAAATTGCTCGTGCCGCTGGCGCGTCCCCTGCAAACTGATGCGCACAAACCATTTGTCATCATGCTGTGCGGGGTCAACGGCGCAGGCAAGACCACCTCTATCGGCAAATTGGCCAGGCATTTCCAGAACCAGGGAAAATCGGTACTGCTGGCGGCGGGTGACACTTTCCGTGCCGCCGCGCGCGAACAGTTGCAGGAATGGGGCAAGCGCAACGACGTGACCGTCATCGCACAGCAGAGCGGCGATGCCGCCGCCGTCATCTTCGACGCGGTACAGGCGGCACAGGCGCGCGGCATCGACATTGTGCTGGCCGACACAGCCGGGCGGCTGACTACCCAGTTGCACCTGATGGAGGAGATCAAAAAAGTGAAGCGCGTCATCGCCAAGGTGATGCCCGAAGCACCGCATGAAGTTCTGCTGGTGCTGGATGCCAACACCGGGCAGAACGCGTTATCACAGGTAAAAGCCTTCGATCAGGCACTGGGGGTGAGCGGACTGGTGCTGACCAAACTGGATGGCACAGCCAAGGGCGGTGTCATCGCCGCCATCGCCCAGGCGCACCCGATACCCTTGCGTTTCATCGGCGTGGGAGAAGGTGTGGACGATCTGCGCCCGTTCGTGGCGGAAGATTTCATCACGGCACTGCTGGGGCTGACTGAATGAGAAAAATCCTTATCAACAAAAGACAAGAGAAACACGAAATCGTGACTTGTTCTTTTCTCGTGCCTTTTATACTTTTCGCGGACCCGACTTTGCTCATAAAATGATTTCCTTCAACCAGGTCAATAAACGCTACCCGGGCGGACATGAAGCGCTGAAGAATGTCAGCTTCGACATCACCGAGGGCGAGATGGTCTATCTCACCGGTCATTCCGGCGCGGGCAAAAGCACCTTGCTCAAACTTGTCGCCGCCATCGAACGCCCGACCAGCGGCAGTGTGCTGGTCAAAGGACAGAATATCCGATCCATCAAACGCGAGGCCATTCCGGCCTTGCGCCGCAATTTCGGTCTGATCTTCCAGGATCACAAACTACTGTTCGACCGCAGCGCGTTCGACAATGTGTTGCTGCCGCTGCAGATTTGCGGCTTCGATCCGCGCGAGGCGGCACGACGGGTGCGGGCGGCCCTGGACAAGGTTGGTTTGCTGGTGCGCGAAAAAGCCAACCCGGTCGCGCTTTCAGGCGGCGAACAACAGCGCCTGTGTATTGCCCGTGCCATCGTCAATCGTCCAGGCGTGCTGCTGGCAGATGAACCGACCGGCAATCTCGATGTCGAGTATGCACACGAGATCATGGCGATTTTCCAGTCCTTCCATCAAGTCGGTGTGACGCTCGTCATCTCTACCCACGACGAAGGCGTACTGGCCAAATTTCCTGCGCGCACGCTGCATCTGAAGCAGGGTGAATTGCAATGAACACGCTGCGCGAACATCTGCGGGTACTGCGCGAGACGCTGCAACGACTAGCGCAGACACCGGGTGCATCTTTGCTCAGCATCCTCGTTACCGGTATTGCATTGAGCCTGCCCGTCGGCGGCTACATCATGTTGCAGAGCATGCAGACCCTGGATGCCAGACTGGGGACAAAACCACAGATCAGTCTTTATCTCGCCAGCGGCACGAGCGCAGCCGAGGTCGGCAAACTGGGAGACAGATTGCGCCAGCACGAGGCGATTGCAGCGGTGGAATTCATTGCGCGCGATGCGGCATTGAAACAATTGCGGCAAAGCACCGGGCTGGCGGAGGTGGTTGACGGGCTGACGCAAAATCCATTGCCGGATGCCTATATCGTCCACCCAAAAAACAGAGATCCGGTCGCGCTCGAAGCGCTGCGCAACGAATTGCAGGCAGACACCGGCATCGAGCATGCACAACTTGATTCGGACTGGTTACGCAAACTGGAGGCAATCCTTGATTTTGGACGTCTGGCAGTTGCACTGCTGGCTGCCCTGTTGAGTTTTGCCCTGATCGCCATCACCTTCAACACCATCCGCTTGCAGATACTGACCCGGCGGCAGGAGATCGAGGTCGTAAAACTCATCGGCGCAACCGATGCCTTCATCCGGCGCCCTTTCCTTTACTTCGGCATGCTGCAAGGACTATTGGGCGGTATCGCCGCTTGGTTGCTGGTTTCCGGCATGCTGTATGCCCTGAACACTGCGCTGGGCGAGTTGGCCCGGCTGTATGCCAGCAGTTTCGTCCTGCAATCACTCTCACTCGCCGACAGTCTGGCCCTGCTCGTCTTCTCTGCCTATCTCGGCTGGCTCGGCGCGTGGTTCTCTGTGGCGCAGCACTTGTGGCAGATCGAACCGCGCTGAACGAAAGTACCCCTCAAAGATTCCGTTCCTTCTTGATCAGGTCGTAGGCGAGCTGAATGTCTTTCGCCTGCTCGGTCGCCATCTTGATCATATCGTCCGGCATGCCCTGCCCCATCAGTTTGTCCGGATGATATTGGCTCATCAGCTTGCGATAAGCGCGCTTGATCTCCGCATCCGTGTTGTCCTTGCTCACACCAAGCGCCTTGTAGGCATCACCCAGCGCAGCCTCGGTATTTACCTGCCCACCGGCGAAATGAGTCTGATTCACCACCATGTCCAGCAAGCGTTTGAATGCTTCCGGGCCGTAACCCAGGTACCCGGCGATATCCGTGAGCAGCTTCTCCTCTGCCGGATGGTAGTGCCCGTCTGCCAACGCCATCACGATCAAATAGACCAGCAGCATCTCTTTCAGGTTGTGCGTCTGGCCGCAGACCAACATGAACTTGTGGCAGGCAGGTTCGATATCGAATTCAGGTACAGCACCTTGTTTGAACCAGACGATAGCCTGTTGGCGATGTTCAGGCGTCATGCCCAGTTTCTGCACGAACTGCTCCACGTGCGCAATTTCATCCTCGGAGACCCGCCCGTCTGCCTTCGCCAGCTTGCCCATCGAAACGAACACCGTCTCCAGGAAAACCGTCTGTCGAATCGCATTCTGCAAGGGGTTTAGTGCGCCCTGACCGAGTGCACGGACACGATCGATGGCCGAGCCTATGAACAGGCCAAGCAGCGCCCCGAAAAAACCAAAAAGGTAATAACCTGCAATGATGCCGACGAACTTGAACAAGATGACTCCAAAGAATAAAGGCGGAAACTTGCCGCAACAAAGGCGCGCATTATACCTTTGCACTATCATTAAGGACCCGGGAAGACGAAAAACACCGGCAGCAGCATGACTTTCCAGCAAAGGGATTCAATGCAACACACTGCAACAGGTTCTTTTTCAGTGCCACGGAAAATCGCTGGCTGTTTTGTTCGATAACAGCATGGAAATGAAAGCGATCAATTCAGGCAAGCTGCGTGCGATTGGCTACGATGCACGAGCACGTATCCTGCAGGTCAAGCTCGACAACGGCAGTACACTCCAATACAGCGGCGTCGGCGAAGATATCTGGCGCCGACTCAGCAGCTCCGGAGCTGCATGGAGTTTTTATCGCGACAACATCGAAGAGGAATTCACCGTGAAGAATGTTTCAGTAAGCTCTCCTGCAGGGAAGAACTCTCTCGATGAACTGTTCGGCCAGAAATAATTGTGATACCAAGCCGTTAAATCCACCCAGGAATTCAAGGTGTTCACGATTTGTGATTGCTATTGATTGCTCCGAGATACCCGAAATCTACTCGTGGTCAGCTTATTGAACCATGAACGACACTTCGCCAACCTCAATGCAAGCCGAGTCAGACAGCCAATCACGGGCGGGATCTTAATTACACTTTCAACTTCTGGAATGCCGCCGCCATGGCGCCCGACGGAGCAACAACATTGGGTACGCGGCCAGTTTTCACACCGGCACTCTTGCCTTGACCTCCCGCCTTTCGTTGAGCGCCATCCGGCTTGTTACCGCCCACCCGCCCCGCCATATCCGTTAGCCGCATTGTCAGCGCAATCCGCTTGCGCTTCTCGTCCACTTCCAGCACTTTCACCTTCACCACCTGCCCCGCCTTCACCACGGTGTGCGGGTCTTTGACGAAGGTGCTGGAGAGTGCCGAGATATGCACCAGACCATCCTGATGCACGCCGATGTCCACGAAAGCGCCGAAGGCCGCCACATTGGTCACCACGCCTTCGAGGATCATGTCCGGTTGCAGGTCTCTCAGTTCTTCCACGCCTTCTTTGAAGGTCGCGGTGGTGAACTCGGGACGCGGGTCACGGCCCGGCTTTTCCAGTTCCTTGAGGATGTCGCTGATGGTCGGGATGCCGAACTTCTCGTCCTGATATTTGGACGGGCTGAGCGCCTTCAGCAGGTTGCTGTTGCCGATCACGCCTTTGATGTCCTGCTTGATGTCGGCGAGAATGCGCTGCACCAACGGATAAGATTCGGGGTGGACAGCGGAAGCATCGAGTGGATCGTTACCGCCCATGATGCGCAGGAAACCTGCCGCCTGTTCAAAAGTCTTGTCCCCCAGGCGCGGCACTTCGCGCAGTTGCGCGCGACTGGCGAACTTACCTTTGCTATCGCGGTGCGTCACGATGGCCTGCGCCACGCTGCTGCTCAGGCCGGACACGCGCGCCAGCAACGGCACCGATGCCGTGTTCACATCCACGCCCACCGCGTTCACGCAGTCTTCCACCACCGCATCCAGCGAACGCGCCAACTGGAACTGGCTCACGTCGTGCTGGTATTGGCCCACGCCGATGGACTTGGGGTCGATCTTCACCAGTTCGGCCAGCGGATCTTGCAGACGGCGTGCGATGGACACCGCACCGCGCAAGCTCACATCCAGTTCCGGAAGTTCCTTGGAAGCGAACTCGGAAGCGGAATACACCGACGCGCCCGCTTCGGACACCACCACGCTGGTCAGCTTCAATTCGGGGCGCAGCTTCATCAGGTCATGCGCCAGCTTGTCCGTCTCACGCGAGGCGGTGCCGTTGCCGAGGGAAATCACCGCGACGCGATGTTTCTCGGCCAGCTTGGCCAGCGTGTGCAGTGACCCGGCCCAATCATTGCGCGGCTGGTGCGGATAGATCACGGCGGTATCCACCACCTTGCCGGTCTCGTCCACCACCGCCACCTTCACGCCGGTGCGGATGCCGGGGTCCAGCCCCATCGTGGCGCGCGGCCCGGCGGGTGCGGCCAGCAACAGCGCTTTCAGGTTGCGCGCAAACACGTTGATGGCTTCGGTGTCGGCACGGGCGCGCAACGCCCCCATCAATTCCGATTCCAGATGCATGAAGCTCTTCACGCGCCAAGTCCAGCGCACGCTGTCCAGCAGCCAGCGGTCGGCCGGGCGGCTCATGTCCTTGATGTTGAAGCGACTGGCGATGCGCATCTCGCACGGGTTGTGCGGCGAGGCCCAGGTGGGTTTCTCTGCTTCGCTATCCAGGCGCAACTGCACATCCAGCATCCCCTCGCGCCGACCGCGCAATACCGCCAGCGCGCGGTGCGAAGGAATGGTGTTGATGGATTCGGAATAATCGAAATAGTCGGCGAACTTCTCCGCAGCATCGTTCTTGCCCTCCACCACCTTGGACTGCACCACACCATGCGCCTGCACATATTCGCGCAGCGATTGCAGCAAGGCCGCATCCTCGGCGAAACGCTCCATCAATATCTGACGCGCTCCATCCAACGCCGCCTTCGCATCCGCCACACCGGGATTCTTATCATCAGCCGCGCTGGTGAAAGGTTCATGCAGATACTTGGCCGCTTCCTCTTCCGGATTCAGTTCAGGGTTTGACAGCAACGCATCCGCCAACGGCTCCAGCCCTGCCTCCAGCGCGATCTGCGCCTTGGTGCGGCGCTTAGGTTTGTAAGGCAGATACAAGTCTTCAAGGTGCGTCTTGTCAGTGGCGAGCGAAACCGCCTTCAACAATTCAGGCGTCATCTTGTCCTGCTCGGTGATGGAAGCAATGATCGCCGCGCGGCGCTCTTCCAGTTCGCGCAGATAACGCAGCCGCTCGTCCAGCAAACGCAGCTGAATATCGTCCAAGCCGCCCGTCGCCTCTTTGCGATAGCGCGAGATAAAAGGCACCGTCGCCCCCTCGTCCAGCAAGGCAATGGCAGCAGCGATTTGAGCAGGCTTGGCCGCGATCTCAGCGGCAAGGCGTTGTTCGATGGAAGGAAGCATATTGAGTTTGGCTAGATTAAATCGGCCTCCACCAAGGGAGGCCGATGGGTAAAATTTACAAGGTGCGGATTATGCCAAGTTACGGGGCAATTTAGTGCGGGACTGACACCAAAGAAATTCTCTAACTTGCCTGCCAATGACGCGCTGATTTTTCTTTTGCCAGGAGTTGCCGTGGGTCACTCGGCCACAGGCCACTCACTGAAAGGAAATGGTATTTCTTCCGTGGCGAAAGTCAGGAAATTGACGACTTGCCGCAAGTAGTTGCCCATGCTGCGGCCAAATGAAACAAGCCGGATATTGGGTGCATCGTTCAGCAGCGTCATCACGAACTGGATGATCGCTACGATACCCAACACTGTCATGCATACATGGAACGCCAAGGCCATCAACAACATGAACAAACCGCGCATCCAGATACTGCGCTTGTTTCCTGATGCATCAGAATTTCCGGTCATCATGGCTCTCCTTAATTGTTCGCTGAAGAAATCAAGGGGGCGGGTTCGGAATACTTTTCCGTCTACAACGACAACCACGCATTGCTTGTGAGCTGACGCGCCGAAGACTAGCAGCAAAGCCCATTCCAGACCATATGCCAAAAGATACAGGCCATTTGCAGGGTTTTGTGACGATCTCTCGTTTCGACGACTGTCTATTCCGATGCAAAAACTGCCCCGAAGGGCAGTAAATACAACATCTCCAGAGTGTGTTGCTATGCTTTGCGCCACTGATCCGGCTTGCCACCTGTCGTGTTGCGAACGCGCTCGACCACGGGCGCACCGCCATGTGACAGCTCCTTCGCCCGTGCGATTGCTTCTGCTTGTGTGGGCAATACGCCGCTGGCGCGTTCCGAGTTGGGACGTCTTACTGCGAAGTCACCTTCCGGGCGCTTCTCTACAAATATTTTCTTGTCGCTCATATAACCTCCTATGGGTTGGTTTGTGCGCACACAATTTTCAGATGCCACCGTGTAAAGGTTGTTTGTTCCAACAGGCAACTTCAATACTGCACCGCAAGGCGAATCATCTGCCTTATTCAGGGTTTGCGCTGTGTGCCAGCGCACAGGGTGAAGCTTGGTCTTTTCGGGCCGGATTCGGGTGTGCCAAGGCGCTTGAGCCGGGGTGAAATTCAACAGCAACTGCACCTGGCGATGGTAAGAAGGTAAAATGCCGCGCTCTCAGGAGGCATTCATTGGATAATCCCTACAATATTCTTGGCGTGCCGCCGACCGCATCGGCCGAAGACATCAAGAAGGCGTACCGCGCGCTGGCCATGCGCCATCACCCGGACAGGAATCCCCACTCCAGCGCTGAAGTTCGCTTCAACGACATCAAGAAGGCGTATGAGCTTCTTTCCGACCCGGTCAAAAGAGCTGAATATAACTACAGCTTCAACAATCGCATCGTCATCGACCCGGAGAATGAAGCGCAGTCCTTGTGGAAGTCGCTGTTCAGCCGCTGCGGGATCGAACTTTGGCACAATGACCGTTAATCCACTTGAAGACAAAATAATATGAAAAAAGTCCACCCTGAATTTGCTTACCAGTCGCGTGAGCTTGGTATCCAGATCGAAGATACGCTGGGCGAGCCGCCTGATAGAAGGAACTATGATCGCGTCATCAATTCTTTGCTCGGTGAATTTGCCAACGGCACCGAAATCGACGATGTGAATTTGTTGAGTTTTGCGTTGACCGAGCACCTGCGTTTTGATGATGCCGCAGGATTATTGGCTGAAGGCGAGCAATATGACGAAGGCGATGCCGCGCGGGTGTTGAAGATGGTTTCGTGCGATGACGCTACAGCCGGTAAAGCATTGGCAGCTGTTTCGGTCGCCAACCCTGAATTGGTACGCAAAGCGATCATCACCGCATTTTTGTTCAAGAACCGCAAGCACTGGTCGGATGAAGACCACTCGCTCGAAGCCCTGCAAGCAGAGGAAGACAAGGACGATGCGGAGGATATGGACGAAAATCAAGTGCCTGAAGGCGAAAACATAGTGCATCTATTTGATACGCGCGGAGATGAGAATGCCTGATCAGAAGAATCTGCCCGCGCTCCAACTGCAAATCACCGAACTGGTGCTTGCGGGTTCTACCGAGCACGCGGAGGAAGCCCTCAACGAGACGGCCGAGAAATTTGGCGACCTCGCGGTCGTCGAGGTGCTGAATACCCTGGAGCCGCAAGTTGCGTCCCTTCACTTGTCCGCTTTCGATGGCGGCAAGCTGTCCTTGGCAACGCTGCTGATCCCGCCCAAAGTGTGGGCAGAAAGCTTGGCTTTCTTTGCCGCCACCTGGGACGAGGATTGGATCGAGGACGAGACTGAAGTCCTGGCTGAAGCGCTGTTCGCGCACATTCACGGCGTGATATTTTCGAGTGACGAACCGGAACGCCGTGCAGAGTTGATCCATGAAGCGCTATCGACCGACTGGGGTACGACGGCTTTTGCTGTGCTTTTCTCGACAGCCGCCGGGGAAATCATCGAGATCGCCCATGATATCCACAACCTTGGCGTGCATCGGAGCAGCCATACGACTTCTGATCACGACGTCATCCCGCTCGCATTGGAAATTGCACGCACTGATGAAGAAGCCTGGGATCGGGTGTTGTTTGAAATCTTCCCTGACTGGGTGCCCGGCGAAAATCAGTTGGTGATTAAAGCGGATGAAGAGGATAGCGATCAGGATGAGAATGAAGATGAAGATCGGGAACATGAATTCGCGATAGGCCGAACGACCAAAGAGCTGTTGCTGCGCCTGCGCAAGCAAGTGCCAAGCAAATCGACCAGCCCGGCAATGATCGGCGGCCACCCAAGTCTGGGTGAGGATATTTTTACCTAGGCCGCAAGTTCATTGTCCAGACACTCTCCATGCCAATCACCAGCTTCGCCGCCCGCCCACCCCAATTAGTCCAAGCGCTGGAGGCGCTTGTGCTGCGTGCGGACCATCAGGATACCGCCCGCGCGCTTTTCCGGGAACTCAGCGGAATCACGGTGCTGGTCGCCAGGAAATTCACGAATGACAGAACCGCAGATGGCATGCTCGAAGCGTTCCACCTGACGATCGGATGCATCTCGCTGGGAATCAGCCAAGCCGGCATCGCAGAGAGCAATGAATCCAAGCTTTCCTTCCTGCTTCAACACGGCGCCGAATACGTGTTCCAGATGGGATTTCGGCATCTCAAGGAGTTATCCAGCCTGCCCTATGCGGCCTTCGTTTCTGATTTTGACAACGATCCATTCGTTCAACAGCGCAACCTGAAGGCGATATTTTTGGAGATATGCCGCGCCGATCCCGCCTCGGTATGGACAGGGGATGAAGTCTATAAAAATGAATTATCGGATCGGAAGCGCAATCAGAAAATCATCGATTGTGCCAAATGGCTACGCAAGAATAATTCCGATGGCCCCGTAACAGATTCCGAGCTCGATGCGAATGCGGTTATTGCTATTGCCGTAATCTTTGCCATAGCGGGCGATGGCCGGATCGTCGCACGAACCAGGCAAAGGGAAATTGAATGCCTGATCGAACGCACCCGCGAAACGCGGCCCGATATCGAGGCAAGCTGGAACAATTTCCTGAAAAAAACCCCGCCTGAATTTCAACCCATTCTGCGAGAGCGCATGGAAGAACTCAGGGGCACCATCGTCCGGAAGATATTTTCCAGAACCAGAATCAAAACCGTGCTCACTGAGTTGCAGGACTTTTATGCGGGCAATGAGCAGGACATTGAGTATCCCTGAATCAAGGCGTTGGAGTCCGCTTAATGGAGTCTGTTGGCATTGCGGGATACCCCCGCTATAACGCTGCGCCCCGGGCAAGACTGGCGCTGTTTTTTAGGCGGTCATCAGGTCATTGCGTATGCGGTCAAGAGTGGTTCGAAAAAATCAGTACCAAACTGTCCAGTAATCTACCGCATAAAGATGAAACTTCCAGGTTCACCCGTGAATCTGGTTTAGCTGTCTGGCGATAATGTCGTGATTGAGCCAGATCACCGGGGCCGCAGGTTGGGAGGCTTCGATGAACATCAACGGACCTGTTCCCTCCAACACCAGTGCGCTGAGGATATCCGTGACCAGCACCTTGCGGTCCCTGTGCATCTGGGTGATCTCTTCCGATGTACCTATCATCAGATCGGCCAATTCTGCGGAGTTGTCCATCGGCCATGCGGCGAAGTTGCGGTAGGCCTGCATCACACTGCTGTCATTATAGGCATCGATCTTTTGCATTAACGCCTCCAGTGTCTGACCTTCCAGCAGGGTGTCGCGGCAGGCCCGCCACTGCGCCTCGGCCCAGTCGCCACCGCCTTCTTTCTTCAGGGCCTTCAGCAACGGAAACAGCGAAAGTTCGACACCAACGAAGATGTCCGAGGAGTTGGTGCGTATCTCCGGGCAATTGAACACCGCGGCCTTGATGCCCTGTGACCAAGCGGCTTCGGCGTGGCGCTCAAGGCGCATCTTGGCGTTGCCCTGCGTGTAGTTGGTATAGGTCTGCCACTGGTATTTGCCGCCAATGAGTATCTCGGTGCCGTGGTAACCATAGGCAGTGTAACGTGCCTGCCCGCCGGTCTTTTCCAGCCGTGCACGGATCCCCGCACTGCCTTCGATCAGGTGCTGGAAGGTGTTGGCGGTAACTTCGTCGAAATTCATCAGGCACAGCTTGCCGAGATCACTGTCGAGCAACGCGCGCGATGACATGAATCGCTCACCGCGCCCCTTGTAGATACGATTGGCAATGGCCAGGAATACTTTTACCTTGGGGATGCCGCCCGCCATGGTGTGGGCGAAAAATACGTTGCTGCCGTCCGCGATCATGCCGTCCAGCTGTGCCATCACTTTTGCGACGGAATCCTTAAAGCGTCCTACGCCGACTGCACGGCATTTCTCAATGTGCGGCCAGTCGAGTTTGTCTTCCTGCCAACTCTTGAGCGTCATATTGCCCAGCAGATCGGTCGGGGTGGGCTCGCCTGCGGGCGCGTCCAGATCGAAACCGGCCATCAGCGGCACGTTGATGATGCGCCCGCCCAAATTAGCCTCGGCGGTGGATAACTCCTCATCCGTCAGCGCGCGCAGAGCGTTGTTCTCGTCGCGGCGTCCGACGGTGATGCCGATAATCGTCATGCCCGCCTTGCGTGCTTCATTCACCAAACCATTCGCGTAGCCCCGTCCAAACAGTTCGCCGAACAGCACAAAGGTGTCACCCTGGCGGAAGATGTTATGTTGCGGAATCTCTCTCAACGAAACTGGTGTGGTCATAATAAGTGCTCTCCGATTATTTATGCTGGTTGCAAATGCCTATTGGTTCATGGCCATGTTAAAGAAAAACGGCCAACTATCCCACCCACTTGCGCGCATTCTGGAACAGATGCAGCCATGCACCGTTTTCCAGCCAACCCGATGGATGCCAGGAATTCTGCACGGCACGGAACACCCGCTCTGGGTGCGGCATCATGATGCTGAAGCGCCCGTCCGGCGTGGTGAGTCCGGTGATACCTTGCGGTGAGCCGTTGGGGTTGAGTGGATAGGTGGTAGTCGGCTTGCCGGAGTGATCGACATAGCGCAGCGTGACCAGCGGTTGTGCGGCGTGCAGGCGCTGGGTGTTGCCGAAATCAGCATAGCCCTCGCCGTGTGCGACGACGATAGGCATGCGACTGCCGGCCATACCGTCGAACAGGATGGAGGGTGATGGCTGCACTTCCACCATGACGAAGCGCGCCTCGAACTGTTCCGATTGGTTGCGCGCGAAGTGCGCCCAGTGTTCCGCGCCGGGAATGATCTCGTGCAAGTTGCTCATCATCTGGCAGCCGTTGCATACGCCGAGGGAAAAAGTGTCATTGCGCTGAAAGAAGGCTTCGAACTCGTCGCGCGCTCTGGGATTGAACAGGATGGATTTCGCCCAGCCCTCACCCGCTCCCAGCACGTCGCCGTAGGAGAATCCACCGCAGGCGGCCATCCCTTTGAAATCTTGCAGCTTCACCCGGCCGCTGATGATGTCGCTCATGTGGACATCGACGGCGGCAAATCCGGCACGATCGAAGGCGGCGGCCATTTCGATTTGACCATTGACACCCTGCTCGCGCAGGATGGCGATCGGAGGGCGCGACTTCAGCAAGGCAGGCGCGATACTCTCGTTGAGATCGTAAGTAAGCATGGCATGCAAGCCGGCATCCTTTGCCTCGAGGGTGCGGTCGAATTCCTGTTGCGCGCAGTGCGGGTTGTCACGCAGTTTTTGCATTTGATACGTTGTCTCGGACCAAGTGCGACGCAGCGTAATGGCGTTCTCGCTGAACAGCGTGGTCTTGCCGCGCACGATATTGATGGTGCCGCCGGTATTGAGGCGCGCCACTTCGTGCACGCTGCTCAATCCCGCCTCGTCGCACAATACAAAGATGTCGGCCAGATCAGCTCGGCGCACTTGCACCAGCGCGCCGAGTTCTTCATTGAACAGGATGCCGGAATCGTCACCTTTCAGTTCATCAAGACAGATGTCGAGGCCGATATGCGAAGCAAAGCTCATCTCGGCGAGTGCAGTGAACATACCGCCGTCGGAGCGGTCGTGATAGGCCAGCAGCCTGTTTTCGCGGTTGAAGCGTTGAATGAGAGAGAAGAAGGTTTTGAGCTTGTTGGCATCGTCCACGTCCGGCGCCACATCGCCCACTTGTTTGTACACCTGAGCCAGCGCCGAGCCGCCCATGCGGTTCTTGCCGCAGCCCAGGTCGAACAGCAGCACCACGGTGTCGGTGTCAGCCACGAGCTGCGGAGTGAGTGTCTTGCGTGCATCACTGCACGGGGCAAATGAAGTGACGATGAGCGACAACGGCGCGGTGACGGCTTTGTTCTGCCCGCCTTCCTTCCATGCGGTCTTCATCGACATCGAATCCTTGCCCACTGGAATACTGATGCCGAGCTGCGGGCATAATTCCAAGCCCACGGCCTTGACCGTGTCGAACAGCGCTGCATCTTCGCCGTG
>Ga0172380_10003162_pt1 | contig 23378 bp, 20 predicted proteins | sample Leawe162metaG_FD_119747 | JGI IMG/M metagenome (GOLD analysis project Ga0172380, IMG submission 119747) | Leachate microbial communities from a municipal landfill in Southern Ontario, Canada - Leachate well 162 metaG | ecosystem: Engineered > Solid waste > Landfill > Unclassified | place...
AGAAGAGGAGGCCGAGCGTTCGTTAATGAGTACAGCCAAAGGCATATTATAGCAAAAACCTCTTTTGGGGGCATAGAAATCCTGCCTCTTCCTGTGCAGGCCTTCTGTATATACCACCAACTGCCCCTCATCCAGGAATTCTCCCGTAATTTTAAGGGCCTGATCGAGGTATCCTCCCGTATTGTCACGCAAATCGAACACCATCTTAGTCATACCCTGTTTCAACAAGTCAGAAATGGCGCCCAGTACTTCTGTATAGCTGGTCATGGAAAATTTGGAGAGCTTAATGTACCCGGTAACCGAATCGGCCATATAGGCCACATCTACACTATGTACAGGTATCTTATCGCGGATAATGGAAAACTTAATAAGATCCCGTTCGCCATAACGTCTTACCCATACATCCACCTCAGTCCCCTTGGGCCCTTTCAGGAGGCTGACCAGAGAATCCTGAGGCAGTTTTCGCCCGGCCACTACCTGCGTATCTACTTTTATGATCTTGTCGCCCGACTGCAGGCCCATACGCTCAGAAGGACCTCCCACTACAACATTGATAACTGTGGCCGTATCGTTTGGCACATTGAATAATATGCCTATACCTTCTATATTGCCTTTCAGTTCATCGTCTGCTGTTTTCAGATCATTAGGTTCCAGGTATATGGAATGAGGATCCAATTCCTCCATAATAAACGGCAGGGTTTTTTCAATAAATGACGAAACGTCTACAGAGTCGACATAATTATTCTGTATCTGATTCAGGATCAATTCCAGTTTAGACCATTCACGGCCCAGCTGCGCTTCACGGCCCGTTCTCATCCTGCCGCCGGTCTGCCATCTGACGAATGCAGCAACTCCAATGGCCAGCAGAACTAAAACTACTATAGCCCCTACATGTTTAACTTTCTGATTGTTTTCCATAATTTACTTTATCACATTTGATCTACAATTACTCCGGCCCGTTCAAGAAGTTCTACGCCTTCCCTGGAACGGTACTCATCCCTGAAAACCACCCTTACTATCCCGGCCTGGATAATGAGTTTGGCACATTCAATACACGGGGCGGCCGTTATGTATATAGTGGCGCCCTCGCTGCTGTTGTTACTGCGTGCCACTTTTGTAATGGCATTTGCCTCGGCATGCAGAACATACGGTTTGGTGGTCCCGTCCGGTAATTCGCAAACATTTTCGAACCCGCGGGGGGTGCCGTTGTACCCGTCGGAAATGATCATCCGGTCTTTGACCATTAAAGCGCCCACTTTTCTTCGTTCACAATAGGAATTTTTTGCCCAGATCTGGGCCATTTCCAAATAATGTAAATCAAACTGAGTCTGTTTATCCATTGTATAAGAACCGTTTAATACTTCTTTTTGGAGTTTTTTCAAATTCTTCAGGAACAATCTTAACACGGGTAATCTGGCAATATTTGGGCAGTTCCATGTTTATCTGGGCCACCATAGATTCCATAGTGGCTTTCATTGCGGTATCTGGCAGTCCGTCTGCGGCCGCTTTTTCAAAATCGGGATATACCAGTGCCACCAACTGTCCTTCTTCCATGATTACGAGGCTTTCGCTCACGTACGACATATTATTAATTGAGCTTTCAATCTCTTCGGGATAAATATTTTGTCCGTTAGGTCCCAGAATCATATTCTTTGAACGACCCTTGATGAACAGAAAACCTTTTTTATCCATAGTACCCATATCGCCGGTCTTCAGCCAGCCGTCTTCGGTCATGGTCTCTGCGGTAGCTTCGGGGTTCTTATAGTATCCCAGCATCACATTATCACCCTTAACCAGGATCTCTCCCGGAATGGTGGCCGGCCTGGGGGAATCAATACGGATTGACATCCTCGGAGCTGCCTTACCACAGGAAAAAAGAGGCCGCATAAACCATGGTGAATAGGAAATAATGGGCCCGCATTCAGTCATACCATAACCCACCGTAAAGGCAAGGTTCAGGCTCTTGAGGAACGGTTCCACCTCATGATTGAAGGCTGCTCCCCCAATAATAATCTCTACGAATTCACCGCCAAAGGCTTTCACCAATTCGTCGTGGATACGCTTCTTAATCTTTTGATCTATAAATGGCATCCGCAACATAACTTTTATGGACGGTCGCTTGAGCAAAGGCAACAGTTTCTGTTTGTAAATTTTTTCTATGATCATAGGCACTGCTATAATCACTTTGGGTTTTACTGTTGCAAAAGCTTCTGCGATTACTTTGGGCGAAGGGGTACGGGTAAGGAAATATACATGTGCCCCGTTGGTCATCTCGTACAGCAGCTCGAACATAAGACCGTACATGTGCGCAGAAGGAAGAAGCGACACCACACTGGCCCCGTTCCCGACGGTAGGCAACACTTCTTCGGCAAACATTACATTGGAAATAAGACACCGGTAAGAAAGCATCACACCTTTTGAGAATCCGGTGGTACCGCTGGTATAGTTTATTAAAGCCAGTTCATCTGGTTTATCCCTGTAATACTTCACGTCTTCAATGCTTAGATCATTGGGGTAAAGCTCTTTATACAGGGCTTCTATTTTTTCGCGAGCGAATTGGATTTCTTCGTCGGCACTGTAAAGGATATCGAAATCCTGTAATCCAATGATAGCTTCTACATTAGGCATCTCCACTTCACTCAGACCTTCCCAGACCTGTTCGCCTACAAAGAATATTCGTGCATCGGAATGATTAACCAGATGCTGAATATTGCCCGGTTTAAATTCATGGAGAATGGGAACGATTACGGCTCCATAGGTTATGGTAGCCAAAAAGGCCACCGCCCAGTTGTTCTGGTTTCGTCCGCATAAGGCTACTTTATCTCCGTGCTTTAGACCGCAGCGTTCAAAAACAAGGTGCACCATTTTAATACGTCGTGCCATGTCCCTGTAATAGAGGGTTTCGGATTCGCCTTTAAAGTTGGTTAACGCCTGAAAGTCCCAGTACTTCTTAAAGCTGGCTTCGAGAAGTGCATTTAAGGATGTTGTTTTTAGAATAGGCTGACTCATAATGATAGTTGATTAGTTATACAAAGATCTGTAAATCGCAGAGATGTTTGTACATTCCGCCTTTATCCATAAGTTCCTGGTGCGTACCCCGCTCCACAATGGTTCCTTTCTGCATGACCACTATCTCGTCTGCATTGTAAATAGTGGAAAGCCTGTGGGCAATAATGACCGAGGTCCTGTTTTTCATAAGTTGTGTAAGGGCATCCTGAACCAGCCGTTCGCTTTCTGTGTCCAGGGCTGAGGTCGCCTCGTCCAGAATAAGAATGGGGGGATTCTTAAGTACGGCGCGCGCAATGGCTATCCGCTGACGTTGTCCTCCTGAAAGTTTTTCCCCGCGATCGCCTATATTGGTATCGTACCCTTCCGGCATACATATGATGAATTCATGTGCATTGGCAATCCGGGCCGCACGTTCTATCTCTTCCCCGGGTACATTCTCCGTTCCGAACGATATATTATTGGCTATTGTATCGTTAAAGAGGATGGCTTCCTGCGTCACAACTCCCATAAGTCCAATCAGGTCTTTGGGTTTATACTTCCTGATATCCGTTCCGTCCAGAAGTATCTCACCCTCATGCACATCGTAAAAACGGGGAAGCAGGTCTGCAAGCGTTGTTTTTCCGGCACCCGAGGGACCAACCAGGGCCACCACTTTCCCTTTGGGAATGGTCAGATCAATATGATTCAGGACGTATTCACCTCTGGGGTTGTATTTAAACGAGACGTTGCGGTATTCTATTGCTTTGCCGAAAGTTTCCAGAGGCAGTGCCCGGGGATCTTTTTTTATTCCCGGCTCGACATCCAGAATGGCAAAGATCCTTTCGCCCGATACCATTCCCCTGCGGATAGATGCATATGCCTTGGTAACGGCCTTTGCCGGCTCGAGCACACGCCAGTAAAACCCTATGTAAACGACAAAAGAAGGCCAGCTCATACCCAGCTCACCTTTATATTGCAGCCATCCTCCGTAAAAAAGGATAGCGGCAGCAACCCCGATTCCAAGGAATTCACTTAACGGGGAAGCCAGTTCCTGTCGGTTATAAAGCCGGCGTGTAGCCTGCCGGTGACTGGCATTTACCGTTTCGAACCGTCCCTGAACGTATTTCTGGGCATTAAATGCTTTTATAATACGGCTACCCGAGATAGCTTCCTCAAAATGACTGACGATCTTACCCAGCAGACCCTGCGATACCTCGGCTCCGGAGCGGAGCGCCTTGGTGATCCTTCCGATAAGCAAAGCCGAAACCGGCAGAGTCAGCAAGGTAACAAGGGTTAGTCTGGGACTCATATAGAACAGCATGGAAAGAAATCCCACAATGAGCAATGGTTCCCGGAAAATAACATGAAACGAACTGGCTACGGAATTCTGCACTTCGTTCACATCGTTAGAAATGGAAGAAAGAATGTCTCCCTTACGCTGATTATGAAAATACCCGATATGCAGACGACTGATCTTTCTGAAAAGATCCGAGCGTAAATTCTGCATTATAGTGGTACGCATACTTACCAGTATCCGCTGAGAGAGGTATTGGGTAAGGTTAGACAAAAAAGTTGCGATCAACAGAATAACACATACATATACCAGCGCCTTAAGCACGCCGGACGAATTCATGATATCGCCCAGGTAATACTGGAAGAGTTCTTTCACATAGGTGACCGAGAGGCTGAATTCCGGTCTTTCGGCAATCCCTCCCAGGGTTTGCGGCTCAAATAGCACAGAGAGTAAAGGAGCAATAAGTGCATAATTGGCTATCCCAAAAAGCACACTGAACACAGACAGGAAAAAATAGGGCGGCCAATATTTTCCGTATGGCTTACCGTATGCAAGTATGCGAAGGAAAGATTTCATCAATCGGCGATTTCTTCGTAATCTATATATTCGCCTGTATTTTGGCTAATCTTTTTCTTTCCGGGCATTGTGCCGGGGTCGCCTGGCTGATCCTGCTCCCGGGCGTGTTGGCTCATTTTATATAATTTCCGGGCAAAAAGGCGAAGAGAAAGCCGGACAATCAGGTACCCACCGAGCAGTATCAAAAGAAAAATGGAAAAGAAATTCATTTAATTCAGATTTATTGTCAGTGTATTTCCCTCAATAGTTGTGCCGCGGACTTGTCCGGGACCTAAAATTTCCAGTTCGGCATTGGGCTGGAGGCTTTCACCCAGTGAGGTCAATGCCACCGTTTCACCGTTCCCCGACAGGAAAACCGTTTGACTGTTCGTATAAATAACCCAATATGGGATCCGCTCAATTACCAGCATGCGTGGTGTGCCTGTCAAATAGTCAGGCAGGGTAAAATCGGTCCAGCCGGGGAATGGATTCCCGAGTTTATTGTAACATCTGAGCGTTTCGTCACGGTGGACCAAAAATATGCGGTAATCTTTTCCGGATTGCGGGTCAAACACAAACGGCCCGTAAAGGATACTCTGTCCGTATGATTTGGGATAAGGCGACACGGGATTTCCCAGCCTGTCAAGCAAATACAGTCTGTTCCCTACGGCAAAAAGCATCTGAAGTTTTTGATTCTTCAGGAAGTCTATTTGTTCCACCCTGTCCTGAATGCTTCCTTCCATAGTCTTTTCCCAAAGCACTTTATCTGTATGGTCCTTCAAAACCAGCTTACACTCGGGCCAGGGCGTCTGGAACAACAGGTTCTGACGTTTGGTGAAATGATTCTGTATCTTGTAAGGAGGCACAGCCCTTTGCAGCGAATCGCGGGACACGGTGTTTTTAAACTTTACAGGCCGTGGTCTGGGAAGTAAAGGCGATGTTTCCAGCTTATCGCCGTAAATGAGCGCATGCGTATATATGCGTTCACTCATTGCAGAAAATTGAAGAAAATAATACTGGGCGTTAAAGGTGCGAAGGGAATCAAGCCTCGGGGCATACCTTTTGTCCATAAGCGTCATAAGCGAATCAATTCCCTGGGTAGGCTGAAGGAATACCGTAAGATTGGATGCATCCATAACATGGTTCCCCGCAGGAGTTTGTTTCATGTTGGCACTCAACGAGTGGTAATTGCCGGCCTCGTTTCTTTGTTTAATATCGATCAACAGGTCCTCGGAGCCCAAAAGGATATAGGATCCCTGATAACAATAATGTGACGCCTCACATACCCGGAATACATCGCCAAACAGTTCGCCCAGAATTCCGGGGAGCGGATGCTTCATTACAGCTCCCTCAACCTGTTTGTTGAGTAAGGCATACTGAATCTTAGCCTGGTTAATATACCGGGAATGAATAACTCCCAGCCATTCCATCCTGCCCCTGAACGGCACCCAGCCTGCGGCTACTTCTGTAGGATACAACAAAGTGAACCATGCAACCCGTTCGGCAGAAGGCATATTTCTTTTTTTTCTGTTTACATCCAGGTATTCGGCATAGTTATCCAGATAAGCCTGAACATCCGATAATCCAAGGGTAATCCCGGCGACCGTATTGGCGGGAAAAATATCAAAAGCCATTTGCTTCTGCGGTTCCTGTCCGGTAAAAACAGAAAAAAACTCCCTGTGTCCCTGGCTTAGGAAAGTATACCCGTCCATACGAAGACCGGTAGTATCACAAACACCGTCAAGCGCTGTCCATCCTGCCGTAGTACGGCAAAAAGCAGCATACTTCTGAAGCGGTCTTCCCATGTAGGCTGCAAAAAGTTGCGGAATCTGCGAATGGGCAATAAAGATACGCGATGGCTTAGCCATCACAGCCTGTTCCACCACCTTGGCAAACTGAGCATTATCGAGCAACGAACTGCCCTTGACCAGGTGACGCACAGAGGCTTCGAGGATCACAGGCGAAGCCGAGGCTATAAGAAAGCCATTGACAAAAACCACCTGAACCGGGTTAAGTCCGCCATATAACGAAAATATTTTTTCCCCGTCATAGATTCTGGTAGTTGCGGGGATCCTTCCTTCGGCAATGAATTCATTCCACCAGGCAGTATCTTCATAACCGGAAACCGACATTCCAAAAAGCACGCTTAAGGTATTCTTGGCCGACACATGTACAGAACACAGCGCCTCGGCGTCCTTTAACAAAGGATATTTTTTTTCAAAAAAATCATACAACTGACCAAAGAAAACGGCAAGGTTTCCATCCCCTGTAAGCAACGTGGCCACATAACCTCCGTCATTTAATACCTCGGACCCCAGTGTGCCGAAACGCGAAAAATGCTGCACCAGCACGGCGTCCAGGGGTACTATGGCATACGTGGTGTTACGGGGTTTTTCCTCCGCAGGGTTACGAAACAGGGCAAAATAACCGTAAACGCAGGCCCCCAGAAGGAGCGCGGATAAAATTACGGCGGTTATTATTGTGCTTTTACGCATAAACAGACAAAGATAAAATTTTAGTTGGCAACCTCAACCAAAAACTTTATCCTTACAAGCCGCACTTCTTCTTCTGAAAAATCGGGTCCCAATTCCCTGACGGCCTCTTCCAAAGATTCCGACTGGGCATCGTGACGGAAATAATCATATATCTCGTCCAGTTTGTCGTCATCTATGGTCTGCTCAAGGTAGTAGTCTATGTTCAGCCTGGTACCTGAATTAACAATAACTTCAATCTCCTCCAGAAGTTCATCCATAGACAGTCCTTTGGCATCGGCAATATCTTCAAAAGCAAGCTTACGGTCAATACTCTGGATGATATATACTTTATTCAATGATTTGTTTATCACAGATTTGACCACCATGTCCTGCGGTCTCTCAATTTCGTTTTCCTCTACATAGCGGGCAATAAGTTGAATGAAAGGAGTTCCGTACTTTTTGGCTTTGCCTTCGCCCACTCCCTGGCATTGCACCAATTCATCCAGTGTTACCGGATATATAATGGACATGTCCTCGAGGCTCACGTCCTGAAAAATAATAAAAGGAGCCAGTTTGAGTTTATGGGCCAGATCCTTACGCAGGTCTTTGAGCAATGCCAGCAGGGTGTCATCACCACCGCCGCCGCCCGCCTTTCCGGAAGTGCCAATGGTAACGGTTTCGTCTTCGTCATCGGTCTGCATTTCACGATCTTCATATAACATGACAGACTGCGGATTCACAAGGAACTCCCTTCCTTCGGGAGTAAGAGAAAGCGTTCCGTATTTTTCTATATCCTTGAATAAGAAATGCATTACAATTGCCTGCCGTACAATGGCACACCAGAAACGGGGTGTCCGGTCCTTTCCCAGACCAAACACATCCAGTTTATGGTGTTGGTATGACTTTATAATAGAATTACTTGCCCCGGCTACAATATTTGCAATATGTTCCGTATTGAATTGTTCCAGAGACTGTTGAACCGCTTCCAGTACCAGACACATTTCGTCCTTGCCCTCGAACTGTTTTTTGGGGTAGAGGCAATTATCACAATTACCGCAATTATCCTGCAGGTAATCTTCCCCAAAATAATTCAAAAGCATTTTGCGACGGCACACATTGCTTTCCGCATAGGCAACAGTTTCCATGAGCAGCTGCTTGCTGATCTCCTGCTCGGCAATGGGTTTGCCCTGTTTGAACTTTTCCAGCTTCTGAATATCCTTAAAACTGTAAAAAGCAATGCACTGTCCCTCCCCGCCGTCACGTCCGGCACGCCCGGTCTCCTGGTAATATCCTTCCAGCGATTTGGGAATGTCGTAATGGATAACAAAACGCACATCGGGCTTGTCTATGCCCATCCCAAAAGCGATGGTAGCCACAATAACATCCACTTCTTCCATAAGAAACTGATCCTGATTGTAAGTCCGGGTATGAGCATCCATGCCTGCGTGATAGGGTAATGCTTTTACACCGTTTACCTGCAGGAAAGAGGCAATTTCCTCCACTTTTTTACGGCTCAGGCAATATACAATTCCGCTTTTACCCTGGTTTTCTTTGATAAATTTAATCAGTTCCTTATCTACTTTTACCTTGGGACGCACCTCGTAATAAAGGTTTTCCCTGTTGAACGACGTTTTGAACACTTTGGCCTGCATCATGTCCAGGTTCTTCTGGATATCCTGCTGCACTTTTGGGGTAGCTGTAGCCGTAAGTGCAATGATGGGAGCTATACCTATTTCCTGCACCAATGGCTGAATACGGCGGTATTCAGGCCTGAAATCGTGACCCCACTCAGATATGCAGTGCGCTTCGTCAATAGCGTAAAAAGAAATCTTGATTTGCTTGAGTAGCAGGATATTTTCTTCCTTTGTCAACGATTCCGGGGCAACATAAAGCAGCTTTGTCTTACCGGAAAGGAGAGATTCCTTAACCTGGCCGATCTGCTGTTTATTTAGCGAAGAATTAAGAAAATGGGCAATGCCCAGATCTCCCTGCATAAAACCACGGATGGCATCCACCTGGTTCTTCATGAGGGCTATCAGGGGGGAAACAACAATAGCCGTTCCCTCCAATAATAAGGCAGGCAACTGGTAACACAATGATTTTCCACCTCCCGTAGGCATCAGGACAAAAGCATCCCCTCCGTTCATGAGGTGAGTAATGATTTCTTCCTGTTGCCCTTTAAATGAGTTGAATCCAAAGTGTTTTTTGAGCTCCAGATGCAATTCCGTTGAAGTACACATATTTTACTACCTTTGTGCAACTAAGTTACATGATTGTTTTGTTCTTACAAAATTTTATGAGCACATCGTTATCCGAAATACAGAAAACGGCTCTCGGCGTTATTGAAAAAGAACGCGTTGCCATTGAGTCGCTGAAGAATTCCATTGACGATTCGTTTGTCCGGACCGTTGAACTGATTTACTCCTCCATGGGCCGCCTTATTGTTACCGGAATAGGCAAAAGTGCTATTATTGGACAAAAGATCGTTGCCACCCTCAACTCTACAGGTACACCCGCCGTTTTTATGCATGCCGCAGACGCCATTCACGGCGACCTGGGTATTATTCAGCCCCATGACATTGTCCTTTGTCTTTCAAAAAGCGGAAATACTTCAGAAATTAAAGTATTGGTACCGCTTATCAAACAGATGGGCAATCCGCTTATCGGGATGGTATCAAACCCCGATTCGTTTTTGGGCAGAAATGCAGACTTCGTACTCCGAGCAACAGCATCACAAGAAGCGTGCCCCAATAATCTGGCTCCAACCGTAAGCACTACCACACAGCTGGTTTTGGGCGATGCCCTGGCCGTTTCCCTTTTGCAGCTGAGAGGGTTCACCCCCGCCGATTTTGCCCGTTTCCATCCCGGAGGTTCTCTGGGAAAAAGATTGTACACCCGGGTCTCTGATATTATGGACCGGTCACTTTGTCCTAAAGTGGATCCCGGAGAGAACATACGTGAAACCATCTTTGAAATATCACGCAACCGACTGGGAGCCACGGCTGTTATTGACGACCACGGCAAACTGGTTGGTATTATTACGGACGGAGACGTCCGGCGTATGGTGGAAAAAGGCCAGGCTCTGGAAACTTTATGTGCGTCCAAAGTAATGACTTCGACGCCCAAGACCGTCAGGCACGATCAGCTGGCTGTAGAAGCCTACCAGATGATGCAGAACAATAAAATCACACAGCTGATTGTCCTGCAGGACGAAAAATATATTGGAATGCTCCATATTCATGATATTATTAGAGAAGGTATTGTATGAGTACATTCGATCCGAACCAACCGGGCGTAGCTAACGGCAGCTATTTTGCCCTTCCGTATACAACCGAAGAAGCAGACATAGTTCTGGTATCTGTTCCCTGGGACGTGACCACCTCATACCGTGCCGGGACTCACAGGGGCCCCGGGGCCATTATTGACGCATCGGTACAGGTAGACCTGTTTAATCCCCGCGTGCCGGATGCCTGGAAAATTCCCATAGCCACGCTACCCGCCAATGACGAACTTTTTGCCCTGAACACAGGAGCCCGTATGAAAGCAGAAGAAGTGATCGCCGCCTGGGAAGCGGGAACCGAGCCCGAAGAAGCGGGTGCGGACCAGGCGCTCGAAGAGGTAAATCAGGCCTGTGCGCGCATGAACCGCATTGTATATCTTCAATGCGCCGAGCAGCTCCGCCGGGGCAAATTCGTGGGGCTCGTGGGCGGAGAACATTCGGTGCCGCTGGGCTACCTGCAGGCACTTGGAGAACATTACGGATCTTTTGGGATCCTGCATATTGACGCCCATGCCGATCTCAGAAAAGCCTATGAAGGATTTACCTTCTCCCATGCATCCATTATGTACAATGCCCTCCGTTCTGTGCCATCCGTTACATCCCTCGTGCAGGTAGGCGTTCGAGATTATTGCCAGGAAGAAGCTGACCTTATCTGCAGCGATAACCGCCTTTCTTTTTTCCCGGACGAAGCACTGAACCAGGACCAGTTTGAAGGACTCACCTGGCGAGAGGAATGCGAAAGAATACTGGAAAGTCTTCCGTCCCATGTTTACATTAGCCTGGACATCGACGGCCTCTCTCCCGAACTCTGTCCCCACACCGGCACGCCGGTTCCGGGAGGTTTGTCCTTCTCACAGGCAGACTACCTGCTTTATCTGCTGGCCTCGGGAAATAAAAAAATAATCGGATTTGATCTTTGCGAGGTGGCGCCCGGTTCCGGGGAAGACGAGTGGGATGCCAATGTGGGAGCACGTATTTTGCATAAACTTTGCTGTTACTCCTATTTGAATAACAATAAATAGCTTGTATCTTTGAAGTTTGTAGCATTTCTCTGAATACTATTTCTAACTATATTAAAATGAGAACATTAAAATTTATTTCCCTTGCCCTTTTATGCGGCATTTTTGCTGTTTCCTGTAACAGCGCCTCTCCTAAACAAGCAAATCCGGACTTCACAAAAGCAGAAATCGACACCGTCAGCACCGCCATTGGTTATTCCCTGGCTTCGATGGTAAAGCAATCCAATTTCGGAGCATTGGATAACGACGCCATCCTCAAAGCCTATAAAGAAATGATGAGCAGAGAAGAAGATCCTTCACAGGATGAAATGATGTCCTGGAACAGCGACATCCAGACCTACATGCAGAAGAAAATGGAACGTGAAGGCCAGCGCAATCTCGAGACCGGAAATGCTTTCTTAACTGAAAACAAGACCAAGGAAGGTGTTGTTGAACTTCCCAGCGGTCTGCAATATAAGGTTATCCGCGAAGGCAACGAAGTCCGCGCCAAAGCAGAAGATACGGTTGAAGTACACTATGTCGGCACCCTTATTGACGGCACCGAATTTGACTCTTCCTACAAAAACAACGAGATGGCCAAATTCCCCCTCAACCGGGTTATTCCTGCCTGGACCGAAGGTATGCAACTGATAGGCGAAGGCGGCAAGATCATTCTTTATGTCCCCGCCGCTTTGGGTTACGGCCCCAACGGAGCAGGTGACAAGATCGGCCCCAACAGTACGCTGGTTTTTGAAGTAGAAATGAATAAGATATTTCCTGCTACTGCAGCCCCTGCAGAAACCAAGTAAATAACACCGTGGAAATTTCAGGCATACTCATTCAGAAGCTGCCCGTTTTCAACGGGACTGGCACACGGGGAAACTGGGTTAAACAGGAATTTGTTCTGGAAACCCGGGAATCGCAATATCCCCGGAAAGTATGTATTTCCGTATTCGGCGACGACAAGGTACGCGAACTGGCCTCGTTAAAAACAGGTGATCCTGTTAAAGTTTCTGTTAATCTGGAATCGAGGGAATATAACGGCCGCTGGTATACCGAGGTCCGTGCCTGGAAACTGGAGAAAGAAGCTGCTTCGGGTGCCGCAGAACCTTTTTCCGTACCGCCGCCCCCTATGGAAATGGAACCCGGCGAAGGAGAGGATGATCTTCCGTTTTAGGAATATCCCTCCAATAAGTCATCTGACGCTTGGCATACCTTCGGGTATTGCGCCGGATGAGACTGACCGCCTGTTCCAGCGAATATTTCCCTTCAAAATGATCGAAGAGCTCTCTGTAGCCCACTGTCCGGAGCGCAGGGAGCTCTTTATATGGGTACAGGCGTCTGGCCTCGTCCAGTAAACCCTGTTCCATCATACAGTCCACTCTTTTATCTATACGCTCATACAATTCGCCGCGAGGTCTTTCCAGCTTGATCTTCTCAATTTCAAAAGGCCTTTTCTTTGGAGTATTGTTTAGAAACGACGAATACGGCCTGCCAGTGAGCAGGCAGACCTCAAGGGCCCGGATTATCCGTCGGCTGTTAGACAGATCGGTCCGGGCGTAGGCAAGGCTGTCAAGGAGTTTAAGCTGCGCACGCAACTGTTCTATCCCGCCGGGTTCGAGTAAGGTATTATTCAACTGCTCCCTCAGTTGCGGATCCGGGTCCGGAAGATCATCCATCCCTTCACAGAAGGCATCTATGTATAAACCAGATCCGCCAACCATAAGCAGGTATTCATGAGCGGGCGCCAGTTTCATAACCAGATCCCAGGCTTCCCGTTCATAATCACCCGCAGAATAAATCTGGTGAATGGAGTGACTGCCAATGAAATAATGCGTTACGGCCGCAAGTTCCTCAGGCGAAGGTCTTGCCACGCCAATATTCAGTTCTTTATAGATTTGACGGCTGTCGCAGTTGATTACGGGGGAATTAAGGTATCGGGCCAGGGCAACGCCCAGCGCCGTTTTTCCTACGCCCGTAGGACCCAGCAGAATTATAACTTTTGTAGCCATTCTATGGTATTCAACCGGTCTGCAAATTGAGTAAAATCCGGAGATTGAGCCCGGCCGTAAGGAACTTCCGGCGTGCCCGAAACACACTGTATCCGGTCTGCATTAGCTTCCAGATGTTCCTCTATTTCTTCCGGATGGTCGTATTCCATATAGTGCAACACGGCCACGGACGGATTCATGTCCCCGGATTTTTTTAATACAAAACACCGTTCACAGATTGTTTCTTCATGGGCATTTTCCGCCTCCATGAGCGAAATGGCACGGGCATGGCGAAAGGCATTCATATATCCCTGATGCGAACGGAGTACCGGGCCCATTGTACGTTCCGTCTCCCGGGTAAAAGGTCCGAAATCATATCCCCGGGGCACCCACAGAAAACTCACATTCCGGCATCCCAGACCAAAAAACAAAAAACAATCCCGGGCCAGGGCAGAAAGCTCCTCCGCCGACTCTCCGCCGCGAAGTACGCCTGCAGACGTTCTGCCGGTACGGATCAGCATGGGACAACCGGGAAAGGTCCCACGATAGTAAGCCTCGGCCCCGGCACCTCCGGTAAAAAGAAGGGCCTGTACTCCGGGGTCCGGCCGGGTGGTGAACCGGATCTGTCTGAATACAGACGCACCGGAGTTCATCTCATGCTCAAGAGCCTCCACAATGGCGGGCAACAATACATTATCTTTCCGGGAAAGCTTTATCTCCAGAACACATTCCAGCGGATGCCGTTCAATATAAGCCAGGACACATACAAAATCGTGCCAGCATACAAGCGGAATATTGCCGGCAGCCACTATCCCTATGTGCCGGGGCGATGTTTCTTCCGGACAAAAGTCCAGTAAAGCCGCCATGTTTGCCTTATCAGGCTCCGAGATACACAGCGTGTCATCCAGGCGCCGGTTTGTGAATGCCGGAATGAACCACGGGTTAACGGCATGTACCCGCTCCAACAGACTGGCGTCCGTTCTCAGACGCACCCTGGAGCAGGCTTCAATGAATTCCTGTATAAAATTGGAAGAAATCTTGCCGTTCATTTTGCAAAGATAGCCAAAAGCCGTATTTTCGCATGATGTCCTCAAGCGAGATATACACGACCATTGCCGCTCCTTCAGAGGGCCTGTATAAAGAGAAAGGCAGTAAATTCCTTGCTTTTGCCTATCCCGTTTCCACAGAAGACGAGATCAAAAATCTCCTTCAGGACCTCCGAAAAAAGTTCTTTGATGCGCGCCATCACTGTTATGCGTACCGCCTGGGTCCCGACGGAGCAACCTGGAGAGTCAATGACAACGGAGAGCCGTCTTCAACCGCCGGCAAACCTATTTTCGGGCAATTGATTTCTTTTGGACTGTCCGATGTGCTTGTGGTCGTCATCCGGTATTTTGGAGGCATCAAACTGGGCGTGAGCGGCCTCATAAACGCATACCGGACAGCTGCCCGGGATGCGCTGGAACATGCACAGACTGTGGAAAAACAGGTAAGAGAAAATATAACCCTTGAATACACCTACGAACAAACCAATGCCGTAATGAAAGCCATAAGGGATCTGCAGGCAGAAGTAATTGATCAGTCCTTCACGGGAGGACCGCTCCCCTGCCGTATTGTCGTAGCCATCCTTCCCTCCAGGGCAAAAGCCCTCTTATCCGTACTGAACCCCACCTGAAAACCGTAACTCCGCATATATGAAATCACTCATTTCCATCAACGACTTCAACAAAGAAGAAATGCTGCAGGTACTGGACCTGGCATCGGCCTACGAGGCAAATCCCAACCAGCCTCTGTTCAGGGACAAAGTCATCGCCTGCATTTTCTTTGAACCGTCCACACGCACCCGTCTAAGCTTTGAAACGGCAGCTAACCGTTTGGGAGCTAGGGTTATAGGATTCTCCTCACTGAGTTCTACCAGCGTGACCAAAGGTGAAAGTCTAAAAGACACACTCAAGATGGTATCGAACTATGCAGACATGATTGTCATCCGGCACTCGCTGGACGGGGCCGCACGCTTTGCTTCCGAAATAGCGGGATGTCCTGTGATCAATGCGGGGGACGGCGCCAATCAGCACCCCACCCAGACCCTGCTCGATATGTATTCCATCAGAAAAACCCAGGGCACACTGGACAACCTGTCCATCACCATGGTGGGTGATCTGAAATACGGCAGGACCGTACATTCGCTGCTGCAAGCAATGAGTCATTTTAATCCGCGCTTCACGTTCATTTCCTGCCCCGAATTGGGAATTCCTCAGGAATACAAGGATTTCCTGGACGAACGCGGCATTCGGTACGAAGAAAAACAAGTGCTGGAAGGCGGCTTTGAACAGGCCGATATTCTGTATATGACCCGGGTACAACAGGAACGTTTCCAGGACCCAATGGAATATGAACGGGTAAAGGACCTTCTGAGCCTGAACGCCTCTATGCTTAACGGCACAAAACCCAACCTGCGCATCCTGCATCCGCTCCCCAGGGTAAAAGAAATTGCCATTGACGTAGACGAACGCCCCGAGGCTTACTATTTTGACCAGGCCCGGAACGGGGTCTACACCCGTATGGGTATTATCACTTACCTAATGAACCAATAACCTATGGAAAACGAAGAAACAATGGAAGAAAAGAAGAAGCTGAAAGTCAGCGCCATCAGGAACGGCACTGTCATTGACCGCATTCCTGCCAACGAGCTCTTTCATGTAATAGAAATTCTGGGTCTTACAAACGGAGATTTTCAGATGACCTTTGGCACCAACCTTGAAAGCAAGGTCCTGGGTAAAAAAGCCATCATTAAGATTTCCGACAAATTCTTTGAAGAAGACGATGTGAACCGGATTGCGCTGGTGGCGCCCGATGCAAAGCTCAATATCATCAGAGATTATGCCGTGGTGGAAAAGCGTCAGGTATCTATTCCGTCCGAAATTCACGGGCTGGCACGTTGCCTGAACCCCAGGTGTGTGACTAACCACGAACCGGTAGAGACACGGTTCACTACCCGCATGTCCCCTAATGGATTGTATTTGAGATGTCATTACTGCGAAAAGGAAACATCGGGCAAAAACTTACAGATTATTAGTAAAAACAAGTCGTAGATAATAACAACAAACACATCAATAAAATGAAAACCGTTTACAATTTCAACGCCGGCCCCTGCATTCTGCCTAAAGAAGCCCTTCAGGCCGGCATTAATGCTTTACAGGATTTTAACGGATCGGGAATGTCCGTTATTGAAATTTCACACCGCTCCAAAGATTGGGAAGCTGTTATGAATGAATGCCGCGCTCTCTGGAGAGAACTACTGCAGATCCCCGATAATTATGATATTCTTTTCCTCGGAGGCGGTGCAAGTCTTCAATTCTGTATGGTTCCCATGAACCTCATGGAAAATAAAGCGGCCTACCTCGATACCGGCGTGTGGGCTAAAAAAGCTTATAAAGAAGCGAAGAACCTGGGTAATGCCGTTTGCGTGGCCAGTTCTTCCGACAAAAATTACACCTATATTCCAAAAGGATACGAAATACCAAAAGATGCGGACTACTTCCATATCACGACCAACAACACCATTTACGGCACCGAGATCCGTAAAGATATCGACTGCCCGGTTCCCCTGGTTGCGGACATGTCGTCAGATATCATGAGCCGTCCGGTTGACGTTTCCAAATATGCCCTTATTTACGGCGGCGCACAAAAAAACGTGGGCCCCGCGGGAGTGACCTTTGTGATCATTCGTAAAGATTTGACAGGCAAGGTAAGCCGTTATGTTCCCACCATGCTCAGCTACCAGACCCATATGGAAGGCGAATCGATGTTCAACACGCCTCCCGTATTTTCTATCTATATCATGACCCAGACCCTCAAATGGCTTAAAAGCATAGGAGGCGTTGCCGCCATTAACAAACGTAATGTAGAGAAAGCCGACCTGTTGTATGGAGAGATAGACCGCAACTCCCTCTTCACCGGCACCGCTGCTCCCGAAGATCGTTCCATCATGAACATATGTTTTGTAATGGCTCCCGGACACGAAGCGCTGGAAGCCGAATTCATGGACTTTGCAAAAGCCCGCGGTATGGTGGGTATTAAAGGGCACCGCTCCGTAGGCGGATTCCGTGCTTCGGTTTACAATGCCTGCCCCGTTGAAAGTGTAAAGGCATTGGTTGAATGTATGCAGGACTTTGAAAAACTTCATAAATAAGAAAATCATGAACATATTGGTAGCTACCGAAAAACCGTTCGCAAAAAAAGCCGTAGACGGGATTCGCATTATAGCCGAAGAAGCCTGCATGAAGGTTTCATTACTTGAAAAATATACTTCTACAGAAGAACTTTATGCTGCCGTTGCTACTGCCGACGCACTCATCGTTCGCTCGGACAAAATCTCGGCGCAGGTGATAGATGCCGCCCCTAACCTCAAGATAGTTGTACGCGCCGGTGCCGGCTACGACAACCTGGACCTGGAAGCCTGTACCCGCAAGGGAATCGTGGCTATGAACACTCCCGGACAAAACGCCAACGCGGTGGCCGAACTGGCCATCGGGCTTATGATCTATATGGCCCGGAACCAGTTCCAGCCCGGAACCGGCAGTGAACTCAAAGGCAAGAAACTGGGACTTCAGGCCTACGGGAACGTAGGACGACTGGTATCGGGCCTGGCCAAAGGGTTTGGAATGGAAGTCATGGCATTTGACCCCTTTGTTTCCGCTTCGTCCATGGAGGCCGAAGGTATACGGGTAGCCGGCTCGGTAGAAGAATTATACCGCTCGTGCGATTACGTATCGGTTCACATCCCCGCCACTCCGGAAACAAAAGGATCCATTGGTAAAAACCTTCTGTCACTCATGCCAAAAGGCGCATGCCTTATTAATACCGCCCGCAAAGAAGTGATCAACGAACAGGAACTCGAAGAAATGCTGCTGGAACGTACCGATCTTAAATACGCCGCAGACGTAGCTCCCTCGAATATCGACGCCCTTACGGCCCAGTTCCACACGCGCGTTTACGCCACTCCCAAAAAGATGGGCGCGGAGACTGCTGAGGCCAATATCAATGCCGGCCTGGCAGCTGCCAGACAGATTGTAGGCTTCTTTAAACAAGGCGACAGGAAATTCCAGCTGAACAAATAAACAGCATTTTGCCCTATGGTTAAGATCAAGCCCTTCGCCGCGCTGCGGCCCCCAAAAGAACTTGTAACACAAATTGCGGCACGCCCCTACGATGTGCTCAATTCGGCCGAGGCCAAAGCAGAAGCAGGCGAAAAATCACTGCTGCACATCACAAAGCCCGAGATCGATTTTGACCCCATTCTTGACGAACATTCCCAACAGGCCTACGACAAGGCTGTTGAGAATTTCCGGAAATGGAAGCAGAACGGCTGGCTGGTAAGCGATCCCCGCGAAATGTACTACGTCTATGCCCAGACCATGGAAGGCCGGACCCAGTACGGGCTGGTGGTCTGCGCCAACGTGGAGGATTACCTCTCGGGAAAGATCAAAAAACACGAATTGACACGAAAAGATAAAGAAGAAGACCGGATGATGCACGTGCGCATACAAAGCGCCAACATAGAACCGGTATTCTTTGCCTATCCCGATGTTAAAGAAATCAACGATATTGTATCCCGCATTGCTTCCGGTCCCGCCGAATACGATTTCACGGCCGCAGACGGATTCGGACACCACTTCTGGCCCGTTACAGATCCGGACGTTTGCCGGCACATTACCGATATTTTTGCCTCGGTCCCCGCATTTTATGTAGCCGATGGACATCACCGCACTGCCGCCGCCGCATTGGTGGGTGCCGAACGCAAAGCCGCCAATCCCCATCACACCGGAGAGGAGGAATACAATTGGTTCATGGCGGTTGTCTTCCCCGAAAGCCACCTGAAGATAATCGACTACAACCGCGTAGTCAAAGACCTGAACGGCATGAGCCCCGAGGCGTTCCTGGGAGCCCTGTCCAAAGACTTTATGGTGGAATGCTGCTGCGACGGGAAACCTGCCGGTTCCGATTCCTGCACCCCTTATGTTCCCTCGGGCCTGCACAATTTCTCTATGTACCTGAACGGCTGCTGGTATTCACTGACGGCACGCCCGGGCACATACGACAATAACGACCCCATTGGAGTGCTCGACGTAACGGTGCTCTCCAACCTGGTGTTTGACAAACTGCTCGACATCAAAGACCTGAGAACCAGCAAACGCATTGATTTCGTAGGAGGAATCCGCGGCCTGAATGAACTCAGACGCCGCGTGGACTCGGGCGAAATGGCCGCGGCTTTTGCCCTCTATCCGGTTACCATGCAACAACTCATACACATTGCCGACACCGGTAACATCATGCCGCCCAAGACTACCTGGTTTGAACCCAAACTCCGGAGCGGCCTGGCCATTCATACTTTTTAACACAAAGTTCAAGAATCCATAAATTATTATCGAAGTGTATGGGTCTGGGGCGGGATTCCGCTTTAGACCCATTGCTTTTTGCAGCACCCATCGGAGAAGCTCTTCCCGTAAACAGCGGGGGTTTTCTCAAACACGGTGAAGACCACCTACAAGATATTTAGAAAGGGAAACGCCTCCCATTGGCTGAAGCCAATGGGTCCTTCCCTCCGCGGGCGCGAGGTTTCCCTTTTTCTGAATATCTTGTGGTGTTCTTCTCATGTGTGGAAATATCTTAGTGGCGGGGTTTCGGAGACAAACCCGGATTTTCGGAAGTAAAGTTCGTGTTTTGCCCGGTGTGTCATGAAAAAGTTGACTTTCAAATGCTCCCAGAAGCGATTCTGCCGTGTATGGAGCAACTCTGACTGAGACATCCCCGGTTTGCTGCACTGCGTGCCTGTGTTTTCATGGTTGCCATGGCAGCCGTGGTAGCCCTGGCTGTGGGTTTGCGTGAATGCTGGCCCGGATTAAGGCGGTATTGAAAGTTCGGAGCAAGACGGTGCGCCAAAAGCTTTTGGCGCTTACATCAAGCGCTGTTCGCAGCACCGCTTTTTTTGGCTGCAGCCCAGAAGGGAGGTGGTAAGTAACGACTATGTAACAAACACCTGTATATCTTTGTTATTTTGTGCGTTGTGGGGTTTACTTTATTTATGGGACTTACCACCTCCGGCTGTTTTCGCGGTTTTTGGGCAATTTGAGGGGAAGGTTGTAAGTAGCAGTTTGGCTATTGAAAAGCGTATCTATCTGTATATATGTTTGTTATGCGCAATCAGGATTTTCGGCCTACTTACCACCTACCACCGTTATTCGGGCAATACTCTTCCAAAAATCAGAACGGGTTTTCTCCAATTCGGGTAAGAACCCAGCAAGATATTTAGTATGGGAAACGCCTCCCGGTTGCTGGCGCAACCGGGTCCTTCCCTCCGCGGGCGCGAGGTTTCCCTCTACTAAATATCTTGCTGATGTCCTTTCCTTGTGTGGAGATGGCACAGCGATTAGATTTCTGAAGCGCCTCCCCTTTTGCGCGGCACTCCGTGTTTGCCACCATTTAAACAGCTAAACTTTATGTTTGTATTTGCTTGTTAATTAAGTATTTGGCATGATTTATGCTATAGTTTTTTTGATAAACTTTTGATAATGAGCCGCATAATAATTCCAGGTATCCGCCCTTGCTTCTTTCGATGCAAACAGCCTGGCACTATGTGAAAATGTCCGACGACACCAATTTTCACCAGTCGTTATAACAATAACGGGGAATTGAACAGACAGAAAACTATACAGACAGAGAAACGATACAGGTAGTATAATTTTAACAGATATATCATATGAAAAAATTCATTGCCATTTTTATCGAATGTATTGTTGCATTCACTTTGTTCAATACTGTGCAATTAAGTGCACAACAGTCAGGAGAATCTGTCACTTATCTCTGGCCTGTTGAAGGAGCCCGTACAGGGGCTGACATTCTTTATACTCCCCAGTGTTATATAGATAAAGAATTGAATTTTGACAATCTGGTTATTGCTGCGCCCGAAGGGACCAATGTTGTATGTCCTGTTGACGGAACCATTAAACATATTTCCGCCGGGTATTTACAAAACCTTTCTTTCAGTATCTGTTTCAATAAAAGCGAAAATGCGAAAAACTTTGATCAGATGCTGGAGGAATCCCGGGCAAGCATTGTTAAATCAAATAAATCAATTGATCCAAAATACATTCACGGAACGATTGCTATATTGACCGAAGACGGGAAAACCATATACATTAGCGGCCTCACCGGAAGTGAAGAATTTAAGACCGGACAGAAGCTTGAAAAAGGACGTATTCTCGGCCAAGTGGGATACTGGTACAGATCCATTCCCCAGCCATGTATCGAAATTTCCATTTCTATTAATAGTAAACCGGCCGACCCCATGACCCCTTTCGGATTAAAAACCACTTTCATTAAACCAACAGAGATAAAACCGATAGAATCCCTGACGCAGGAACAGGCCTTGGAAGATTTCAGGCTGTTCATTGAGATTCTGAAAGACTGCTATCCGGGTTTAAATGATGTGGTATCTGAAAATGAACTGACAGCTTATTCGGCCGAATCTGTCAAATATATAGAAAATTACGGGGGATCTGTTCCTTATAACGATTTCTGGAGACTGCTGCGAAGGACCACTGCGAAAATCCATGACAGTCATTTGTTTCTGTATAATGCGCCCTGGATAAAAGAAACACGGTATCCCCCTTATCAGCCTCAAATCTATTTTGGCTGGTTCAGCGACACATTAACATGTAACAGGGCCGTAAAAGAATATGAACAATATATAGGCAGGCAGATTCATGCAATAAATGGAATTCCGGCCGACTCCATAAAGAAGATTGTTACAGCAAATGTTACGGATTACGATGCCAAAGTGGAAAGTTATATTCACTACAGATTAGCGACCGTTGGGTTGGGCCCATTCTTTAATCCGCCCTATGGTTCTCAGAATTTTGATATGAAAGTGGATTTTGTCGGTGGAGAACAAGTAGAGATCAAAGGGGCAGATACGAAAAAAGGATTTCCCGTTTATACCACTGACTGGACGAAATTCTTTATGCTGAACTGGTACAGGGATGGGTATGCTACAAAGATGCTGAACGACTCAACGGCATATATCGGGCTCTCCACTTTTGAACTCAACCAGACCCAGGAAGAAGCCATTGTCTCTTTCATAGACTCTGTAGCGCAGGTTCCGCATTTGGTATTTGATGTGCGCAACAACCCGGGAGGCGATATGGAGGTACTTAAAAGAATTTTCTCACATATTGCCACCGATACTTTACGACTGAACGGATATACCCGGGTAAATCGTAAAGGAGGATTCAAGACGTTAAAATATTCCATGAATTACACTCAGGGAATTTCTGAAAAACCAGAAGATGAGCTTTTTCCGGATTTCGTGGCAGAAGAAGGAAAAGATGGTTACTTTAATTATTCGGACAGTCATTCGCTCCGGGTTGTTATCCCCGATACAGCCGTCAACTACCGCAACAAAATTTATGTCCTGTCCAACGAAAATTCCATTTCTGCGGCTACCGTTTTTCCTGCCCTGGTTGTGCGCAGTAGAAGAGGCGTTGTTGTAGGCAGGGAAACACGCACTGCCTACCATTTCATGAATGCCGAGAAATTCACGGAAATGCGTCTGCCTCATTCCATGATTTCCTTCCGTGTACCCCTGATGCAGGTTGTGTTCGACAATGTAGTCAATTCCCGTGTACCGTACGGCCGGGGTGTCCTACCCGATTATTATGTTCCGCTCACTTTGGACGAGGTGACTTTCAGAAACGGCGATGCCATATTAAATTTCACACTAAAGTTAATTGAAAAGGG
>Ga0172380_10003163_pt1 | contig 23371 bp, 15 predicted proteins | sample Leawe162metaG_FD_119747 | JGI IMG/M metagenome (GOLD analysis project Ga0172380, IMG submission 119747) | Leachate microbial communities from a municipal landfill in Southern Ontario, Canada - Leachate well 162 metaG | ecosystem: Engineered > Solid waste > Landfill > Unclassified | place...
AAAGATGCCAAAGCTAAAGTTATTTTTACAGCTGACGGAAGTTTTCGCCGCGGCAAGGTTGTGGATTTAAAAAGCATTGTTGATGAAGCGGTAAAAACTTGTCGAAGCATAAAAAAGGTAGTTATCGTTAAAAATAACGAAGCAAAAGTTAATTTTAATAAAAAACTCGATGTTTGGTATGCGGATTTTATAAAAGGACAATCGGATGAAGCGGAAGCCGTCCCGATGGACAGCGAAGATCCCGCTTTCGTGCTATATACATCCGGAACAACATCAAAACCAAAGGGCGTTGTCCATGTTCATGGCGGTTACCAAGTCGGGGTTTTGCGCACTATAAAATGGGTTTTTGATTTGAAGGGCGATGAGATTTTTTGGTGCACGGCTGATCCGGGATGGATTACCGGGCATTCATATATAATTTATGGTCCGCTTTTGGCCGGTATAACGACTTTCATGTATGAAGGTGTTCCTGATGTACCAAAACCGGACAGGATTTACAAATTGATTGAAAAATATAAAGTTAATGTATTATACACTGCTCCGACCTTGATTCGCGCTTTGATGAAATACGGGTCTTCTTGGCCAAAGAAATACAAGATGCCTACTTTAAGAATTCTTGGTTCTGTCGGAGAGCCGATTAATCCGGAAGCTTGGAAATGGTATAACCAGTATATCGGCAAGAAACGCTGCCCAATCATGGATACGTGGTGGCAGACAGAAACAGGTTCAAACATGATTACGCCTCTGCCGTCAGCGTCACTGAAAGCAGGCAGTGCTTGCAAACCGTTCCCGGGTATAATTGCCGATGTTGTTGATAAGAAAGGCAAACCGGTGCCGGTCGGGAAAGGCGGTTATTTGGTAATCAAGAATCAGTGGCCATCAATGATTAGGACCATTTTTAACAATCCGGAACGCTATATAAAGACATATTGGAGTGAAATAAAAGGATTTTATTTCGCGGGCGATGTCGCTTTCAAAGACAAAGACGGATATTTCTGGATACAAGGAAGAACCGATGATGTTTTGAAGGTCGCCGGACACAGGATCGGAACCGCCGAGGTGGAAAGCGCTTTCGTTTCCCATAAAGCCATAGTGGAAGCAGGGGTTATCGGTGTGCCTGATCCGGTTAAAGGCGAGGTTATAAAGGCTTTCCTTATTTTAAAACAAGGTATCGCCCCATCTGACGAGCTTAAGGCGGAAATAAAAAAGCATGTTAGGATGAATATCGGCCCTGTTGCCGTTATAAAGGATATAGAGTTCACGGATAAATTACCAAAGACGCGCAGCGGAAAGATTATGCGCCGCGTTTTAAAAGCAAAAGAACTCGGCTTGCCACTCGGTGATACCAGTTCCCTGGTATAGATATAGGCTTAAAGTTTAATTAAAATACATTAACACGGGTTGCCGGAAAGGGTTTATCGTGCCGTTTCGCGCGTTGCCCGACGCAAAATCCAGACATCCTATGGAAAATCTCAACAAACTATTCAACCCCAAAACTATCGCCGTTATAGGCGCTACGTCAAGCAAAGGCAGAGTCGGGTATGCTCTGATAAGCAATCTTATCGGTTCCGCTTATGAAGGAATAATTTATCCGGTCAATCCGAAGCGCAAAAGCGTGCTAGGGGTCAAAGCCTATAAGAAAGTTTCCGATATTCCAGACAAGATTGACATGGCGCTTATCGCCACTCCCGCAGAAACAGTTCCTGAAATAATAGAGCAATGCGGCGTTGCCGGAGTAGGCGGAGTTGTTATAATATCTTCCGGTTTTACTGAAGCTGGCAGGCACGGCGAGGCAATGAGCAGGCAAATATTAAAGACGGCGAAAAAATATAAAATGAGGATACTTGGTCCCAACTGCCTGGGATTTATCCGTCCGAAACTCGGCTTGAACGCCAGTTTTGCCGGAAAAATAACCGGCCCCGGCCATGTAGCTTTTATTTCTCAAAGCGGAGCGCTTTGCACATCGGCGCTTGATTGGGCAATCGCCAAAAATATTGATTTCAGTTATTTTGTTTCCTTGGGTTCGATGCTTGATATAGGGTTCCATGATTTGATTGATTATTTTAATCAAGATCCCGATACATCTTCTATAATCATATATATGGAGTCGTTAACTAACGCAAGGAAGTTTCTTAGCGCGGCTAGAGCGTTTTCGCGCCACAAGCCGATTGTAGTGTTAAAGGTCGGCAAGAGCAAAGAAGGCGCACGGGCGGCAAAATCACATACTGGAAGTCTTACCGGAAATGATGATATTTATAACGCGGCTTTCAAGCGCGCCGGAATCGTGCGGGTTAAAAGCATTAGTGATCTTTTTGATAACGCACAGACCTTGGCTACGCAACCGCATCCGAAGCTTAACAGGTTAGCGATTGTGACCAATGCCGGCGGTCCCGGAGTAATTGCTACTGACGCATTGATATCGCAAGGAGGACGCTTGGCGTCTTTGCCGCAATCATTAATCAATCAACTGGGAAAGATTCTTCCTCCGGCTTGGAGCAAAGGCAATCCGGTTGATATTCTTGGCGATGCCTCCGCTTCGCTTTATCGCGAGGCGGTTAAAGCCTGTCTTGAAGACAATAACGTCGATGGTGTTTTGGTAATTTTAACGCCTCAATCCGTAACGAATCCGGCTGAAGTGGCTCGGGAAATCGTGGCTCTTTCTAATAATAAGAAAAAGACGATTTTGGCTTCTTTTATGGGTGCGGCCGATGTAGCTGAGGGCCGAGCCTTGCTGGAAAAAGGAGGTATTCCTGTTTTTGATGCTCCTGAAAATGCGGTGAGGTCTTTTATGTATATGTGCAATTATGCTCGCAACCGTGAATTGCTGTATGAAACTCCAGGTTCGACACCGCACGCATTCCATCCAAAAACAACTAAGAATAGAGAATTGATAGATAGAGTGGTTGCCGAAGGCCGCCTAAATCTCACTGAGGCTGAATCCAAAGAATTGCTTTCTAACTATGCCATTCCAATTGCCAAGAACGCCATTGCCGGAAGCGCTGTCGAAGCCTCGCGTCTTGCCCAAAAGATCGGGTTTCCGGTTGTTATGAAAATACTTTCTCCTGATATTCTTCATAAAACAGACATCGGCGGGGTTGAAGTAGGCATTAATAATCGCGAGCAAGCCAAGAGGGCTTATGAAAAATTAATTCGCTCAGCCAAGAAACACGCCCCTGGTGCAAAAATCCACGGAATTTTTATCGAGGCAATGTCTAAAAAAAGATACGAACTTTTAGTCGGTTGCAAAAAAGATCCAGTTTTCGGCCCTGCTATTGTTTTTGGTATGGGCGGCGTAGCCGTCGAGGTGTTCAAGGATACCAATATCGGACTGCCACCGTTGAATATGGCGCTAGCGAAGAGAATGATAGAAGGTACGAAGATACATAAATTATTAAAAGGTTATCGAGGAATGCCCGGAGTCGATATTGAATCAATCCAGTTTCTTCTTTATAAATTCGCTTATTTGGTTTCTGATTTTCCGGAAATCAAAGAGCTTGATATAAATCCTTTTGCGGTTGACGAGAGCGGCGGAGTCGTTTTGGATGCCAAGGTGATTCTTGATGAAAATGCTGTCGGGAAAAAGATTGAGCCTTATTCTCATCTTGTTATTTCCCCGTATCCCAAAGAACAGGCTAGGCGCATTAAAACGAATACGGGTTTGGCGGCGGTCTTGAGGCCGATTGTTCCTGAAGATGAAGAAAAAGAAAAAGCGTTGATTGAAACTTTTTCTGAAAATACTCACCGACACCGTTTTTTCCGTGTTATCAAGGATATTGATCATGAACTTTTGACCGGGTTTACGCAGATAGACTACTACCGCGAAGTAGCAATCGTGGCTGAATTGACAACAAGAGGAAAAGAAGTCTTTGCCGGAGTAGTCAGGATGAAAATAAGTCCTGCGGGAGATGAGGCTGATTTTACAATCGCAATCGGCGACCCATGGCAGTTTAAAGGTCTTGGCAAGAAAATGACGGATTACATCGTTGAAATCGCCGGATTGAAAGGTGTAAAAATCCTCCGGACGAAATTCTTGAAAGACAATAAAGCGATGCGGGCCATAGTTATGAAAAAAGGATTCGAACTTTCTCCGGACGGCAGATTTTTGACAGCGAGGAAGTGGATCGGCGAAAAGATAATCGGTTAAAAATTGAAGGAAATGTGGGATGGTTTATTTGAAAATGATACGAAAAAAAATTTATTTTTAATATGATTAACACGATAAAAACATAACTTGACTTATTAAAAAATGGTGTTAGAATGTAAGTGTAATTAAATATTAAGGGATTTTAGTAAAAAAATGTTTAAAATTAAGCGAAAATTATTCGGTGAATTAATCGGGCATTTGAACGCGCGGGAAATTTCTTTGATTGTCGGACCACGCCAGGCTGGAAAAACTACGATAATGACCGATCTTAAAAATTATTTGAATCAAAAAGGAGAAAAAACGCTTTTTTTGAATCTTGATTATGAATCAGATAAAGTATTTTTCAATTCACAAAATGAGCTGATAAGAAAGATGGAACTGGAGCTGGGAAGAAAAAAAAGTTTTGTTTTCATTGACGAGATCCAAAGGAAGGAAGACGCGGGAGTATTCTTAAAGGGGCTCTATGATCTTGATTTGCCTTATAAATTTATCGTATCCGGATCCGGCAGCTTGGAATTGAAAGAAAAAATACACGAGTCGCTGGCCGGTAGGAAAAGAATCTTTGAGCTTGGAACAGTCAGCTTCCAAGAATTCATCGATTTTAAAACCGAGTATAAGTATAGTCAAAAGATGAATGCGTTTTTTGATGTGGAAAAAGAACGCGCGATGGCGCTGTTAAACGAGTATCTTAATTTCGGAGGGTATCCCCGGGTTATTTTAGCGCAAGAAATAGGCGAAAAAATAAAAATAATAAACGAAATTTTTCGAAGTTATGTGGAAAAAGATATCGCTTATTTTTTGGGAGTGAATCGGGTTGACGCTTTCAGCTTAATGATACGCATATTGGCAAGCCAGACAGGGCGAATCGTTAAATATTCAAAACTGGCGGAAGAATGCGGCATCAGCGCCGTAACTTTGAAAAATTATCTTTGGTATGCGGAAAAAACTTTTTCTATTATGAGTATCGCGCCTTATTTTAAAAATAAGCATAAGGAAATAATCAAATCGCCGGCAGTGTATTTTTATGATCTTGGCATGCGAAATTTTTCTTTGGGTTTGTTTGGTAATTTATCCCAAACAAATCAGATGGGTTTTGTTTTTCAAAATTTTGTCGCTAACAGATTGCATGAAAATATTTTTAATACTTCAAAAAATTTGAATTTTTGGAGAACTACTGACGGGGCAGAGGTTGATTTCGTACTGGATGATAATAATGGTATTTTACCTGTTGAGGTCAAATATTCTAAGCTTAAAAAGATGGAGATAAAAAGATCTTTGCGGAATTTTATCAAGGAATATTCACCCAAAGAAGCTTGGGTGATAAATTTAAGCCTGAAAGATGAAACAAAAATCGGGAATACAGCCGTCAAGTTTATTCCGTACTATAGGATATAGCCGTTTTGTTGTTGAATGAATTTTTTAAAAATTTAATAAAAAAATCTATGCGTAAAAAAATCCTATCTTCTCTCGCCTTATTAGGGGGGGGGTATCACCATTGTGGCAACGACCTTGGTGGCTAATTATTTCCTGATGGCCTGGACCGAGCCAACCTTGCCGCCGCCAGGCGGGGGTGTCGCTCAAATATTTTTTGCCGGACTGCAAACCAAAATATATACTGATCAGACTTGCGTTTCGATATTTGCTGATTTGGATTCAATCACAGGGAATATCTTAGGACATTCCGGCAATGGTATTGCAATGTATGCCAATGACGGATCTTGGTTTATGAGCGCTGTTTCTAATGGTGATTGTTCTCCTGAAACCAACACTACGCGGGGATTTGCATATATACCGAGAGATTCGTCTGGTAATCCAGTACAGGGATTCTTTAAGGGTACCGCGAGTTATTAATTAGTAAAAAAATATAGTTTTTTATTTTAAAAACCGAAGCTTCATCAATAAATGATCAAATTGTTTTCCGGAAAAATAAATAGCATCACTTTGGCGGCGCTTTTGGTGGCGCTGTCTTCTTTGGTTTCGAGATTCTTGGGGATATTCAGGGATCGCATATTAGCAGGCGAATTCGGGGCGGGCGAGACTTTGGATATTTATTACGCCGCTTTTCGGATTCCCGATCTGATTTTCAACTTGCTTATTCTAGGCGCTTTGTCAGCCGGATTCGTTCCTATTTTTACTAAGCTGATAAATAAAAAAACTGAAAAAATAAAAGAGAAATTTTTCGGCAAAGAGCATAACGAGGCTTGGGTTTTGGCGAATAATATTTTAAATATCCTAGGTGCAAGTTTGATTATTTTGTCGGTATTCGGTATAATTTTTGCTCCTTGGGTTATGAAACTGATTGCGCCAGGCTTTAACTTTGAACAGCAAATAATTAGCGCCAATCTGGCCCGCATAATGTTTCTTTCTCCTCTTTTTTTAGGAGTCTCAGGAATTTTTGGCGGAATTTTGCAGTCATATAAAAGATTTTTCGTTTATTCGCTTTCCCCGATCCTTTATAATATCGGAATAATAGTAGGTGCTTTGTATCTTGTTCCTGTCTGGGGGGTTTACGGTTTGGCCTGGGGGGTTGCGATTGGCGCTTTTTTCCATATGGCCGTCCAATTGCCTCTGGTTTTTAGTTTGGGATATAGGTATCTGCCGGTAATGGATTTTAAAAATAAGAACGTAAGGCGTATCGGCAAACTGATGGTGCCGCGTACATTGAGTTTGGGAATTTCCCAGATAAACCTCCTAGTTATTACCATCATCGCTTCAACTTTGGGTACTGGCTCATTGACGGTTTTTAATTTTGCGAACAACCTCCAATCATTTCCGATTGGAATATTCGGAATTTCTTTTGCCGTGGCCGCTTTTCCCACATTTTCAGCATTGGCCAATGACAAAGATAAATTAGTCAAACATTTTTCATCTGTTTTCAGGCAGATTCTTTTTTTTATTGTGCCTTCCACGGTTTTACTTTTGACGCTTAGGGCGCAGATCATACGTGTTATTTTCGGAACAGGAGCCTTCGACTGGGCTGACACGACCATGACTATGGATGTGCTGGCTTTTTTCTCATTGTCTTTGTTTGCGCAAGCATTGCTTCCTTTGGTTGTAAGAATATTTTACGCGTTAGAAGATTCCAAAACCCCTTTTTTTGTCGGTTTCGTATCAGCTTTGATAAATGTATTTTTATCGCTTTATTTGGCGCCAAAAATCGGAGTCGCCGGTCTGGCTCTTGCTTTTTCGATTTCAACGATAATAAATTTTATGATACTTTGGATTGTTTTAAGGATAAATATGGGGAACTTGGACGAGATCAAAATACTCACTTCGGTAATAAAATTTTCAGCGTCGGCCGTAGCTTGTGGACTCACTGTCCAAATAATAAAGTATAATACGGCGCCTTTTGTAAATATGGAAAGATTTTGGGGGATTTTGGTACAAGGCATGTTGGCTGGTTTTTTCGGTATTGTGGTATATATGATTTTTTCCGCGCTTTTGGCAAGCGAGGAATTTTACGATTTCTGGTACGCCATAAAACGTCGTTTGCCATTTAAAAAAGTTACTCCAGGAGATCAAGGCGAAGCAAGAGGAATATAAGGATCGGGAATTAGTATATTTGGCATTAGGTGGTAATTTTTTTATTTTATATTAATTCGTGGTATAATAAGTTAATATGAGGATAAAGTCAGTTCGGAATTTAAACGGTTTATCTGGCAAAAAAGTATTGCTTAGATTGGATTTGAATGTTCCGATAAAAAACGGAAAAATAAAAGATGATTACAAAATAGTCCAAAGCCTGGAAACTGTTAATTTTTTAATCAGAAAAAACGCCAAAATTATTTTAATTTCGCATCTTGGCCGGCCGGATGGGAAAATCGTAGAAAGTTTTTCCTTGTCTCCGGTGGCGGCAAAAATAAGTGATTTATTGGGAAAAAAAATTAAGATTATTTCAGATTTCGAGGGTTTTGAAGCGGGGAATGCAGTGGCAAAAATGGACGAAGGAGATGTGCTAATGTTTGAGAATATCAGATTCCATCCTGGAGAAGATAAGAACAATAGGTCGTTCGCAAAAAATTTAGCCAGATTGGCGGATATTTACGTGAATGACGCCTTTGCGGTCAGCCACAGGCTATCCGCTTCCGTGGGGTGTATCAAGGATTATATCCCTTCATACGCCGGTTTGCTTTTGGAGCAGGAAGTTTTGAATCTTGGCAGGGTTTTAAATCCTAAAAAACCTTTGATATTAGTGATGGGCGGCGCCAAAATAAGCACAAAAATCGCTTTAATGAAAAATTTGGAAAAGAAATCATATAGGATTTTAGTCGGCGGGGGCATTGCTAATAATTTTTTAGCCGCGCATAATTTTGAAATCGGCAGATCATTGTCTGACAAAGAGAGTATCCATCTTGCGGAAAAATTAAAAGATAAAAAGATAATTTTTCCGATTGATGTTGTAGTGAGCAGTAAGAAAGACGCTTGGGAGCCGAAAGTAAAAATTCTGCGCGATATAAATAAAGACGATTATATTTTTGATATCGGGCCAAGAACAATAAAATTATTTTCCGATTATATCAAAAATGCGAACACGATAATTTGGAACGGACCTTTGGGAATGTTCGAAGTCGAAAAATATAAGCACGGTTCAATTTATATCGGAAGGGTTATAGCATCTAGATCCAAGGGCCGGGCTTTCGGAGTAGTCGGCGGAGGAGAAACGGTTGAAGCCGTCAAGATGACAAAAATGATGGATGATATCGATTGGGTTTCTACGGGTGGCGGCGCAATGTTGACGTTTTTGTCCGGTCAAAAAATGCCCGGCTTAAAAGGCATAGTAAGAAGATGATTTTTTAAATAATTACGTTTTTCGAAATTAAGATTATTTTTTCGCGCCGCGATTAAATAACTTCCTATTTCGGAAATTTCCAAGATGTTTGATAAATTGGAGCCAAAAAAAGAAGTTGAAAAAAACGAGAAATCGAATAATTTTTCTTTGCCCGGCTTGAACGATTATCAAATCAATAAGATTTCCGGAAAAGAAATGAAAAGATTGGCGCCTCCGCCTCCCGCCTTGACCGATTTCGACAAAAGGATATCCGACCTTGAGCGCAGAGGAAAGAAAAGGGGTCGTCGAAACATGTTTATCGGCACCATCGGAGCGGCGATAATCGCTCTGATCGTCATGTTTTTCGTTTATTATATCAGCCAAGATGTTAGCAATATTTCCGATGAGATGGATAAAGAAATCAATGAAATTCCCGATTTGAGCAACAGGAAAAATACACCTAAAATTCCACTGGCGGATCCCGGCAGCGGAATTCCTGGTAATAGCGAAGAAAAATACAAAACCGATCCGTCTGCCGTTGATATGCGCGGCGAAAACGTTTCGGAATAACTATAAATTTTATTAATATGCTAATCAGAAACAAGGAAGAAGGGTTCACTTTAGTCGAGTTGCTCGTAGTTATCGCGATTATCGGACTTTTGACTACGTTGTCCGTGGCCGCGGTAAAAACCGCCAAAGCTAAGGCGAATATCGCCAAGGCTCTCCATGATGCCGACGTTATTTCCCAGGCTATCCAAACTTTGGGAAATGATACTTTCCAATGGCCCGGCCATCAAAGGGTCGGCGAAGTGGCGACAACTACTAATAATGAAATATGCGGAACTGACTTAAGCGGCGATGATTGCGGTGCCAGAACTTTAGAGGCGGGAACCTCTGGTTTGATTGCCAATGACTCCGGAGTTCCTTTTTCCGGCTGGACCGGCCCTTATCTGCCCAGCCTGCCTATTGATGCCTGGGGGCGCCAATATTTTTTTGATACCGATTATTCCGTTGATATAAACAATGAACCATGCGGCTGCGAAGGAGGAGGCTGTTCCGACGCAGTAGTGGTCGGGTCTTATGGACCGGATGGCGAAGGTGTTCCGGACGGCGCCGGAGCCTATGGGTGCGACGACATTATAAAAATATTGCTTAAATAGTAAAGAGCGATACGAATGGCGCGGATGCCCATGCGAAAGCCGAAAATCGGATTCGCGCGAGATAAAATCGCAATTCGTATTGTCATTAATCGCGTCATATATGAGTAAAATAACAAAAATCACGGCGAGAGAAATCCTTGATTCACGGGGAAATCCGACGGTAGAAGCTAAAGTTTTTTTAAAAAACGGCATCACGGCCAAGGCTAGCGTGCCGTCAGGAGCGTCAACCGGCATCCATGAAGCATGGGAGTTAAGGGACGGGGATCGGAAACGTTACGGAGGAAAAGGCGTTTTGGCCGCGGTCGATAATGTCAACTCGAAAATCAGCAAAAAATTAAAAGGAATCGATGTCGTAAAACAGGAAGATATCGATAACATGATGATTGAGCTTGATGGCACTAAAAATAAAAAAAAGCTAGGAACAAATGCGATACTTCCTGTTTCAATGGCTTGCGCCAGGGCGGGTGCAATGACGAGCGATCTTGAACTTTACGACTATATAGCTAAAACTTATAAGATGAAGCCGGCGAAATATACCATGCCGATTCCTTCTTTTAATATTTTTAACGGAGGAAAACACGCGGATACCAACCTTGATTTTCAGGAATTTATGATTCTTCCTCTGAGGAAAACCACATTCAAGGAAAAAGTCAGGATGGGCGCTGAAATATTCCACGAGCTGGGGTATGTTTTGAAAAAAGCCGGATTCGATACGGATGTCGGAAATGAAGGCGGGTATGCGCCCGATATCTTTTCAAGCATGCAGGCTGTCGAGCTTATAATAGCGGCGATTATCGGAGCGGGCTACAAGCCAGGGAAAGAAGTCGGGCTGGGAACGGATGTCGGTTCAAGCGAGCTTTATAATCCTAAAACCAAGAAATATATATTCAAATTGGATAATGCTAATTTTACTTCGAATACACTAATCGGCTTGTATTATGAATGGTTTAGGAAATACCCGATCATATCGATTGAAGATGGGCTGGCCGAAGATGATTGGGAGGGATGGCGTGAATTAAGCAAAGAGTTGGGAGATGAAATGATGCTTATCGGCGACGATCTTTTCGTTACGAATATCGAACGGCTCCGCAAGGGTATCAAGGAGAAAGCGGCAAACGCGATTTTGATAAAATTGAATCAAGTCGGCACATTGACGGAGACAATTGCAACGATCAAGCTTGCCAAGAAGCACAATTACAAACTCATGGTTTCACACAGGAGCGGGGAAACTTGCGACGATTTTATCGCCGATTTGGCCGTTGCCGTGAGTGCTGAATATATTAAGTCAGGCTCGCTTTCTAGGGGAGAGCGACTGGCAAAATATAATAGATTAATGGAGATAGAGGATTTACTTAATTAGGCTGTTTTTATAAATATTTATGAAAAAAAATCAAAATACAAAAAACAACCTTCCCATGATTCTAGTAATCCTTGACGGCTGGGGTCTTGATAAAGCAAGTAAGGCGAATCCGATTTCATTGGCAGATACTCCTAACTTTAATGAGTTGACGAAGTCTTATCCTTATACCAAGGTTTACGCGCATGGCAAATATGTCGGTTTGCCAAGAAACCAGGTCGGGAACTCCGAAGCCGGCCATATGAATATCGGAGCCGGATCATTGGTGGTCCAGGATTCCGTAAAGATAAGCGACGGCATCGACGACGGCACCTTTTATAAGAATTCAGCTTTTTTAGGGGCGTTCAGGCATATCAGGAGGATGAAATCAAAGCTGCATATAATGGGAATGCTTTCCAATGGACAAAGCCCTCATAGCGATCCCAAGCATTTAATCGCGCTTTTGAATTTGGCTAAAAAAAATAAGATTGAAAAAGTTTATCTCCATCTATTTACCGATGGCCGTGATTCCCCTCAGTACGCCTCGTTAAAACTCGTTGACGATTTGGAAAAACATTTTTTCAACAATGAAATCATCGCGACTATAATGGGAAGATATTACGCCATGGACAGGAAAAAGAATTGGCTTAACACGAAAAAGGCCTACGAAGCCTTGGTTTTGGGCGAAGGAAGAAGGGTTTTAAACGCCCAAGACGCGATTACGGAGTCTTACAACAGAGGCGACAGCGACGAATTCATCGAGCCTTACATGATTGGAAACGCGAAAGAATCAAGGATTGAAGACGGCGACAGCGTCATATTCTTTAATTTGAGATCGGATAGAGGAAGACAGTTGGCTAAAGTTTTTGTCCAGAATGATTTTAATAGTATGAACCCGGGCGCGTTCAATAGAAAAAAAATGTTACAACATTTGTATTTTGTCGCAATGACAGATTTTGGCCCGGATTTGGATGATATATTAACTGCTTTTCCAAGCATTAATTTGCCGTGCACGCTGCCTACGGAGTTATCTGGGCTGAAACAGCTATATATTGCGGAAACGGAAAAATACGCCCATGTTACTTATTTTTTCAACGGAGGTTATTCAGGAGTAGTTGATAGCGAAGAGCATAAAATGGTCGATTCGCCGGATGTAAAATCATACGACAAAACTCCGGCGATGAGTTCGAAGGAGCTAACAAAGATAGTCCTGGCGAATAATAAGAAAAAAGGTAAAAGCAGATATAAATATGATTTTACGGTACTGAATTTTGCCGCCCCCGATATGATCGGCCATACGGGGAACATGGAAGCGGCAATCGAATGCTGTGAAAAGGTGGATGAATGTTTGGGGCAGATTGTCGATTCTTATCTGGCGCAGAATGGAACGGTATTAGTAACAGCGGATCACGGCAACATCGAGAAGATGATAAATTTGAAGACCGGTGAAGTTTATACTGAACATACGGCGAACCAAGTGCCTTTTATTGTAGTTAATAGAAGCTTAAAGGATAAGAAGATCAAATTAAGAACAGGAGGAGCTTTAGGCGATATAGCGCCGACAATTTTAAAATTGTTAAATAGAAAAAAGCCCAAAGAAATGAAGGGAAAAAGTTTGATTTAAAAATAGATAAATATTTTATATGATTGACGGACAAGAGAATAAAAATCGTCCAAAACCGGTGGTGCTGGTTATTTTTGACGGATGGGGCGTTAGCCAGGATTATGCCGGAAACGCGATAACGCAGGCGGAAACTCCGGTAATAGATATGCTTACCGCCGAATATCCTTCCACTGTTCTGCAGGCTTCAGGGGAGGCGGTCGGCCTTCCTTGGGGTGAGGCGGGAAATAGCGAAGTCGGGCATCTTAGCCTTGGCTTAGGAAGGGTGTTGTATCAGGAATTACCTAGAATAAACCGGGCAATCAATGATGGAAGTTTTGTGAATAATGAAGCATTGCTTGAAGCTATGGAGAATGTCAAAAAGAATGATTCCGCTTTGCATTTTTTAGGCTTGCTTTCCGACGGCGGCGTCCATTCTTCAGTAGAGCATCTCTATACGCTTCTCAAATTCGCGAAAGATAATAAAATTAAAAAAGTTTATGTCCACGCGGTGCTTGACGGGCGCGACACAGCCTTGAATAGCGGAAAGGATTTTATAAGGAATTTGGAAAGAGTAATGTTAAATAACGGAGCTGGAAAAATCGCTACGCTAGCTGGCAGATTTTATACGATGGATAGGAATAACAATTGGGACAGGATAGAAAAAGGTTATCAAGCCATGGTTATGGGAATCGGAAATAAAGCAGATAGCACCCTTGAAGCAATTGACGAAAGCTATAAAAAGAAGATTTTTGACGAAGAATTCGTACCGACTGTCATCATGGAAAACGGAGAGCCGGTCGCAAAGATAAAAGACAACGATAGCGTAATATTCTTCAACTATCGGCCTGACAGGGCGAGACAAATCACGAAAGCTTTCGTGTCGCCTGATTTTGTTAAATTCAAAAGAGGGGACTTTCTCGAAAATTTGTTTTTCGCGACTTTTACGGAATATGAAAAAGGGTTGCCTGTGCATGTTATTTTTCCTTCGGAAACGATTATAAATTCTCTCGGCGAGGTGCTATCCAAGAATGGCTTGAAACAGCTAAGGATTGCGGAAACCGAGAAATATGCTCATGTTACTTATTTTTTTAACGGGGGGCTGGAACAGCCTTTGCCGGGAGAAGAGCACATCCTTGTACCCTCTCCGATGGTTGACAGTTATGACAAAAAACCGGAAATGTCGGCCATCGAGGTGTGTAAAAAATTGCTGGAAGAAATGGATAAGAATATTTATGATTTCATATTGGTTAATTTTGCGAACGCCGATATGGTCGGTCACACCGGCAATATCGAGGCGGCGGTAATCGGGGTGGAAGTAATCGATGATTGCCTTGGAAAAATCGTTAAAAAAGTTTTAGCAAAAGACGGCGTACTCCTGCTTACGGCAGACCATGGCAATGCCGAAATCATGTTTAACATGCAGACCGGACAGATTGATAAGGAACATACGTCAAATCCCGTGCCTTTCATAATAGTCGGGAATAAATACGCCGGCCATAATTTTAACTGGGAAAATCCGGCCGGCAATGATTTAAGCTTGGTCAGTGTCCAGGGAATATTGCCTGATGTGGCTCCGACTATCTTGAAAATTATGAATATTGACGCGCCTAAAGAAATGAGAGGTGTGAGCTTGGTTTAGTTTTTAAAACATTTTTATGCTGCGAATTAATAAAAAAAGGACGATATTTTTTAAAATTAATTTTTTGTCTTTTATTTTTTGTCTTTTATTTTTTATTTTTGCATCAAAATTTTCTTTTGCCCAAACAGGCTCATCCGATGCGATTGCTATCAGAGTCATACCTAATCCTAATCATTACAGCGCGTTGCGCTGGTATCAGAAGCAAAATTTCAAGGGTTCGCCTCAGGCAATCGCTGTTGACGGTTATGAGGCGATAAGGGACGGGAGGACTGTTTATGTCAATGTCGCCAATGTATCGGGAAATGTTTTATATACGAATATATATCTGATATCTTATAATCAGGAGGCCGAGGATGTTACTCACGATATTTTTTCTCAGATTTTATCCCATTGGAAATTCAATTCCAATTTGACTGCAGTCGGGCACTGCCGAAACGATACGCTCAAGACTTGCCTGGAGGACGAAGAGTGCCCCTTGGGGGATTTTTGCGACAGCCATAAGGCCAGGGCGGTCAGAGACGTGAGAAGACTGGCTGATTTGTCAGACCTTAAAGCGGTGCTAGATAATTATTATAAAAGCAAGGGCGGTTACCCCGTCTTGGGTGCCGGCACATATTTGCCGAACAAAACCATGTCAGTTTGGCCGAGCTGGAAAGATACTCTCGCCAAACAGCTTTCAGTGAATTTGCCGATTGATCCGATAAATAAATTGAACAGTGAAGAATGCCCGGGGTATAACGAAACGACTTGTTGGAATGAGGTATTGAAGCGATTTTATACGGATTTGCCGGTTTTCCCTGATGATAGTTTGACTTATTATTATACTGTTAATGATCTTGGAACCGTTGCTAATTTTTGCGCGTCTTTCGAATCGGGTTATCCGATAAATCCACCTCCGGTTTATTGCATGGATGTCTGTCTGGATTTCGATGACGACGGTTACGGTGCACCCGGATCGGCTGCTTGCTCGAATGGGGCAGGGCCGGATTGTAATGATAATGATCCGCTAATAAATGTATCTTTAGTCGCGGAGAATAGCCCGCTTGCTTGCGGAAACGGAATAGATGACGATTGTGACGGTCTGGTCGATTGCGACGATCAGAATTGCGCAGGCATTGGCATTTGCGCTATTTCGCCCAGTTGCGATTTTGATTGCATCTGCGAGGGAGCGATAGGCGAAAGCGCCGGTTCTTGCACGGATTGCTCTTACGCAAACGGCGATTTCATATGTTTCGATTCATGCGAGTGCCTTGGTTGTACCAGCTATTCTTTTACTGATTGCGGATGCGGCAACGGGATTGAAAATACAGGCGAGGAATGTGACGATGGTGGTTTGGTTGATGGCGATGGTTGTTCCTCGGAATGTGAAAGTGAAATTTTTCCATGCACCGACAACGACGGAGACAGGTATATAAGCGAAGGAACGAATGTCGCGCTATGCGGAAACGTATGCGGTCTTTTTTCTAATTTGTCATGTTTTGGCAACACTGATTGCGATGATAATAATGCATCAAGATACCCTACGAATACCGAACAGTGCGATAGCATAGACCAAGATTGCGACGGAAATCCCGTTAACGGATTCACTGATGAAACTTGCGTATGGTTATGCGGCAATAACGGATTCGATTGGGTCGGTTTGGGTTCTCCTTTTAACTGTTGCGGTAATGATGCCGATGAAGATGAATATTCGACAGAAACGACATGCGGCGATAATTTTGACAATGATTGCGACGGTGATATAGACATGGCTGACTCCGATTGTTCCGGCACTTGCGCCAATAACAGCGAGAGAGATTGGGTGGTGGCAGGTGAGGCTGATTGCAATCAGTGCGATTATAATGGAGATAATGACGGCGACCAGGAAAATGTGGGCGGCCCATTTTGGCTGACCGTTTATCCCGCACAGCCGACTTTAGCGGATATGTGCGACCCGGATTGTATTCCTGATGGAGCCGCAATAAACGCCGCAAGCCCAGCAGTCCACATTAGCAAATACGAAGCGGCAGAAGCGACCTGTAATGACAATATTGACAATGATTGCGACGGCAATATGGATTGCGCCGATGCTAACTGTTTAGGAAATCCAGCTTGCTGCGCTGACGAATGTTCTTCCGGTGAAACAGGCTGTACAGGGAATGACAGTTGGAGCTGTGGCGAGGCAGGCGACGGAGATACTTGTTTAGAACCGGTGACCCAAGCGTGTCCGGCCCAGTTTGCGTGCAGCGCTACTACCCATCTTTGCGAATTGGTTTGCACGGATATCGATGGAGATGGTTTTAATGTCGAAGGAGGTCTCTGTTTCGCAATCGATTGCGACGACGCCAAGGGCTTCGTCTTTCCCGGCGCGCAGGAAACTTGCGATACTTTTGATAATGATTGCGACACTCTGACGGATGAAGGATGTGATGATGATATCGATAAGTATTGCGATGCGTCTATGGTGCTTTACGGCGGAAATTCAATGTGTATAAATACCGTTTTTTCGGCTGACGGAATGTCGGGAAACGATTGCGACGACACGGCTTTATCAGCAAATCCTGGCGTACCCTCTGAAATATCCGGAACCACTTGTTCGGACGGCTTCGACAATGATTGCGACAGCGATACTGATTGCTCCGATTCGGATTGTACTGCTGATCCAGCATGTATTGTAACTGGTTTTTGCACATTCCCTTTAATCTTCCCTTGCGAATTTCAGTAAAAAAATAATATAAATGTCTAATAAATCGGGCGCCACTATTATAATTTTGAAAATTACATCAACCGTTTTTGTATTATTTTTCCTATTACCCGCCGCTTCCAAGATACCTCCGGCCGAGGCGCAAATCGTTTCCAAGGATGCCATAGCCATCCGCATCATCCCGAACCCGGATAATTACAGCCCCCAAAGATGGTACAGGGAAAACAAATTCAGCGGTTCTCCCCAGTCATTGATCGTTGACGGCTACGAGGCTATCAGAGACGGCCGTTCCGTCTATGTTGGCGCCGCCAACGTGGACGACAAAGGGACCGTGGATACAAGTGATGATACGCTATATACGAACATCTATTTGATATCATTTAATCAAGATTCTGAGCAGGCGACACGCGATATATTTTCTCAAGTAATTTCTTACTGGAAATTCAACATCAATATCATTACTCCGGGAACCTGTCTGGCTATTTCTCCCCTGGATGAAGATCCGCCAGGCTCGCCGGTCTGTATTTTGGATTCCGATTGCAAACAGAAACAATACTGCAATAGTCCGAAATCGGAAGTCATCAGGGATGTTAAAAGGCTAGCTGATTTAGTGGAAATAAAAATAGCTCTGGATAAATACAAAACAGAAAACGGATATTATCCAAAACTTAATGCAGGTTCATACTTAGCCAATAAAACAATTTCAACCTGGCCAAGCTGGCAGAAACTATTGTCCCAAGAATTGAAAATGGATCTGCCGCTGGACCCGATAAATAAGCTGGGGGAGTGCGACGCCCGTTTTTATCCGATAACCTGCTGGGATGAAAAAGCCAAAGAGTTTGCCGATTCTGACCCGGCTGACTCCGCTTTGAATTTGCCGGATGGCAGCAAAAGCTATGTGTATAGCGTTGATCCGGACGGATTAAGCTACAACGTCTGCGGTGCTATGGAATCGGAATATGTCGAAGGCACCGGTTCCGGCGCTTGTTCCAGCGCCGGCACAGTGGAAATAATCCAGTCGGGAATCAATAATCCTCCGATATTCGTCGATCAGAATCTGACCGGCTACGCGGGAATGGAATACAAAGGTTTTATCATGGCTAAGGATGCCGATGGCGATACTTTGAGCTGGACGATCGATACTCTGTCAACCGATTGGTCAAGCTGGTCAAATCCCCCGATTCTGCAAAACCAGCCGACGCCGAACCAGATAGGCGTTTATGCCGCCAAAGCCGGAGATACGGATGTTTATCCGATCCAAGTTACGATTTCCGACGGCGCGCACACCGTCAGCAAAGTTTTTACTGTACAAATAATTAATACACCCCCTTTCGTCTCCTCAGTGAATTCGACGGTCGTAGTCGGCTATGATCTGGTCCCGATGATATTCACGGCTACGGATAACGAAGGCCATGACATAATCTTAAATATCGGAAATATTTTACCCGTCGGATTAACCGGCACACAAGTAAACAATACTTACGAAATCACCGGTATCCCGACAGGAAACGCTCCGCAGACATATACCCACGAAAACCAGGTAATAGCCACCGACGAGTATGGCGCCGTCTCAAGTAAGAATTTTTATATAAACATAACCAACACCCGGCCGGTTATCAATCCTGTAAACTGTGTAAATACCGTTCGAACAGGGGATTATTTCGAATGCCAAGTAACCGGTTCCGACGCGGACGGCCATGATTTTTCCTTCAGCATGAACAGTGGCCCGCCGAGTCTCGGCATAAACGCGGACACCGGTCTTATCTCTGGCACCCTTGGCGGAGGCGACGAGGGGACATACAGCTTGAATGTCATTGCGACGGACGAATACGGCGCTGTGAGTTTGACCAAAATTTTCGTCTTGAACGTCTTGAATTTTTGCGGGGACGGCGAACTGCAAAAACCGAACACCGAACTCAAAGGCGGCCCGAACGATGACGGGTTCGAGCAGTGCGACGATGCGAATGATGTCAACGATGATGCTTGCATGAATAATTGCGGGTGGTCGTGCAAAGAAGAAAACAGCATTGATTTTACCCTCGGTTCAGGAGATGCTATAAATTATGATAACAACGTTAGCACTGATTTTTCGACTGATGTACCCAATGGGGATTATTTGAAATTGGCAAAATCCATGCCAACCCCTTATATATATATCGCCGACAGCAAGAATGATCAAGTTTTTAAAATAAGAACCTTCGACGGCTGTAAAAGGATAGCTTCCGGCTGGAATTGCGGTGTTATTGAAACAAGAGGCCAATTAGTGGAAGTTTTTGCTACCGGAGATAATCCTTCCAGAACCGCGGTAAATGCCGAGACCGGTGATGTGTGGATAGCTAGCCGCGGATCAGGCGAAGTTCATAAATTCAACATTGAGGGAACTCTCATGAAGACATGTTTTACCGGTATCGTACCTAGAGAAGACGGTCCGGGAGGTCTTGGGCCGCGCGGGATTGCGATTGAAGAAAACGGAGATGTGTGGATCGGGAATTTTTATCGTAATAACGCGGTCAAGATATCCGGCGATGATTCAAGTTGCACGATTTTGCAGACAGTAGATATAGGTAGCAGCCCTTATGGACTGGCAATAGATAATGATAATAACGTATGGTCATCCAGCCAGAATTTAAACGGTTTAAGCAGAATCAATACCGAAACCTTTGTGGTTGATTTTTATCCATTGCCTTTAGGTTTTAATAATTATGGGATAACCGTGGATCCATACGGCAATGTTTGGATTGGCATAACAGAAGGCGGTGTCGGTAAATTAACAAAAGGAACAGCTAATATCGTCTTGCATAATTTGACGGGCGACAGAATAACGGGTATTACGGCCGATTTAGACGGAAATATTTGGGGTTCAGGATATGTTTCGAATCTGGTTTATAAACTGGATCAGAATGCGAATATCCTGCCTCCGTTTCCTTTGCCTAGCGGCGGATCAAATCCTCATGGTATTTGCGGAGATTCCGAAAACCAAGTTTGGTCAGTTAACAGATTCAATGGAAACGTGAGAGCCTTTGATTTATCAGGGATTGTTAACAGTACATATTTTTATGTTGGAGATGATCATTATACATATAGTGATATGACAGGATTGAACAGGGCGATGATATTCAGATCAGGGACGTGGTCCAGAATTATTGATGGCAATTTTGATGATCAGCATTGGGGTAAAATATCATGGCAGCAAGACATCCCCACAGACAAACAAGGAATCGAGGTGTTTGTGAAAAATGCTAATTTTGACATTGAATCCGCATCCTGGATGACTTCTGAAGAGTGGAACGCCCTGCCGTTTTTAAACCGAGTCGGCAGGTTTGTAGAAATAAAAGTGAAAATGAAATCAAGCGAACAGGGAATAACCCCAGTATTATGGGATCTTAATATGAATTGTGATTAATTTTTATGAATATCGTAAAAAATAAAATTTTGATACTGTTTATTGCTGTAACGTTTTTTGCAGTGTTTTTGTCCATTTATTTTTATAAATTGAATAAAGTTGAAAATGTTAATGTTGATATTATGGAAAATAAAGAAAGCAAAACAGCAGAGGTGGTAAATAAAATGAGCGAAGCTGAGAAAGAAGAAATAATAAAAAAAGGCAGAGAAGCTGTTTCGCAGTATGAATTTAAAAAAGAGGTTGTAAAAAGTCTCAACGAAGAGTTGTGCGAAGAGATAAAAGACGAAAATTACAGAGATGACTGTATTTTTGAAATTTCTAGCACCAAGGGCAAGGGGGCGTATTGCGACAAGATTAATAATGATAAATTAAGAATAAGATGCGGCGAAATAGATATTTTTTTTAATACGATATCAGGCGACGATGGCTTCTTGTGCTATAAACTGCGCGACAACGATTATAAAGCCGCTTGTTTGAATAGTTTTTTTGTAAAATTAAAAGATGAAAAGCAATGCAGCGAGTTTGATCAAAAAGATCAAGACAGATGCAGTGATATAGTATTTGATTTAAAATCGAGAAATGAAAAAGTATCGGACTATTGCACTAGCATAAAAGACGAGGCGTTAAGAAAAAATTGCGAAAGCAGGCAGTTTGCAAATGATAGAGATGATGACGGCATAAGCGATAGCCTCGAAAAGTCTTACGGGACAAACCTTGACAGCCCAGACACAGATAGTGATGGCGTAACGGATGGAGATGAAATGCAAAAATATAGAACAAATTTAAAAATTGCAGATACGGACGGCGACGGTTTGAGCGACGGTGAGGAAATCAATTCATATAAAACCGATCCCGTAAAAGCCGACACAGACAACGACGGATATTCCGATGGAGAAGAGATAGGGAATGGGCATAACCCGCTTGAAAGGTAAAATCAATCCAAACAAATTAAAACCGCCATTTGTAAAAAATGGCGGTTTCGTGTTACGATGAAATAAGTTTAAAAATATAAAAAGAAATAACCAAGAAGGCTGACTGTGAAGCCGAGCAAGCTTCCGGCTATGACTTGGGCGGGCGTGTGGCCGATCCGTTCCAATAGGAGCGGATATTCCTGATCCAGCACTTGGTCATTTTTGAGGTCGTTTACCAGAATATTTAAAACGTGGCCATGTTCCCCTAGATAGCGCCTGATGCCTAAAGCGTCGCGAATGACGATGATCGTCAGTATAAAAGACACTGCGAAGAGAGGGGATTGGAAGCCTTCTTCAAGGCCGACGATAGTGGCAAGGGAAACTATTATAGCGCTATGGCCTGAAGGCATCCCGGAATAAGAAACCATGCTTTTGAAAAAATCGGACTGGTTATTAGATCTGATGAAAAATTTGATTGTCTGCGCGATAAAGCCGGCAAGGAGAGGAAAAAGAAGGATGTGTAAAAACATAAATATTATTTAATTTAAAATCTATATGAATTATATTAACGCGATCATATTCGGAATAGTGCAAGGGGTAACGGAGTTTTTGCCTGTCTCAAGCTCGGGCCACTTGGTGATACTGCATAAATATATAAGCCTTCCAATCGGCAATGAGCTGATTTTCGATGTCGCTCTACATCTTTCTACTATTCTAGCAGTTATTCTGTTTTTTAGGAAGGATGTTGCCAAACTTTTTGTATCATGGATAAGAAGCCTGGCGGGCAAGCACGATGAATACAGCAAACTCGCATGGCTGATAATCCTGGGTACTATTCCCGCCGGTTTGGCAGGATACATGTTTGATGATTTGATTGAACAGGAATTCAGATCGGTTGTAATTGTGGCGGCAATGCTGGTTTTGGTCGGATTGTTTTTTATATATGTCGAAAAGATTGCTAAAAAATCGAAGGAATTGAATAATCTTGGCCTGAAGGACGCTCTGATTATCGGTTTTGCCCAAGCAGGGGCTTTGATACCAGGGACTTCAAGGTCCGGAATTACGGTTTTGGCCGGGTTATGGCTGGGCTTCAAGAGGCATGAGGCGCTGCGTTTTTCGTTTTTACTCAGTATCCCCGTCATCTTGGGTGCTTTTGCAACAAAAATACCGCAAGTAATTGCGGTAAATTTAAGCGAAGTAAATATAAGTTTGTTGTCTTTGGCTTTCGCGTCTTCTTTTATTTCGGCTATTCTGGCAATCAAGTATTTCTTGCAGTTTGCCAGAAAACACAGTTTAAATGTTTTTGCGTATTATAGATTCATTTTAGCTATACTAGTACTTGCCCTTTATTTTGCTTAAAACGGATGTTCGCGAATATGATATTTAATAGGAGAAGGAAGATAGTGTTTAAGTAGAAAATAATATTCAAAGAGCTGAAAAAATCAATCGAGAGTTTTGAAAAAAGGCTGGCCGTTTGAGGGGAGTTGTCTTGATCGATCGAAACCGTATTGGTGATTGGAACGGCCTCACCGTCTTTTATGGGTGTTCCAAAAATTTGTACAGTTAATATCGAATTTTTCCCTTCGAAATTCCCTTCCACAACCGCTACGCCGATTTCTTTAAATATACCATTGCTGATATTTTTTTTGTGGGAAGGGGAGTCCATCCATGCTCGCATCGTGCCTTCGGCGGTGACGAAATCAAGCGCAAGGTTTTCTCCTACA
>Ga0172380_10003164_pt1 | contig 23364 bp, 23 predicted proteins | sample Leawe162metaG_FD_119747 | JGI IMG/M metagenome (GOLD analysis project Ga0172380, IMG submission 119747) | Leachate microbial communities from a municipal landfill in Southern Ontario, Canada - Leachate well 162 metaG | ecosystem: Engineered > Solid waste > Landfill > Unclassified | place...
AGACTAGCTACTGAACCCCAGGAGGACCACACGACCGACTGGGTCTGCGTCCAATGCGGATTCAGACGCTACGAAGGCCAGTTGACCCCCCTCGAGATCATCGAGGACACGAGGCAGATCCCCAAGCCAGACCGCCACACCGCCAAGCGCATGAAACGCTACGACGTAGCCTGACAAGGAACATAAGAATGAGCAGCACCTATCCCACCGCCCGCCACCTCTATGCGGACTTCAACGATGGTCTGGTTGAGAAGATCTCGGCCTACCGAGCGTTCAGCGTCTACCGCCCCGTCCCCGTGCGGGAGTACATCAAGGGCGCAATCGTCTTCGCGTTCCGTACGACGGGAAAGATGCTGTAACGGAGAAACTGCATAGGCGCTTGAAGATCCGGCCAGTCCTGCCACACTTGGATCATGGCGCGAACCCTCACCTCCAAGCAGGCGGCGTACCGCGACGCCCGCGTGTCCGGGCTCGGCAAGTCCGAGGCGTACCGCACGGCATACGACGCCTCCCGCATGTCCCCCGCCGCGATCGCCGTCGAAGCGAACAAGCTCGATAACCACCCTGTAATCACCCTAAGCATCGCTCAATCACTTTCTGAGGCTGTCGCGGTGGTCGAGGAGCGGCGGCAGGAGGCCGTGCTGACGGCCGCCCGGGTGGCTGAGGAGGCGGCGCGCATCGCGTTCGGCGACATCCGCGACCTGGTGACGTGGGACTCCGGCAGCGTCACGCTGCACGACTCGGACTCGCTCACGCCGGCGCAGGCTGCGCTGGTGAAGGAAGTGCGCGTCCAGAAGACCACCACCACGACCAAGGACGGCTCGGAGGTGGTGAACGAGACGCGCGAGGTGAAGGTCTGGGACAAGCTCTCGGCGCTCGCACTGCTGTCCAAGATGTTCCCGGAGTTCAGCGAGAAGCACGAGTTCAAGGGCGAACTTCGCGCGCTGGTGGTCACCGGGCGGCTCCGAGGATGACCGCCGCGACGCTCGCCCCTCCCCTCGACGTCCGGGCCGACCTGATGCACCCGCTGCCGAAGCAGGAAGTGGCGCTGGACTCGCTGTACGAGCACAAGTACACGCTCTACGGCGGCGCGGCCGGCCCGGGAAAGTCCTACTGGCTCCGCTGGGCTGCACTGGAGTTCCTGCTGGAGTGCTTCGCGACGCTGGGGCTACGCGACGTGCGGGTGGGGCTGTTCTGCGAGGACTACCCGACCCTCACGGACCGGCAGATCAGCAAGATCAAGCGCGAGTTCCCTGCGTGGCTGGGCGCCCTGCGCGGGACGCGTGACGAGGGGTTCGGCTTCTTCCTGCGCCCAGAGTATGGCGGCGGGTACATCGCGCTCCGCAACCTCGACGACCCGAGCAAGTACGCCTCGACCGAGTTCGCCGCCGTGTTCGTGGACGAGCTGACGAAGAACAAGCGCCAGACGTTCGAGGATCTGCGCTTCCGGCTCCGCTGGCCCGGGCTGGAGCACACCCCGTTCGCCGCGGCGACGAACCCCGGATCGGTGGGGCACGGGTGGGTCAAGAAGCTGTGGATCGACCGCGACTTCACGGGTGACGACCAGGCGCTCAATCAGGCCGATTTCGCGTTCGTCCAGGCGCTGCCGGGCGACAACCCCCACCTCGGCAAGTCCTACTGGGCGCTGCTGGACTCCCTGCCCGAGCGGATGCGGCGCGCGATGCGTGACGGCCGCTGGGACGTGTTCGAGGGGCAGGCGTTCCCCGAGTTTGACCGCAAGATCCACGTGATCGAGCCATTCACCATCCCGGCCGACTGGACGCGCTGGACGAGCACGGACTACGGATACGTCGACCCGTGGGCCACGGTGTGGATCGCACGCTCGCCCGACCGGTCGCGCGTCGTGGTGTACCGCGAGGGCTACCAGACGGGCCTCACGGCCCGCGAGCAGGCGCGGAAGATCATCGCCATGACGGGCAACGAGCCGATCCGCCTCAACCTCGGCGACCCGTCGATGTGGGCGATGCGCGAGCGGTACGCGAACGAGGCGATCGCGTCCGAGTACGCCGCCGAGGGCGTCGCGCTCCAGCCGGCGAACAACGACCGCCTCGGAGGCAAGGCGAAGGTGCACGAGGCGCTGCGGCACGATCACGGTGTCTCCCCGAGACTCCAGATGTTCCGCTCGTGCCCGAACCTCATCCGCACGCTGGAGAACATCCCGCTCTCCGAGACGCGTCCCGAGGACGTGGACACGCACGCCGATGACCACCTGTACGACTGCGTCCGCTACGGCCTCGAGGTCGAGGGGCAGCGCGCCGACCCGCCGGCATCCATGCGGGCGATGCAGATCGTTGGTGATGAGCCGAAGCAGGCGCCGCGCACCATCCGCGGCAAGATCGACGCCGCACGCAAGCCAGTCGAGCAGTACGGGCCGAGGACTATCCGATGACCGCCGAGAACCTGATTCGAGTTCACCAAATATCCATCGAACCGGGCTCCATCGGCGCGGCGGTGGTCGTAACGGCCCGCGCGATGTCGCGCGCCGAGGACGACTACATGCACTACATCGGGCACTCGTTCACCAGCGAAGCGACGGCCTGCGAGACGTGCTCACGCGTCCGCGCAAGGCAGGAGAGATGGGCCGCAAAGAACCCGCCGTGCGAATGCGATTGCTGTGTGCACAATGCCTGACATCGAGACGGCCGCGAAGCCGAAGAAGCAGCGCCTCGGGGCGACAACCCTGTCCGAGGGCGCGCTGCGCCGCATCATCGAGCAGCTCGTCGGCACGGCCTCGACCACCACGAACGCGTATGGCGGGCGCTTCCGCGCGCTCCACGACCGGGTCAGGACGCGCGAGCAGCACTTCTACAATCTCAAGGAGGCCGACCCGGTACTGCCCGAGCCGCACAACGCGACCGCCGCGAAGTTCCAGTCCGACGCCCCGCGGCGCCTGTGGGCGCAGTTGAAGGCACGGCTGACCGAGAACAAGCCACAGCCCTCCGCTGGTTCCAAGACGGCGAAGGGCAAGAAGCAGCAGGCGGCTGACAGGCTCGAACGCATCCTGGAGCTCGGGTTCCTGGACCTCCAGCGCCGCGAGGGGATCGACATCGTCGGTGAGCTGGCCGACGGGATCATCATCCAGTGCTACTCCCTGCTCCACTGGGAGAAGGCTGCGGACGTGTGGCCGGGGATGCCGGACTACGAGGAGCACGACGAGATCGAGGACGGCGAGCGCAAGCGGTACGGACCGGAGAAGGTGGACGGCAAGTACCGCGAGACCGACGCGTCGCTGCAGGAGCGGGACACGCGCGCGAAGGCGCAGGCCGGGTTCCCGTTCTACATGGAGGTCTACGGCGCGCCGCAGTTCGCGTTCATCACCGACCGCTCGATGGCGAACGGCATGGGCGGCGTGCTGACGATGCGCCGTGTCCCGATGCTCCAGTACGTCGAGGAGCTGGAGAAGGACGGTCATTTCCCGCGCCTCTCGATGGACGCGAACGCGGCCACCGCCAAGCGCCTGCTGATCTACGACGAGCGCCCGTCGCCCGACCCCGGCTCGCCCTCGGCTGACCCGACGGCGTGGGGCAAGGAGGTGCTGGTCTACCAGTGGTGGACGCGCGGCGAGTGGTACGAGCTGGTGAACGACGAGTCGCAGCCCACGACGGGCGGGTGGCGGCTGGCGAAGTCCGGCACACACTCCTATGGGATGCCGCCGTTCGCGCTGTGCAAGGCGAACGAGACGAACAGCACCGACCCGGCGCTGCGCTACACCCCCGCGCTCGACGGCGTGTACCGCATCAAGCCCTACGTGGACTACTACCGCACGCTCCTCTTCGCCATCGCGCAGCAGATCGCGCTCCCGCTGTACTACCTCGTGGACGACACCGGGAAGATGGGCCTCGGGGACGACGGGAAGCCGCTCATCCTCACCCGTGACGCCCTGGCGGCGCAGCAGCTCCCGCCGGGCCACAAGCTCGAGAAGGTGCAGTTCGAGCTCAACCCCGCGTTCGTCGCCGCGATGGACTCACTGTCGGAGGAGTTCCGCGAGTCGTTCCCGCAGACGGGGCAGACCGAGTTGTCCGCGACGACCCAGCCGTGGACGGCGCGCATCGGCATGACGCTCGCCAACGTGGAGCCCGCGCGCTACGTCGGGAACATCGCGGAGTGCCTGTCGGTGGCGTTCGAGAACATCGCTTACGTGATGTCGCAGCCGGCCGAGCAGGGCGGGTTCGGGCGCTCGGTGCCGATGCTCGATGGCGAAGAGGTGATCACGATCGACCCAGAGGACATCCGTGGCCTCAAGGTGGACGTGTCGATCGGCAAGGTCGGGGCGGCGGAGCAGATCACGGTCGAGGAGCACGGCCGCGTCCTGCTCAACGACCCGCTCGTGCCGATGACTCGTGAGATGTACGTCGAGGAGTACATGGGCCGCGCCAACGCGAGCGAGTTGATCGCCGCGTGGGACGCGCAGCGCACGTACGACGAGTACCTGCGCCCGGGCGTGGTGAAGCAGGAACTGGCCCGCCTGTTCTCCGAGTTCCTCGTCATGGGGGCCAACGGCGATGTCGTTGGCCTCGACGGCCAGGTGGTCGACCCGGCGGCGGAACTGCGTGATCGCGGATGGCAGGTGGGATCGCCACCGCCACCGCCCGGCCCTTCGAGCGTGCCCGCAGGAGCCGAGCCGACGATGCCCACCATGCCGTCGATGCAGGCACCGGGGACTCCGATGCTCGCCGGGCCGGTGGCCTGATGGATGCCGTCGTCCCGGACTACATGAAGGATCAGACGGAGCGCATCCGTGCGATCGCCGAGGCGCACCGCGAGCAGATCCGCGAGTACCTCAAGGGCACGCAGATCGGGCAGGCCCGCCCCACGGACGAGCAGGTGCTGGAGTTCATCGCCGAGCAGCAGCAGAAGTACCCGCCGGTGCGGATGGTCTCGCCCGACGGGCGCGAGATGTTCGCCTCCCCGTGGCTCGTGCTGCTGGGTGAGCTGGACGACGACAACGCGGACGAACTGATCCGCAGATACCTCAAGGCCGCGACGATGACGGGAGCCTACTGATGGCCGGTCCAACTGGTGCGCTTGGCCCGATGGGTGCATATGTTCCGCCGCAGACGGGTGGCGGATTCGACCCGTTTGCCCCCGAGGCCGAAGGGCCGATCACCAGGACCTTCCCGGATGGCACGCTTCGGCAGTGGACGGGCACGCAGTGGCAGATCATCGGGGCACCGCCTCAGAAGGTCGCCGGGGCACCTGCTCAGCAGTTCGACGCTGGTGGACAGGCATGGGTGTGGAGCGACTCCGGGTGGGTGCGGGCGCCGCAGTTCGACAACCCGACGAAGGCGGCGGGCTACCAGGCACCGCGCGCCCCCACGCCCCCGCAGACCTTCACCGACCGCAACGGCGATGTCGTGGGCCTCGACCCGTTCACGGGCGTCGAGGTCTACCGCATCGCGGGCGCAGACTGGCCGAAGATCAGCCCGCAGGAGCAGGAGCGCATCCGGCAGGGCGACCTCCAGACGGCGCGCAACTGGGACATCCAGACGCGGGCCGCGGATTGGGCGCGCGCCGACACCGTACGTGCTGAGGACCGGACGTTCACGCAGGGTGAGAACGCGACGGATCGCGCTTTCCGCGCCGGTGAGTCGGCTGCTGACCGCGCCCAGCGGGCGGCGGAGTTCGCGGCGCAGCAGGACGCCAACGACCGTTCGCTCGACGTGCAGGTGCAGACGGCGAACCGTGGCCTCCAGCGCCAGTCGGAGCAGGATCGGCTTGCGGCTGCCCGCCAGTACGCCGACCTCGTGTCGTCCTACGACACCGCCGCGCTGCCCGCGTACCTCGCGGCCGGCGGTGGTTCGGTCGTGAACGCCCGGCAGGCGAACCCCGGCGGTCTGCTCACGGACAACGCCATCCGCCCGGCGGCGCAGTCGCTCGACCAGGCGCGCAACACCCGGTACGACCCGATCACGCTCCAGCCGCGCGCCCCGATGACCGGAGCCACCGCTGCCGCGAATGCCCTCCGCATCACCCCGCCCGAGTCCTTCACGGCGCTCGGCACGGGCGAGAACTCCGCGGCCCGTCGCGGCCCGAACGGCGAGGTGATCGCCTACACGCCTGGTCAGCCACCCGTGAAGCCGCAGCAGCAGAGCGGCAATCCGTTCCAGGATCTCAGCTACATCGAGACGCCGGACACATCGTTCGACGACGGCAGCACGGGCACGGGCTACTCCGTGGACGACCAGACGTTCCAGGACTTGCTCGCCGAGGTGATGGCCGACCCCAACACGACCGTCCAGGGGTTTGCACGTGGGACGCGGGGGTTCATCCGTGCACCACGCCAGTTCCGCGTCGGCGAGGTGGGGCCGGAGATGATGGAAGTCCACGACCCGCCCGGACCGAACAACGCGCAGCTCCGCGTCACGCCCGAGTACCCCGTGCCCAAGGGCGGATTCCGGCGCCAGCCAGGCTTCGCGCTCGGCACGTTGGCTGACCCCGGAGGTACCGGCATCCCGGTCGCGCCTGGCTCGGCGACGACGCCGGCGAGCAGTGGCGGCATCCAGCCGATGGCCGTGTACAACTCGCAGGCATCGCCGGCGTCCGTGCTGGCCTCGACCGCCTCGTCGGGCGACCCGTACGTCGATGAGGTGCGGGCGTTCCGCCGCGGGCTCCAGCCGCTCAACGTGGGCGCAAACCCCTACGATCCGCGCTTCACGCGCCAGGTCGCACCGCTGCTCCAGCAGGCGTACTACGCGAACGAGCAGACCCGGACGGGCATCCCAGGTGACGTGATCGCGTTCGACGCCGAGCGGTTCCGCCCCCGTGGGTTCGATCGCAGCGCCGTGCGGATGCGCTACTAGCCGTGGGGTTCACGCTGCCCCTCAAGGATCTCGAGCGGCTGACGCCGACACCTCACCCGGTGCCGTCGCGTCCCGCTCCCGTGTCGCGTGGGTTCCAGCGTCCCGACGACGTACAGCCACCGGATCCACCTCCGCTGTCCTTCGAGTTCAACGACCCCCAGCCGTTCGACGGCGGATACGGCCCAGTCGGGCCACAGGGGCCAGTGGCACCGACTCCCAGCACGGGCGACCCGGGGCTGTGGGATCGCATCACCGACCTCTCGCACCTCAACGTCGATGCCTCGCAGATCGCCAACCGATCGGGGGCCGCGTTCCGGCTGCTCAACCCCGCGTCTCTGCTCATCGGTGCTCGCGAGGACCGCACGCAGCCGTTGCAGGACATCAGCGCGGTCTCGGAACCCTACGTCACGGGTAACCCGGTTGTGGAGGAGCTGACGCGTCCGGCGAACGCGATCCCGTTCGGCAAGGGCATGACGACTGCACGAGCCGTCACTGAAGCGGTCGGTGGGCGGCTGGCCGTCGAGGCCGCGCAGCCGCTCGTGGAGAAGCTGCCCGAGTCGTGGCAGGGCGCGGCTGACCTCGGACTGAACATCGCAGGCCAGGTCGCCACGGGGGCAGCGTACGGGCGTGCCGGCGGCGCGCTGGGCATGGGCATCAAGAACGTGGGCGAGGAAGCCCTCGACCCGCTGTCGCAGGCCAAGCGTGATGTCCTCGAAGCCGTCCGCAAAGAAGCGAACATCCGCAAGGTCGGGACGGCCGCGCGGGAGATCGCGCAGTCCCGTGGCACGCAGGCACGTGGTATCCGTGCGGCCGGTGAGCAGATCGCGAGCGGTGGTGCCACGATCGACGAGGCGATCCAGCAGACCGGGAAGGGGATGTACCTTGGTGGCCGGTACTCCGGTCGTCAGACATACGCCGCTCCGCTGGAGATGTCGGACGACACACAGCGACTCATTGTCGGCGATCTCTCGGATCAGTTGATCCGCGGTGATTTGACCGACTGGCAGTATCGCGGGGCGATCGGGGCGATGCAGCGCCTCAAGGATGGCGTTGGTCTTGAACCGGGGCAGATCCCGTTCATCCGCCGCATCCTCGGTGACGAGGTGGCGAACGTCGTCGCCGGCCGCCCGAAGGGGCTGGAGCAAGAGGTGATGTCGGCCGCGAAGATCGCCGAGGAACGGGCGCGCCTCGACGCCATCGGTCGGCGTGCCGCACAGGACGCGCTCAAGAGCACGGAGCGCCAGTCGGTGAAGGCCGTGGAGGCCCGTCTCCGCGCGCTGGGGGCCGACACCGACCTGCCGATCCCGCCACGCCCATCAGACGAGACGATTCGCCTCGCCGCCATGAGTCCCGAGCGACTGGCAGGCGAACTCAAGGGCCGCGTCATCCGCGCCCGTAGGATCGTCGGTGCCTACGAGGACGGAATCGCGAACGCGGCCAAGCGCGACGCGAAGGCGCTCTTGCAGTCGAACAAGATAATCGAGGCCGGGATCGACTTCGAGGCCAAGACGACGGCGAAGGCGGCGAACCAGGCGGCGAACAACTATGCCGCCCTGATCAAGCGACAGGAGGCGATCCGTTCATCGCGTGTGGCACAGTCGGCGGTGACGATCGAGGAAGGCATCGGGGCCGAGGCGCAGGCGATGCGGGGAGCGGTCAACCAGCAGGCGTCCGAGGCGATGCAGCAGATGACGGGTGCGGCCCGTGCGGCTCGGAACAAGGCCCGTGACCAGATGATCGACGCCTTTAACGCCGCCGATGCCGCCACAATCCAGGGCCTTCGAGCCAACTTCGAGACGCTGGCAGCGCAGGAGACGGCCCGCGCGGCCCGCTTCCGTACTCCCGGGGTGCTGGAGGGAGCGGAGTCCACCGTCCGGCAGGCGGACGCGCTCCTGAACCGCCTGACGCAGAAGTTCCCCGACGAGGCCACGTTGTTCACCCGCGCCGACGAGATCACCGAACGGGCCGCGCAGGCCCTTCCCCGCGTCGAACGTGAGGCCACGAAGGCGAAAGTGCGCGAGATGGTGCGCCTGTGGGACGACGGCAACCGGGCGATCCTCGACACGATGGGCGACGAGGCTCCGGGGTTCGTGCGTGCCGTCTCGTCGCAGATCACGGGCAACGTCGCGGACTCGTGGCTCACCGCCGCGATGTTCCGCAAGACCATCCTGTCGAACGCGCTCCGCTCGGAACTCGACCCGAAGGTAGCGAGCCGGGTGGCAGACGCCCTGTTTAACAAGGAGATGATCGGACACTACAAGGTAGCCGACCCGTCCAAGCTCCCCGCCGAAGTGCAGGAGATGGTCCGCCAGACCAGGAGCCTCCCATACGAGCAGGCCACGGGTGCGGTCGAGACGCTGGTCGCCCGCGCGAAGAACTCGCAGTTCGGTCTCGCGGACATGGGGGTGTTCGGGGTCAACGCCCTGAACAACATCCGCCGTGGTGGGATCCAGGCGTTCGCAGGCGGGATCAACCGAGGCCTTTCCGCACTCCATCTCCCGCACGTCGACACCCACCTCGACAATCCCGTCCTCTCCCGCAAGATCGTCGCGGCGCTCGATGGGGTGCACCAGGGCACGACCTACGGCGCGACCGTCCCCGACAAGGGGTCGCTGCTCCAGTACGGAGGGAAGATCGGACAGGCGATCGACCGCCAGCTCAACAAGGCCGTCACGGCGTCCAACGACTTTCAGTTCGGGACGGTCCTCGGAACGCTCCGCAACGCCGACTACGAGGGAAACCTCGTCATCCTCAAGATCCTTGGGCGTGACATCAAGAACCCGTCCATCCGCGCCAATGCCGCAGCTAACGCGAACCATCTATCGGGCTTCGCCAACAGCGCGCTCAAGCGCGGGCGCGCGACGGTCGAGGGGATGGCGCTCACGTCCACCTCCATGACACGCGCCCGCATCGCGCAGATCGCCGACCTCGCCAAGCTCATCACCCCGAAGGCCACCCCGGAGCAGCGCATCATGGCCGCGATGGGGATCGTGTCTACCGTGGGATACACGCTCACGGTGGGGAAGCTCCTGAACGACCGCATCGGCGTCACCGACTTCATCTTCGACTCGTCCGTGCCGGGGTTCGGCACGATCACCACGGCCGACGGGCGGACGCACGACACCATCCCGCAGGACTCGGTCGAGCGCGCGTTCGCCAAGAGCATCCGGGCGATCATCGAGGCGGATCCCGAGATGGCGGCGAAGGCGTGGGGGAACGTTCTGATCGGCTCCTCGTCCGTGGTCGCTCGCGCTCCTGCCGCAGGGTTCGGCGTCGGCTACCAGCCCGGCCGGGGATACCGCTACGGCGATTGGGGCGACGACATGACGGGCGGGCAGAAGGCCGCGTCCCTGCTCCCCATCCCGCCGATCGCCACGGACATCGCCACCCAGGGACTCAGCCCGGTCGGCACGACCGAAACGTTCCTCGGCATCGGCAACTACCCGGCATCTGGCCGGACGCTGGCCGATGCCGGACTGTATGGGAAGGTTGGGACGCCCGAGCAGCAGTTCGAGGGCATCCGCCCGCAGGCGTGGCAAATGCTCCAGGACCGTGCTCCCGAGGGGCTGACCGGAGAGATCCAGGGGGCCGATTCGTTTTACGACTGGTTCGAGGCGAAGCAGCAGGAGTACCGCGCGCTGGCTGACCAGCGGTTCCCGAACCTTACGCCAGCCGAGCGGGAACGGCGGGCAGTCGAGGCGGTGCGCCGACACCCGGTATACGGGGCTTACCTCAAGGCGCGGACACACCTCACGAACGAATGGGTGAAGACGAACCCGGACGTAGCCCGCGAGATGGACGACGACATGGCCGATCTGCCCGAATCGGAGCGCGCGTTCCGCCCGACGAAGAAGCAACGGGCGGTGATCGCGGAGGCCGGGCAGTGACCATCCTCAGATGTAACGATCCGAGGTGCCGGGGCAACTCGTGCATCGTCGCGACGATCGAGGGCGGGCACCTGCTCATCACTTCCAAGCATCATGGGGAAAAGCACGTCGCGCGGATTGACATCAGCGCACTCGCTACCACCGTTGCGCCGTTATCCATGGTACAATCCGCGTAAGACCTAGCCGCCTCAGAACGGCCTCAGCCGTCCGATTTCCGCTGTGAGAAGCGGGATGTCGGGCGGCTGTGTCGCGTTCTGGAGGTTCGTGGATGGTCTCGGTCGCAGACACCGCCGCTCCGCAGCAGGACACCGCCGCTCCCGAGGGGCTGACACCGCCGGCATCGCCGACGGAAACGCTCGCCCCTCCCGCGACGGAAACGGTCACGCCGCAGCCGACGGAAACAGTCACTCCGCCTGAGCCCACCGAAGCCGCTCCCCCGCCGAAAAGCATCGACGACCTCAGCGATGAGGAACTCGACCAGCACCCGCGGTTCAAGGACCGGCTGGCCCGCGCGTCCGAGTCGGAGCGCCAGCAGCGCCTCGACGAGACCGCGCGCAAGAACAACGAACTGCGTCAGGCATGGTTCGACTCGGGTCAGTACACGGCCTCTCTCGCTCAGGCGGCAACGCTCGACGATGAGGGCAACGTGCGCGTCGACCCGAAGAAGGCTTCCGAGATCGGGGCTTCCATGTGGGAGGCCGCGAGTTTCGGGGCCTTCGGCACGCTCGACAACCTCGTGAAGAAGTCCATGCCCGCCGACTACCGGCTCCCGCGTGAAGCGACCGACCGCCTCGAAGCGGTGCGGAAGGACGTGGACGCCGGCCGCAAGCCGCTCGACGCCCTCGTGCAGGCCACGCTCGATACCTACCGCGAGGTGGTGATCGAGACGGAACTGCCGAAGCGCATCGAGACCGAGAAGCGGACATGGCAGCGCGATCAGGACGCACGCACCGAGACCGCGCGCCTGCGCGCTGCCGAGCAGCAGCAGCAGACGCAGCCCACCCCGTCACGGGGCACGGGCGCCGCAGGCCGCACGTGGGCCTCGCAACGAGAAATCGACACCGCAGTTGCCACGGGGCAGCTCGACCGCAGCGACTACCGGACGATGCGCTACGACGGTTCGTACGACGCGCTGCCCTGGTAGCAGAAACGGATAACCGTACATGGTGAGCAACATCAACTTGCTCGGCACGGGGGAGCCCCTCGACGGCTCCCTGAACTCGGTCATCGCGGACTTCTACCTCCTCTCGGAAGAGACGGCGGTGGTGAAGCCCACGGCGACCACGATGCAGCTCAAGCCCGGCGAGGGCCGGTCGAAGAACGTCGTGAACTACGGCAAGGTCGTGGCCTCCGGGCTCGCGGACGGCGTGGACATGGTGCAGGCGCAGGCGCTGGCCGATGCCACGACCACGTACACCCCGAACGAGGCGGGCGTGCAGGTGATCGTGCCGGGCTCCACCTTCCGCCGCGGCGCTGACCGCAGCCTCTACCGCAACGTCGCGGAGATGCTGAACAACGCGTGGCAGTCGAAGGAGGACTCGGACGGCACGCTGCAGTTCGCGTCCTTCACTCCGTCGCTCGGCACCGCCGGCACGGTGATCTCGCCGGGCCACCTCGACGCGATGGCCACGCGCCTCGCGATCGGCAACACGCGCGCGTCCTCGACGGGCAACCGTCCCGAGCCGGCTCCGAAGCCGTGGTCGGGCATCCTCGCGCCGACGCAGGCGAACGTCGTCCGCGGCCGTATCGCCTCGATGGCGACCACGCCGGGTGGTGGCACCGCGATCGGCGTCAACACCGGGGCGCATGTCCAGATCAGCCCCTCGGCTGGCTTCAACATGGCCTTCCAGGAACGCCTCCTGCTCGACGGGCCGGGCTCGCTCGGCAAGTACGCGGGGATCGTCTGGAAGGAAGACGGCAACGTCCAGATCGACACCTCCGATGACGGCGTGATGGCGGCGTACAGCAAGCGCGGCCTCGTCTACGTCGAGGAGGTGTCGCCGCGGATGGACCCGGACTCCGCCGACAAGTCGATGCGCGGTGCGGTCGAGTTCAACCTGTGGGGCTCGTACACCTGGGGGCTCTACCGGGCCACCGCGTACGGCGTGCAGGGCAAATTCGACGGCTCGCTGGCCTCTTCGTAACCGACTAACGCCTAGCCGCGCGGGGATGGACGGCGGCACCTGTTCTCGGTCTCGGGTCCCAGAGACCGGCAAGAGTGAATACGAAGGACACGCAACATGCCCGCAACCCTCCAGATCCCCGGTACGGCGTCGCTCTCGTCGCCGTACGACTACGGCACCACGATCGATGGCATCCCGCTCGGCACGGAGCTCCACGAGTTCACGGGCCGCAAGTGGCGGCGCGGTCAGCAGAACGCCTCGTCCGCTGCCATCGCCGGCAGCCTCGTGCAGTCGCCCGTGCCGCACGCGAACCTCGACGAGCTCGTGATCGCCGCTGCCGCGGCGGGCGCGCGTTCGATCACCGTCACGCTCGGTGCGACCGCGCTGACGGCGGACGAGATGAACGGTGGGTTCGTCGTGATCGAGGACGACGCCGGCGAGGGCCGGTGCTACCTCATCGAGGACAACCCGGCGGTCTCGGCCTCGGCTGCGGGGGCGATCTCGCTCGCGCACGGCATCGAGGTCGCGCTGACGGCGGCCACGACCGTCTCGGTGATCCCGCACCCTGGCAAGCTCGTGGTGATCCACCCGTCCCCCCCGACGGCGGCGCTCTACGGCAACCCGGCGGCGGCGATCGCCACCAGCAACTACGGCTGGTACCAGCATCGTGGCCTGTCCGCGGTGCTGACCGAGGGCACGGTGGTCATCGCACAGCGCGTGCGTGCCTCGGAGTCGGCAGACGGCGCGGTGACGCCGCTCGACTTCGACGAGGCCACGCAGGCCGACTTCGGCGACCTCGGCCAGGTGGTGTCGGTGGGTGCGACAACCGAGCACTCCCCGATCCTGCTCGACATCCCGTAACGAGCAGCGCGGGCCGGGAGCACCTCTCCCGGCCCGCGGTTACAGGAGGTGACGAGATGGCGAACGAGACGCAGGACACGGTAGCGGATGGCCTCGGGGGGAACTTCGATGCGCTCCGCGTGATGCTGTCGGAAGCGGCGCTGGGCTTCGCCTCCGGCGGCGTGTGTGTGGTCGGTGACGGCACGTCGGTGGACGTGGGTGGAGCGGGGCGCTGGCCCGCCTCGACGGGGTTTGACCTCGACTCGCTGCGCGAGCTGGAACGCTACCTCGGAGACGAGTTCATGCCGGCGCTCCAGGCGGGCATCCAGGGGAAGGTCTATAGGCCGAACTTCGAACCCGCCAGTTTCACGGGGAACCAGCTGTGAGGTGGTTCCATCGCGAACGGCCGGTCTACGTGGTGGCGGGGTTCCGCCGCTCAGGGACGACCATGCTCATGCAGGCGCTTGAGGCCGGCGGCGTGCGGGTGGACATCGCGCCCGCGGGCGCGCCGGACCGCGAGTACTACGAACTCTCCCACGATCAGCGCGCACACGGCTGGCCTGACTACGAGCACCCCGAGCGCACGGAGCTGCCGTACACCGAGCGGTTCCCGGTCGCGCACAAAGGCCGCGCGATCAAATGCCTCTCCGGCATGGCGCAGTACCTCGCCCCGATCCCCGCGGGCTACGTGGTGGTGTTCATCCACCGCTCCCCGGATGCGATCTCGCGGTCGGCGGCTGTGAAGTGGGGCTACGGCTTCCGCGCCGACGACATCGCGCGCAGCGTCGCCGCTGACCTGCTCGTGTGGCGCGACCGGACGGACTGCCCGGTGACGCTGGTCGAACTCGACTACGACGACGTGCTGCGCGACCCGATCGCCGCGATGCAGCAGCTCCAGGCGGCGGGGTTCCCGATCCGCCACGTCAACCGCGCGGCGAAGGTGATCGACGGCAACCGCCCGCACCTCCAGGTCGTGGCCTAGATGGTCTCGATGCGCTGGCTACAGCGGAACGTCCGGCCCGAACAGCGCGGCATCCTGATCGACTGGACGGGCGTCCCCGCCGGGTTGCGTGGGACGGCGACAGCGGTCGTCCGCAACCCGCGCGAGGCCGAGGACCTCGTGGCGTTCTACGGATCGCCTGACTACCAGCCCATGGGCGGCGTCGTGCTGATGGTCCCCGGACAGCCCGCCGTCTACATCTCGCATGTCCGCTTCGCGAAGCCCGGCCGGCAGGATCCGGTGAACCTCACCGCGAAGCAGTTGCGCGACATCGCGGCCGAGACATGGTGGCAGGTGCTCGCCGAGGTGCTGGACGACCCCGACGAGGGCCGGTTCACGATGCACGACTTCCGCCGGATGTCGCCCGCGATGAAGTGGCAGAAGCTCACGCGGTCACGCCTCGCGCACATCCTCATCGACAAGCAGAACGCGATCCTCCACCCGCCGAAGCAGGCGTGGCAGGACTCGACGTTCCAGATCGTGGGCAGGTAACGGAGGATGCGATGAGTGTGACGTGGTACACGGGGCAGAGCGGAGCGGGGAAGTCCACCGCTGCACGCCGTCAGCAGCAGGAGCGTGGGGGGATCCTGCTCGACGGCGACGAGATGCGCGAGGTGTGGCCCGGACTCGGGTTCAGCCTCGAGGACCGCTACGAACAGAACATGCGGGTTGCGCGGCTCGCGCACCTGCTCTCCGATCAGGGCAGCGACGTGATCGTGGCGACCATCTGCCCCTACCGCGCCCTGCGCGCCGAGTGCAATTTCCTCGCCGGCGGCGCCGAGTGGGTGTGGGTCACGGGCGGGCGCGAGTCCGACCACGACCACCCGTACGAGCCGCCGATGGACGAACCCGTGCGCGTGCTCCAGGGCGTGCCGAGTGTCTGAACTCATCTTCGACCTCGTGCTCCCCGCGATCGACTGGACGGGCGTCCCGAAGAAGTTTCGGTGGCGCTACGAGGGCAAGGTGTCGGCGGTCGTGAGATCGGCAGCCGAGGCCGAGGACCTTGTGCGCTACTTCCGGCGCGCGGACTTCTGCCCGCTGCTCCCCGTATTCGTGAACGTCCCGACCGGCCAGCCGGTGCTCATCGAGGGGCTCGGGGTCGCGACGGCGGCTGAGCTGCGAGACATCGCGGTCGAGAAGTGGGCGCGCAGCGCGGCCATGACCGGCCCGGTGTTCGACTTCGACGCGTTACGCGAGCGCGCGGGGCTCCCGGAGCGGGGGGACGTAGACCAGCAGACCCGACAGGCGCTGTGGGACACGGCGCAGGACTTGAAGCGGCGACAGCGGACGGCACTGGCGGCCGGCGAACTCGAAGAGGAGTACCCCAACTTCGAGCGCCGATCGCACGTCGTCTCCGCAGAGAACTCAGGAGTGACCGAATGACCACCAGCACCGTCAAGGACATCGAGCAGGAGATCGCGGGCATCCACGATGTCCCCACGCTGCTCCGCATGTCGCAGGAAGAGGACGCGGGCCCGCACCGCCGGGGCGTGCTGAACGCGCTCCAGTCGCGCATCGGTCAGGTCGTGATGGAGTCGCAGCAGGACATCGCTCCGGCTCCGGCGAACGACCCCGCGGAGATGCGCTTCGCCGGCATCCCGTCGAGCCTCCCGTCCTCGATCTCGATGCTCTCGGGCATCCAGGACGAGCTCGTGGAGACGGTCGAGGACCTGTTCGCGGTCGAGGCGAACCGCGCGCTGCGCGACGAGGGCGACACGCCGGTCACGGGCGGGTCGGTGACACACCGCAGCACGCCGATCGTCACGCTGTACCTCCCGACCGACCAGGGGTACTCCCCGCGTCAGGTGCCCGCCACGAACGTGCTCATGCTGCTGCGCTCCGGGTGGCTCGACCGCTGTCCGGACTGCCACCGGCCAGACTGCCGCCTGAATGGCGACCTCAACGACTGCCCGGCGGTGCCGAAGCGCCAGTTCGCGTGGTGCCCCGTGGGGCGTCACAAGCGCATCTACGACCCGACCCCGCCGAAGGGCGTCACGGTCGTGCTCGATGCCGCTGCGGACGAGAACGAGATCGTGCTGGACACGTACTCGAACCTCCCGCCCGAGGCCCGCATCCGGGCGCGGCTGGAGCAGCACCTCTTCGCGTACCACCCCGAGGAAGCGTCGGCGCTCGGCCTGCGCCCGCAGTCCCCGCGTGACCGGCTCGCCGGGGCGCCGCAGCTCGGCGCGGAGGTATAAGCGATGAGCGACGATCTCAGTGTCCGGCGGCCCACGCAGACCCCCACGGTCACCGCCGGTGCCTACAGCGCCAATGAGGCTGTGGGCGGGAAGCTCACGTTTGCCGACGCGGTTGATCCGGGGGCATCGCCGGGTGCGCTGCTGGAGTCCGTGACCATCCTCGACCTCGCAAAGCAGGACATCCAGCTCGACCTCGTGCTCTTCGACCGCGACTTCACGGCGACGACGGACAACGCCGCATTCGACCCGTCGGATGCCGACGCGGCGCACATCATCGGCGTCGTGAAGGTCACGGACTACGCGGACTTCGCGGACTCCTCGGTGGCGACGAAGGCGGGGATCGGACTGCCGTTGAAGTGCGCCAGTGGCAGCACGATCTACGGACAGCTCGTGACGCGCGGCACGCCGACCTACGCCGCCGTGACGGACATCACTGTCACGCTCGGGATCGTGCGGGGCTAGGCGTGCGCCACGCGTTGCTGACCGGGCGGCGTCAGCGCGATGCCGCGTGGCTCGCCGAGAGCCTGCGCGATGTCGCGCCTGTCCGTGTTCTCCGGATCCCCTCGCCGGAGGACACGACGACCAACCGCTTCAAGCCGGATGGACGGGTGTGGACGGACTCGGCGACGATTCAGGGCCGCATCACCTATCAGGGCAACGGCATCCTCGTCGAGTACAACGGGACTGACCAGTACGCCAGCACGCCGGACGAGGGAACGATCCCGCAGGGGAACGGCACGATCGACCCGGCTCTCTCGCTGGTGTGCCTCGCGAACGTGACCGATACCGCCAACAACCGCGTGCTGATGTCGAAGTACAGCGACACCGGCCCGAACCGTGAGTGGTTATGGCGCATCGACACCACGGACAAGCAGTCGTTCCTCGCGTACGACGAGAGCGCGTCAGCGTTCCAGATCCGTACCGCCGATGCGGCCACGACACATGGCGTCCCCCGTCTGTTCGGTATGACGTATTCCGGCGTCGGGGGCGCGAACGCGGCCAATGGCATGACGCTGTACGAGAACGGAGCATTGGTCGCTTCGACCGCCACACCAAACGCCTCGTACGTCGCGATGGAGGACAGCGCAGCAGCACTGGCGATTGGTGTCCTCTCGATCCCCGGTGGCGGCGCACAGTTCGGTCAGGGTTCGTTCGGTTTCGTCGCTGTCTACGCCGCTGCCCTGACGGCCGTGCAGCACAAGCAGGTCAACGACATCAAGCGCGAATACTACGGACTCGCCGCATGACGACCGACCTCACGGCAGTCGTGCGCCGGATGCTCGAGCTGGAGCGGTCGCTGGGCCGTGTCGAGAACATCGCCTCGCTGACGACCACGACCGCCGTCATCACCGCCCTCGCCACCGGGACCGTCTCGTCCGGGAAGTACGGCGGGAAGTGGATGAAGCGCCCGCAGGCGGCCTCTGCGGCTGACCGCGTGCGCCTCTCCACCGAGGCGGGCTTCTCGTCCACCACCGGGACGCTGACCCACGCCGGCGCGAACTACGCCGACACCACGGCGACGAACGAGACGCTGCAACTGCTGGAGCACGAGCCGTACCTGTTCGACCTCGCCGTCCAGCGCTCGCTCCAGGCCACCCGCAAGCTCGACCGCTTCATCTACCCCACCCGGAACGCGGTCGAGCGGTACTGGATGCACGAGTGCCCGTGGGTCACCGAGCCGTCCGACCTGTGGCGCGTCTACCGCACGTCGAACCCCGTGCTGTCGCGCAACCGGCACCTCGACAAATGGAACGCCTACTCCTCGACCGGAGTCCTGACGCCGGACAACTTCACGCTCTCCGGCACGTCCGCCACGATGGCGCGCTCCACCACGGGCGTCCGCACCGGCCAGTATTCCGTCGCCGTGACGCGGTCCGGTACCGATTGGGTGCTGGAGCAGACGATCGGCCTGCTGGAGACCGAGGTGTCGGCGGACTCGCTGCGCGGACAGACCGTCACGGCCGTGCTCGTGGGCCAGTCGGGCAACGCCTCGGATCTCGAGGTCGAGGTCACGGACGGTGTGGACACTTCGACCTCGACGGCCCACACGGGCGGGTCGACGGTGGAGGAACTGTCGAAGGAGCACACGGTCAACGCCGCGGCCACGACGCTCACCCTACGCGCGCGCGGGAACGTCGATGGTGTGACGTATGTCAACCAGCTCTACCTCGTGCTCGGGTCGCTGACCGACGACGTGCGGCGTGACCAGTCGCGCATCGTGTGGGAGGCCCAGCCGTCGTGGGAACAGTCCTCGACGCTCCAGATGCACCTCCCGGCGGCGGGCCTCGGCGGGCAGTACGTCGTGGAGTCGTGGCGCCCCTACCCGCAACTCGACGCCGCGCGGGTGCTGGCGGGTTCGGCCGACGCGGACGTGATCGACGCCCCGGTGGAGCTCGTCGCGCGCGTCGCGCTGGGGTTCCTGTACGAGTCCCTGCCCTCGACGCCGGAGAACCTGGCGAAGGCGGCGGAGTGGACGGCGATCGGGGCTCAGGCGCGCGCGCAGCACATGACCTCGCAGCGCACGCAGCGCACCGGCCTCGAGATCCCCGCCCCTGCCCCCGGCCCGCGCCCGCAGAGGCCCTACTGATGGTCGGCGACAATCGCGATCTCCTGCTGCTCAACAACAAGCGGTACACCGTTGCGCGCAACAAGAACGGCGCGCGGCTGATCAAGGTCACGCCTCGCGCATCCCAGCCGGGCGACCCCGGTGGGGTGGCGTACCGCGACTGGATCCCGTGGGGCCACGACTTCACCTCCCGCGAGGAGCAGGGCATCCTCGGCCGCGAATACGGTGACGGCACGGACGGACGCTGGGAGCACGTCGACACGCTCGGCCCGCAGATCAACTCGCTGACGCTCTCCACCCACGATGCCGTCTCGGATGTGGTCGAGAACGCGAACGGCATGGCGACCGTGGCCGCGTGGAGCACGCTCTACGGGTACATCATCCGTGGCATGAAGCCGGCGAAGGTCGACCTGTCGGATATGTCGCTCGTCAACATCGGCGACACGCTCCCGCGACCAGCGACCGACGTGATCGCGACCGTCTCCGAGGAACAGGAAGACGCGCTCCGGGTGATTGGCTCGCTGGTAGACGCAACCAACCTCAACGGTGCCCGCGGTGTGGTTGCAGGGCCGGGCGGCAACTACGTATATGTCGCCGCCGTGAACGGGCCGCGCTTGACGGTGGTGGACGTGACCGACCCGGCGAACCCGACGGTTGCGGGCAGCGTGACCACCACTAGCGTCGGCACCGTGTCCTCATTGGCAATCAGTTCCAGTGGCCGGTACGTGTACGGCGTATCGACCGACGATCGGCTCGTGGTCTTTGACGTACTCGACCCAACCGCACCGTCGATCGCGGGGAGCGTGCAGGACAACACGAACCTCGATGCGGCCTATAGCGTTGCCGTCAGTACATCCGGAACGTACGTCTACGTCACGTCGCTGGCCAATGACCGATTGACCGTCGTGAATGTCTCGACGCCGGCTACGCCGACGGTGACCGGGAGCGTCACCGACGCTACGCTCGACCAGGCTCAGGGCTGCGCCGTGAGCGCCGATGGCAACTACGTGTACGTGTGTGCGTACGCTGTAGACAGGTTGACCGTCGTGGACGTGACCACGCCGGCCGCGCCGGCGGTTGCGGGCAGCGTCGCCGATGCTACGAATCTTAATGGGGCCTCTAGCATCGCCGTGAGTGCGAACGGGACGTACGTCTACGTGGGCGCGTTCGATGCCAAGAGATTGACCGTCGTGAACGTCTCGACGCCGGCTACGCCGACGGTGACCGGATCGGTCTCCATCGTTTACAGCGGTGCTGCGAAGACGCCTACCAGCGTGGCGGTCAGCCCGAACGGCAACTACGCCTACGTGGCCTGTGATGCCAATGATGCAGTGGTGGTCGTGGACGTGCGCACCCCGGCATCGCCGGCTCTCGGTCGCTTGACCACGGGAGCATCTGCGCTGAACGGCGCGCACAGCATCGCCGTCAGCGCAGATGCTGGACTGGTCGTAATCACAGCCGATACCGCCGACGCGATTGTTGTGTTTGAGCTGACGCCAGTCGAGATCGCCTTTGGGCAGGGCGACAGTGCCGGATACCAGGTACTCAACGCTGCCGACATCGGAGAGCCGTCCGCGGCGGACGTGATCTCGGAGAACAGCGCTGGTGAGCCAGCTCGCATCTTCGGCCTCGACACCAAGCAGGCGATCGCCGCGGCGGGCAACACGGTCAAGACGAACATCCTGCTCGGTGCGGTCACGATGGCCGCGCCGAACTGGCAGCTCGTCTCGACCCTCACCGGGCGGCGCAACGCGGTCAAGGCCACGGGGTTCGCCCTCGACGGGAACCTGTGGGTGCTGGGTACGTCGGACGGCCCGTACTACATCGAGGAGCGCGAGGGCGAGTTCCGCGCGCTCATCCCCGAGATCGAGTCCTCCGACGAGAACTGCCGCCAGATGACCACGTGGTCGCCGATGGGCGTGGTGATCCCGCTCCGCGACGGCATCCGCTACTCGCAGGCGTTCAGCGGCGAGTCTTGGGGTCCGGAACGTTTCCTCGGCAACTCGTCCCCCGTGCAGGGCTACCCGACGGGCGTTGGAGCGTCGCTGAAATGGCTCGTGACCGCGATCGAGAACGAGGTCACGGGTGTTTGTTGGCTCGTCGCGTGGCGTCCGCGCCAGGTCGGCGACCGCCACCCCTACCCCTTCTCCCCGTACGTGATCGGCAAGGTGCCGAGCAGCACGGCCTCGCGGTTCGTGCGCTACGTCGGGTACGCCGACGGGCGCCGCACGACGCCGGCGTGGATCGCCGGGGCCGACGGGAACGCCATCTGGTGGCTCGACGGCCGCACGTCCCGCTTCATCGACGACACGGCGTACCGCTACATCCTCGCCGGCACGACCTACATGGCCGAACTGTACCTGGACGGCGTGCTCGCGGACATCGAGGCCGTCGAGTTCATGACCGACGACTGCACCGCGAGCCTCACCGTGACGCCGAAGATCAGCATCGACGGCGGCGCGAACTACATCTCGCTCGCGGCGCAGACGTCCGACGGGTTCCACCGCGTGCTCGCGGTCAACGGCTCCGTCCCGCACGCCTCGTTGCAGGGCGCGAACCGGATCAAGCTCGCGCTGAACTACGCGAGCAACGTCGCCACCGCGGCGCCGAAGGTGATCTCCCCCGTGCGCGTCTACTGGCGCTGGCGTCCCGCCGTGCTGAACGACTGCGAGTACACGCTGGAACTCGAGGAGACGGGCGCGGAGCAGCCGACGGCGAAGGAACAGCAGGCGAACCTCATCACCGCGTGGGGATCGGCCCCCGTGGCGGTCGAGGACCCGGACAACGGCTCGTACTACGTGCGGGTCAACAGCGTGGAGGTCACGGAGCGCCGGGACGACGGTGGCAACGCCGTGGCCGGTGAGCGCGGCAGCACGCGCATCGCGACCATTCGGGCGACCGAGTGGCGGGTGACGGCGTAATGCCCGACCTCGAAACGCTCGTCCGTCAACAGGCCGTGACGATCGACCTGCTCGAGCGCCGGATCGCCGTCCTCGAGGGGCGGGTGAAGCGGTGGGCCGCGAACGGCCTGGAACCGCTCGACCGGATGTCGGCACACGACTGGCTCGGGAAACCGGTGTAAGGGGTTGCGCCCGCAATCGGTGGCGCGTGGTGGGCACGGACGCTGGTCTAAGGGAAAGGGCAGGGCGGCATGGCGGATGCACGCAACATGACGGACCGCGAGCTGCTCCTCGCCGTCCACACGGCGGTGCAGGACATCAGACACGACGTGTACGGCAACGGGCAACCGGGGCTGCTCAAGGATGTCGAGGCGCTGAAAGAGCGTACCGGGCCGTCGAGGACGCAAGTCCTGAGCCTCAACGCGGCCTTCACCGCGGCCCTCGTGGCGCTCGCGGAGTTCATGCGGACGAGGCTGACCCCGTGAACATCCGTCCCTGCACGGTCGGCGCTGGTGAGTACCCCACGGTGCGGGGCGGGCCGTTCCCGTTCACCGTCGAGGCGACGGTCACATCGAACTTCGGCCCGCGTGAGCGCATCTCCACCGCCGTCGGCACGACCGGCCCGTTCCACTACGGCACGGACTTCTACGCCGACCCACCGCCCGCACTGCTGGCGATCTCGGACGGCCGAGTGCTCATCGCGGAGGCGAATCATCCTGAGGTGGGGAACTGGATCCGCGTGGACGCCGGCGACGGGTGGGCGTGGGACTACTACCACATGGCCTATGTACCGATCGTGATTGCTGGCGACGTGATCCGCGCGGGTGATTTGGTGGGGATCGTGGGCTCTACGGGCATAGCGACCGGACCGCACCTCCACCTCGGCATCGCGCACGACGGGATCAACCTCGACCCGCTGGCGATGCTCAGACGGTGCGACCCCGTACCGCTGGCTGGCGGGGAGTTCTACCCGGAGCAGGAGGACGGCATGGAGCCGGTGAAGGTGGTGAACGCCGAGGCGATCGCAGC
>Ga0172380_10003165_pt1 | contig 23363 bp, 20 predicted proteins | sample Leawe162metaG_FD_119747 | JGI IMG/M metagenome (GOLD analysis project Ga0172380, IMG submission 119747) | Leachate microbial communities from a municipal landfill in Southern Ontario, Canada - Leachate well 162 metaG | ecosystem: Engineered > Solid waste > Landfill > Unclassified | place...
CACCCCTGGCTGATGCCGGATTTCTGGCAATTCCCCACGGTGTCGATGGGGCTCGGCCCCTTGCAGGCGATCTACCAGGCGCGTTTCATGAAATACATCCACGACCGCGGTCTGGCTCAAACCGGGAACAGGAAGGTGTGGGCCTTCATGGGCGACGGCGAGATGGACGAACCGGAGTCGACCGGCGCGATCGGCATGGCCGGGCGCGAAAAGCTCGACAACCTGATTTTCGTCATCAATTGCAACCTGCAACGGCTCGACGGCCCGGTGCGCGGCAACGGCAAGATCATCCAGGAACTCGAAGCGGTTTTTCGCGGCGCCGGCTGGAATGTCATCAAGGTGATCTGGGGCGGCTACTGGGACCCGCTGCTGGCAAAGGACAAAGATGGGCTACTGCGCCGGCGCATGAATGAATGCATCGACGGCGATTACCAGACCTTTAAGGCCAAGGACGGTGCCTATGTGCGCGAGCATTTTTTCAACACGCCCGAACTCAAGGCGATGGTCGCCAGCTGGTCGGACGAGGACATCTGGCGTCTTAATCGCGGCGGCCACGACCCGCACAAGATGTACAACGCCTACCACGCCGCCGTGCACCACCAGGGCCAACCCACGGTGATACTGGCCAAGACCATCAAGGGCTACGGCATGGGCGAGTCGGGCGAGGCGCAAAACATCACCCACCAGCAGAAGAAAATGGGCACCACCTCGGTCAAGGCCTTCCGCGACCGTTTCAATCTGCCGATCAAGGACGAGGAACTGGAGCAGCTGCCTTATCTCAAGTTCGCCGAAGACTCGCCACAAATGAAATACCTGCGCGCGCGGCGCGCGGCTCTCGGCGGCTACCTGCCGGCGCGTCGGCGCAACGTCGAGCCCCTGCCGGTGCCGCCACTTTCCGCCTTCGAGACGCAACTCAAGGCGGGCGGCGAGGGCCGCGAGTTCTCGACCACCATGGCCTTCGTACGCATTTTGAACGTACTGCTCAAGGACAAGATCATCGGCCAGCGCGTGGTGCCGATCGTGGTGGACGAATCGCGCACCTTCGGCATGGAGGGATTGTTCCGCCAGATCGGCATCTGGAATCAGGAAGGCCAGAAATACGTACCGCAGGACGCCGATCAACTGATGTTCTACAAGGAGTCGAAGAACGGCCAGATCCTCCAGGAGGGCATCAACGAGGCCGGCGCCATGGCTGACTGGATGGCGGCAGCCACGTCTTACTCGACCCACGGCGTGCAGATGATTCCGTTCTATGTGTTCTATTCCATGTTCGGCATGCAGCGCACCGGCGACCTCTGCTGGGCGGCCGGGGATTCGCGCGCACGCGGCTTCCTGGTGGGCGGCACGGCCGGACGCACGACGCTCAACGGCGAGGGACTGCAGCACGAGGACGGCCATTCGCAGATCCTCGCCGGGACGATCCCGAACTGCATCGCCTATGATCCGACCTGGGCCTATGAAGTGGCGGTGATCGTGCAGGACGGCCTGCGCCGCATGGTGGCGGAACAACAGGACGTGTATTACTACCTGACGGTGCTCAACGAGAACTACGAGCACCCGGCCATGCCCGAGGGTGCTGCACCGGATATCCTCAAGGGCATGCACCAGTTCAGGAAGGGCGCCAATTCGAACGGCCCGCGCGTACAACTGCTGGGCTCGGGCTCCATTTTCCGCGAGGCGGTCGCCGCCGCCGAACTGTTGCGCAACGACTGGAGTGTCGAGTCCGACCTATGGTCCTGCCCCTCGTTCAACGAACTGGCGCGCGACGGCCAGGACTGCACCCGCTGGAACCTGCTGCATCCGCAGGAGCCACAGCGGCTGCCGCATGTCAGCGCCTGCCTCAAGGACACGCGCGGCCCGGTGATCGCCGCCACCGACTACATCAAGCTGTTCGCCGAACAGATCCGCGCCTTTGTGCCGCGACGTTATGTGGTGCTCGGCACCGACGGCTTCGGTCGCTCCGACACGCGCGAAAAGCTGCGCCATTTCTTCGAGGTGGACCGCTACTGGATCACGCTCTCCGCCTTGCGTGCGCTGGCCGACGACGGGCAATTCGATGCAAGCAAAGTCGCCGAGGCCATCGCCAAATACGGCCTCGACCCGAACAAACCCAACCCGTTAAAGGTATAGCCATGGGCACGATTATCGAAGTCAAAGTCCCCGACATCGGTGACTTCAAGGACGTGCCGGTAATTGAGGTCAACGTCAAACCCGGCGATACCGTGAAAGCCGAGGATGCCCTGGTGACGCTGGAGTCCGACAAGGCCACCATGGATATCCCTTCACCCTCTGCCGGCACGGTGAAGGAGGTCAAGCTCAAGGTCGGTGACAAGGTAGCCGAAGGGGTGCTGGTGCTGCTGCTGGAAACGGCGGCCGAAGACCCGAAGGCGGCGGCCGCTGCAGCGGCGTCCTCTGCGCCGCCCGCAGCTCCGGTAAGCGCACAGCCGGCCGCTGCGCGTGCTGTGCTGCCGGCCGACGAGGAATCCGCCGACGTCTGCGTGTTGCGCCCGACAGCCGAAGAACCGCTCGGTGCGCCCGGCAAAGTGTATATGCCCACGCCCTCAGAAATTCAAGGCGCCTCCAAACCCCACGCGAGCCCGTCGGTGCGCCATTTCGCGCGCGAACTCGGCGTCGACGTGGCGCAAGTCAAGGGCAGCGGCCCGAAAGGCCGCATCACCCAGCAGGATGTGCAGACCTTTGTCAAGGGTGCACTAACCGGCGCAGCCGCGCCTGCCGCAACAACCGGTGGCAGTGGCGGCACCGGCCTCGACCTGCTGCCCTGGCCGAAAGTCGATTTTGCCAAGTTCGGCCCGGTCGAATCCAGACCCCTGTCGCGCATCCAGAAAATCTCCGGTGCCAACCTGCTGCGCAACTGGGTGATGATTCCCCATGTCACCCAGTTCGACGAGGCTGACATCACCGACCTCGAAGCCTTCCGCGTCGCCATGAACAAGGAAAACGAAAAAAGCGGCGCGAAACTCACCATGCTGGCTTTCCTCATCAAGGCCAGCGTCGCGGCGCTGAAGAAGTTTCCCGATTTCAATGCCTCCCTCGACGGCCAGGGAAGTGAAATGAGTTTGATCATGAAGCAGTACTTCCACATCGGCTTCGCCGCCGATACCCCCAACGGCCTGGTCGTACCGGTGCTGCGCGATGCCGACAAGAAGGGCGTGTTCGACATCGCCAAGGAAATGGGCGAACTGGCGAAGAAGGCGCGCGATGGCAAGCTCGGCCCGGCCGAAATGCAGGGCGGCTGCTTCTCCATTTCCAGCCTGGGGGGCATCGGTGGTACGGCCTTCACCCCCATCATCAACGCTCCCGAGGTGGCCATCCTCGGCGTCTCAAAGACGCAGACCAAGCCCGTGTGGAACGGCAAGGAGTTTCTGCCACGCTCGATGCTGCCGCTGTCGCTGTCCTATGACCACCGCGTCATCGACGGCGCATCGGCGGCACGCTTCACCAGCTTCCTTAGCCAGCTCCTGGGCGACATGCGGAGGACCCTGCTATGAGCCTTACTGAAGTCAAGGTTCCCGACATCGGCGACTTCAAGGATGTGCCGGTCATCGAAGTCCACGTCAAACCGGGTGATGTCCTCAAGGCCGAAGACACGCTGGTCACGCTCGAGTCGGACAAGGCAACCATGGACGTACCCACGCCGATTGCCGGCACGGTCAAGGAAATCAGGGTCAAGATCGGCGACAAGGTTTCCGAGGGTAACGTCATCGTCCTCATGGATGCGGCGACAAACGTCAGTGCCCCGGCTGCTGCAACCGCAACGACTGCGGCCTCTGCAACGCCAGTCCACGCACCCATCCCCTCCCAACCCGCCCCGGGCGCAGTGCCTGCCGCCGGCAACTACGCCGGCAAGGTCGACCTCGCATGCGAAATGCTGGTGCTTGGCGCCGGCCCTGGCGGCTACTCTGCCGCCTTCCGCGCTGCCGATCTGGGCATGAAGACCGCGCTGGTGGAACGCTATGCCACGCTTGGCGGCGTCTGCCTCAATGTCGGCTGCATTCCCTCGAAGGCCCTGCTGCATGTTGCTGCCGTCATGGAGGAAGCGCAGCACATGAACGACCTCGGCGTCTCCTTCGCGGCTCCGCAGGTCGATATCGACAAGCTGCGCGCGCACAAAGCCAAGGTGGTCGGCAAACTCACCGGCGGGCTCGCCGGCATGGCCAAGGCACGCAAGGTCGAGACAGTGCGCGGCTATGGCTATTTCCTCGATGCGCATCATCTTGAGGTCGAAAACACCACGGGCAGCGCACAGGAGAAGACCGGCACCAAACAGGTGATTCGCTTCGACAAGTGCATCATCGCCACCGGCAGCGCGGCCCTGCATCTGCCTTTCATTCCGCGCGATCCGCGCATCGTCGATTCCACCGGCGCTCTGGAATTGCGCAGCATACCCAAGCGCATGCTGGTGATCGGCGGCGGCATCATCGGTCTGGAGATGGCCACGGTGTATTCCACCCTGGGCACCCGTGTCGAGGTGGTCGAGATGCTCGACGGCCTGATGCAGGGACCCGACCGCGACTTGGTCAAGGCTTGGGAAAAGCAGAATACCAGGCGCTTCGACAAGATCATGCTCAAGACCAAAACGGTCGCGGTTGAAGCCAAGCCGGACGGACTTTGGGTCAAGTTCGAGGGCGAACAGGCACCTGCCGAAGCGCAATGCTACGACATGATCCTGCAGTCGGCGGGACGCACACCGAACGGCAAGAAAATCAAGGCCGAGCAGGCCGGCATTACGGTCGATGCGCGCGGCTTCATCCCGGTCGACTCCCAGATGCGCACCAACGTGCCGCACATCTTCGCCATCGGCGACATCGTCGGCCAGCCGATGCTGGCGCACAAGGCAGTGCATGAGGGACATGTGGCGGCCGAGGCTGCTGCGGGACAGAAGAGTCATTTTGATGCTTCGGTGATTCCGGGTGTCGCCTACACCCATCCTGAAGTGGCCTGGGTCGGGATCGGCGAGGACGAAGCAAAACGAAAAGGCATTCAGGTCAGTGCCGCGAAATTTCCCTGGGCCGCCTCCGGCCGCGCCATCGCCAATGGCGCCGAGTACGGCTTCACCAAACTGGTGTTCGATGCGGAAACCCATCGCATTGTCGGCGGCAGCATGGTCGGTCCCAATGCCGGCGACATGATCGGCGAAGTGGCGCTGGCCATCGAAATGGGCTGCGACGCCACCGACATCGGCAAGACCATCCATCCGCATCCGACCCTGGGTGAATCGATCGGCATGGCCGCCGAAGTTCAGGAAGGGGTGTGCACCGACTTGCCACCGCTGCGAAAAAAATAGACCATGTCGAACTTTCAAATCAAATAAGACCATGTCCTACATTTCCAACGACAAACCGGTGACCCTGCATGAACTGATGCGCATGTATGCCGCCGGAGAAAAAATCGCCACGCTGACGGCCTACGATGCGAGCTTCGCCAGCCTGCTCGACCGCTGCGGCGTCGATATCCTCCTGATCGGCGACTCGCTTGGCAATGTCGTGCAAGGCCACGCCACGACCCTGCCGGTCACCATGGAACAGATGGTGTATCACACCGAGTGCGTCAGTCGCGGCGCCAAGCGCAGCTTCGTTGCCGCCGACATGCCCTGGGGTTCCTACCAGGAAAGCCCGGCACAGGCGCTGCGCAATGCCAGCCGCCTGATGGCGGCCGGCGCCCAGATGGTCAAGCTCGAAGGCGGCGCCGTAATGGTGGACACTGTGCGCTTCCTCAGCGAGCGCGGCGTGCCGGTCTGGGCGCATATCGGCCTCACACCCCAATCCGTGCATGCCTTGGGCGGCTATCGCATTCAGGGCAAAGACGCCCAGGCCGCACAGCGCCTCAAGGACGATGCCTTGTCCCTGCAGCAGGCCGGTGCGGCCCTGCTGCTGATCGAATTGATCCCGGCGCAACTGGGCGAGGAACTCACTGCCATGCTGCGGATACCGACCATCGGTATCGGCGCGGGCGTGAGTTGCTCCGGCCAGGTCCTGGTGATCTACGACATGCTGGGCATCTTTCCTGGCAAGACACCGCGCTTCGTGCGCAATTTCCTGTCGGGTGCGGACAGTATCGAGGCCGCAGTCAAAACTTATGTGGCCGATGTCAAGGCGGGAAATTTTCCTGCGTCTGAGCACGCTTATTGACGCCAGCCGGTTCATTGCATTTCAACATGTGGTAGGCTCCATACTGGTTGAAGAAACAACGAACTGCAGGTGTTGAGCAGTTCGCAGTCGGGGCCCAAAAAACTGCCCCGCCGGTTAGTCGAGTTTAGGGAAGGCTGGAGAAGATTGGTCGCCAATCTCTCACCGCCTTGATTTCCTGAACCGTTGACGACTTGAGGCGGATGCAGTGACAACGCAAGCGAAGACCGGCATTTCAGCCCCTTTGGCCTCCCGGCTGAATCGGCGGTTGCTCTATGCCGGTGTTGCAGGCACTTTTCTGATCGTCGTCATTGCGGCATTGCTTTCGCTGATGCATTTGCGGCGCGAAGCCTTGTTGCGCGCCGAGATTGACACGCAAAATCTTGCGGGTTCGCTGGAGCAAACTCTCGACGGAGCCATAGATGGCATCGATATGGCACTCCAGTCTGCCGTCGATGAAATCAGCCGGCAAATAGCCGGAGGCCATCCGGACCAGAAGGCGATTACCCAGTTCCTCAAGCGGCAGCAGGATCGAACGCGCCATCTCGATCTGTTGCGCGCGACCAACGCACAAGGCGAAGCCATCTATGGGGTGGGCGTGCCCACACCGCCACTCAGCATCGGAGACCGCGATTATTTCTTTCTGCTGCGTGCCGATCCCAAGGTCGGCCTGGTGATCGCCAAGCCGATCATCGGAAAAATCTCGCAGAAATGGATCTGGCTCATGGCGCGCCGCTACAACAAGCCCGACGGCAGCTTCGGTGGCGTGGTCTATGCCTCGATTTTCATCGAGGAACTCGACAAACTGCTGGCGCAATTCAAGATGCCGCCCGGCAGCGTGATCGCGCTGCGCGATGCTGAAATGAGATTGATCGCGCGCAACACTTTCAATGCCAGTAATACCGTGCCAATCGGCGACAGCCGGCTGTCCAATCCGCTCCAGGCCGCCCTGAAAATCAACCCCGAAGCAGGAACCTACGTCAGCGACGGCAGCAATGCGGATGGCATAAGCCGGATTTATTCCTATCGGCGCTGCCAAAAATATGGCTTCATCGTCCTGGTGGGGATCGACATCCGCGAGGCACTTTCGGACTGGCGCCAGAAAACATGGGGAATCGCCTTGTTCGCAGGCATTTTTATCCTCGCTGCGGCAGCGTTTACTCTGCTGATCAACCACGCCTGGCGCCGTCAGGAAGAAGCCATGACCGCACTTGAAGCGAGCCAAGAATTGCTGCAGGAGGCGCAGCGCGTCGCCCATTTGGGGCATTTTGTATACGACCTGCGTACCGACATCTGGACCAGTTCCGCAGCGCTCGACGATATCTTCGGCATCTCCGGCGATTACCGGCGCGATGCCGAACACTGGCTGAAACTGGTCGCCGACGACTGCCGCGAAGACGTGCGCGTCTATTTGATCAATGCGGTCAGGCAGCGCACTGATCTGGATCGCGAGTTCCGTATTGTGCGGCCTGCGAATAACCAGAAACGCTGGCTCTACTGCAAGGGACAGGTGCAACTCAATACCCACGCAAAACCGATAAGCTTTTTCGGGATTATTCAGGACATCACGGACCGCAAGGAGATGGAATTGGCGTTGCGTCAGAGCGAGTCACGCTTCCGTCTGATGTTTGAACACAACGATGCCGTGATGCTGCTGCTCAACCCCGATTCCGGGAATATTCTCGATGCCAATAACGCGGCCGCACGATTCTATGGCTATCCTGTAGAGCATCTCAGGGAAATGCGGATAAACCAGATCAGCATGCTGCCGCCGCAGGAAGTCGCACAGAATCTGCTGCGCGTTCAGCGTCGCGAATGCACCTTTTTCATCACGCCGCACCGCTTCGCAAATGGCGAGACACGCATCGTCGAGACCTACTCCTCGCCAATCGAGGTCGGCGGACGTCAGGCATTATTTTCCATCATTCATGACGTCACAGAACGCCAACAAAAAGAAGAACAAGTCCTGCACCAGGCTTTTTACGACGAACTCACCAATCTGCCCAATCGTCGCCTGCTGAGTGACCGCCTCACTCAGACCATGGCGGCCAATCGACGCAGCGGTTGCCATGGTGCTTTGTTGTTTCTCGACCTCGACAATTTCAAGCCGCTCAATGACCGGCATGGACATGAAACCGGGGATATGCTGCTGATCGAGGCAGCGAACCGATTGCGAAATTGTGTGCGCGAGATGGACACCGTGGCCCGCTTCGGTGGCGATGAATTCGTCGTGATGATCAGCGAGTTGTATCCGGACAAGGAAGAATCATCAGCACAGGCCCAACTCATCGCAGAGAAAATTCGCAGCAGGCTGTCCGAACCCTATCGACTGCCGATCAAGACGGATGGGGGCGGTCAGGCCATGATCGAGCATCGCTGCACGACAAGTATCGGTGTGACATTATTCATCAACCACGAAGCCAGCCAGGACGAGATCATCAATCGGGCTGACAAGGCCATGTATCAGGCAAAACAGGCGGGGCGCAACTCGATCCGGTTCCATGACGCGAGCGCCTAATTCTTCATCAGCACACTACGGAATTCCCATGTTCACCAAAGCCACTTTCAATTTCCTCGACGAACTTGCCGCCAACAACGACCGGACCTGGTTCGAGGCGAACAAACCGCGCTACGAATCGCTGGTGCGCGAACCGGCGCTGGCATTCATTACGGCGATGGGGCCGGTACTGGAGAAGTTCGCTCCAAGCTTCCGTGCCGACCCTCGCAAAATGGGCGGGTCGTTGATGCGGGTGTTTCGCGACACGCGCTTCTCGCGCGACAAGACGCCCTACAAGACCAACATCGGCATCCAGTTCCGCCATTCGCTGGGCAAGGGGATGTTAAGCCCCCCACGTTACCATATATCTTTAATTGAGTGAGTGAGTGACCTAGTATTACAAGGTTTTCAATAATTTTGTTAAGTATGTAGTATGTATCACCGGACACCTTGGGAGCGCACCCCCAAACCTCCGCTCATCTCGGAACCTCAAGTAATTTGGTACCCCAAACTTTAAGATCACAAAATGCGACCTTAGAGTGACTTGAGGTCACAAATTGTGTCCGGTCGGCGTGGGATGACCGTCCGCTTTTCCTGCTGGCAAATCCCGGTTGGCACTGAGCCGCCAGTGATCTTCTCGGATTCACCGCCAGAAACCTGCCGTCGAGATTCCGCTGCTCCTATGAGGCCCGTCGCCAGCGCGAACTGTCGGCCATCAGCAGCCGGTGGAGGTTACCCTTCAATTTGGATAGCTTTCGCTGATAACCGGTAAATTGGGCGTCCGGTATTAGGCGACGAATTTGAAACATTCGCCGACTCCATTTCAACGCTATGTTCCACACGCTCAGCGTTATACCGTGACCGACAGGTCCAACCCCAACTCGGTTCATTCCCAAGTCCCAGAATAAAAGTTCAGCTTTTTCTCTCTGGGTAACAACTGTCACTCTCTTCAGTGCTACTCAGGCTGAAAGTTGATGAAGCGCCCAAGCCGATAACAAACAACCTTGCTTTTAATCTGAATATGTCGAAGGTAATTTCAAAATTGCCCGCAATCCTCCAAGCGGAGAATCAGCCAGATCGACTTGACCGCCGTACAGACGCGCCAGATCATCCACAATCGCCAGCCCAAGTCCCGACCCAGGAACTTGTTCATCAGCCCTGACGCCTCGGTGGATCATGGTGGCGCGGCGCGCAGTGGCGATCCCTGGCCCGTCATCATCAAGAGTGATAACCAGTTGTTCCTGGGCTAAGATTGCCTGAATTTCGACACGTTGCTTCGCCCATTTACAGGCATTGTCGAGTAGGTTTCCGAGCATTTCTTGCAAGTCCTGTTCCTCTCCACGGAAATCTAGCTTGTCTGCCATCGGCTGAACCACCAGTTCAAGTTGCCGTTCCGCATGCACTCGCCGCATCACTCGTACCAACCCCTCGACAGTAGGCAAAAACAAGGTATGGCGGCCAGGAACGCGCACTGCCGCAGCTGTCCGGGCACGCGACAGGTGGTAGTCAACCTGCCGGCGCGCCGTATCGACCTGCTCACTGACCAGACGCGCAAGCTCCCCGTTCTCACCGGCCGCAGCATTGGCCAGGACAGCCAAAGGCGTCTTCAGCGCATGGGCGAGATTGCCCGCCTGAGTCCGAGCGCGTTCGACAATTTCGGTGTTTTGCACCAGCACACTATTGAATTCTTCAACCAATGGTCTGATTTCGGCCGGAAAATCGCCTTCCAATTGCTGCGTTTCGCTACTGCGCACCGCGCTCAGGGCTTTACGCAGGCGCTGCAGCGGCGCCAGACCAACCGCCACCTGGAAAATGGCTGCGATGACCAGTCCCAGCCCCAGGACGCCTAGTGCCAGCCAGAGCGAGCTGTTGAAACGTTCCAGCGGTGCAATCATCAATTGCTCATCTGCCGCGACGACAAGACGGAGTGCGCGACTTGCCTGATTCCGCGTTTCGTTAAGAAATATCGTCCGCTCAATCATTCCTAAGGTAGCCCCACCCGGACCTGCGATGCGGTGCTGGTGGATTTCACCCTCCATCGAATGCTCGACTGGCACAGTCAAGGCGCCATCCCACAGGGAACGCGAACGCAGCAATCCAACCTCCGCCGGAGTTTGCTTGCTGGCGATGCCGTCGATCTGCCAGTAAAGACCTGAATAAGGCTTGCTCAGACGCGGATCGCTTAGCGTTGAGGATAGTGCTGGCCGATCCTTGTCGTCGAATTCCAGATTGGCGGCAAGTTGGTCAAGATGGGTCTTCAGTTCGGCGAGAAACTGTTGCTCAACATGATGTCGGAACATGCCACTCAGTACCCAGCCAGCAATTACCAGAGAAGCCACGATCCAGAGCAGCGTTCCAGCCAAAAGGCGAATTCGCAGGGAACCGAACAACCTTGTATGTAAATGCGCCACAGATCAGCTCATTGCGGACTAACGAGACGGTAGCCAAGACCTCTCTCTGTTTCGATCAACCCGGGCGGCAGTTTCTTGCGTAGGCGGGCAATGAAGACTTCGACGGTATTTGAGTCCCGGTCAAAATCCTGCGCGTAAATATGCTCGATCAGATCGCTGCGCGTGACAATCTTGCCCTGATGATGCATGAGATAGTCGAGTACACGGAACTCATGGCTGGTCAGCGTCAATGGCAACCCATCTACTGAGACGCGACTGTTGCGGGTGTCCAGCACTACCCTCCCACAGCGCAACTTGGCGCTGGCATGGCCGCCAGCACGCCGGATCAGTGCACGAAGGCGGGCCAGCAACTCTTCCATGTGGAAAGGCTTGGCGAGGTAGTCGTCCGCTCCGGCATCTATTCCGGCCACCTTCTCGTGCCAGTTGTCGCGGGCGGTGAGGATCAGGACTGGCATGGTCCGACCTGAGGCACGCCATTTTCTTAAGACAGTCAGGCCGTCCATTTGCGGCAGGCCGAGATCGAGGATGACTGCGTCGTAGGGCTTGCCCTCATCATCGCCCAGATAATGCGCATCGACGCCATTGTGCGCCACATCGACGGCATAGTCGGCATCCCTCAAAGCCGCGGCCAGTTGGGTGGCGAGTGTCGGTTCATCCTCAACGACCAGAATACGCATCAGGGTTTCCTCAACGCTTATGATCGCTCTTGCCATCGCGCTCTTTGGTTTCGAGCAGTGTGCCATCGTGGGCATCGAGCTTCAGTTTAACCATGGCGCCCCCTGTGCGCAGCACCTTTATTTCGTAAATCCACCGTGGCTCCTTGCGCTCCAGTTTGACTTCCATGATTTGCCCCGGATTATCCCGCCCCAGCCTTTCAAGAATCGTATTCAATGGCAAAATCTCGCCAGCTTCGAGTGCCTGGCGAGCACGATCCTGATCATACCCGTCGCCAGCCCAACTGGGCACGTTGGCCACAGTTGCCAGCAGCAGCGCGACGGAGAGGGTAAGCAGAGAACTTCTGTACGGTTTCATAGCGGGACTCCCTTTTACTCATTGTAGTTTGCAATCCTGTGGCAAGTTTGACATCCTCCAGATGAACGGGACATTAACGATGTATTCAGGTTCGGTTCACATCGCCCTCGTCATACTGTTCTCCACGATAGCAATTACACGGAGACAAACATGCTTAGTACAAACACCACAACCACCGCCAAGAACTTCGGGACGATCAAACAGGACATGCTCCCCAGGGAGCTCATTGCCGGTTTCTGCCTTTGCATTGTTGTTCCCTATTGCGTGTTCCTATCTATGTTGATGCTACTGAGCTTCTCGTAGCGGATACCCAAATACCTACCGAGCCCATCATGAATCAATCTATCCTCGTTTGGGATCTGCCAACCCGCGTCTTTCATTGGTCCCTGGTCTGTGCCTTTGCAGGCGCCATGATCACCGCCGATAGCCATAGATTGCTGCTGGCGCATGCCGTTTGCGGCTACTTATTGCTGCTCCTGGTTGGTTTCCGCCTGGTGTGGGGAATAGCCGGCAGCCGCTATGCCCGCTTCTCGGAGTTTGTGCGCGGCCCCACAGCAGTGATCACCCACCTGCGCTCGTTGTTCGGCGGTAATCCTGCCCGTCATGTTGGGCACAACCCTGCTGGCGCAGTCGCCATCATCGGATTGCTGGTGCTAGGCGGCGTTGCTGCAACCAGCGGGCTGGCAACCCTTAACAGCATCGGCGGCAAGCCCATGAAGGAGTTCCACGAAAGTGTCGGGAATATCATGCTGGCGTTGGCAATCGCACACTTGCTCGGGGTCATCGTCACGAGCTTTCTGCTGCGGGAGAATCTGGTGCTGTCCATGTTCACCGGATGCAAAGGTGGGGCACCCGAGTATGCAGTGAAGACAAACCATGGCTTGATTGCGTTGCTGCTCTTGATCGTCCTTGCCGTTTTCGCATGGGCCCTGGCGCAGGGCCAGCTTCCAACCCTGCTCGACCCGGCGACTGTGGCAGAAAAGATGAGCAAGGAACACCATCACAGAAAACATGACGAATGAACATCTCGAATGCTGAAGACGTGCTTCCGCTGGGTAACGACATGCACACCTGGCTGTAGAAACAAGTGAAAGCCTACCGACCCTCCTTGCAGCTGACGACGAATTATTTATGACCATGGTACAGTTAGCCATTCCCTCTTCACAATCCAAGCTACTACGGCGGCCCAGCCTGTCGTCGAAGGAGACGTATCTCAGATCGAATGCTTCCAGACTGAGAATGAGCAGACCAGGAAATATTCCATGATTTCATTCAAGCGCAAAGTTGCTCTACAGATCGCAGCGGTATCGGTAGTCCTTGCCAGTGTGGTAAGTCCTCTGGCTTGGTATGTCTCGCGTGAAAACGCCGAAAAGAGCATCGTGTCCTTCGCCATGGAGGAATCTCACCGCGTGCTAGTGCATCATGAGGCCATCGCCCTGGAGGGGCCTGATGCAAAGATACACGCTGAAGCGGCGGCACGAAGTCTCAGCGGCGGACTCTTTGACATCGCGGAAGTTTACGGGGCAAACGGTAACAGACTGGCTGAAGACTTGACCGAGGATGGCGAGAGGATAGAAAAAGAAATTCCACACCATCCGGTGCCACGATTTAACACTCCATTTTATGAGAGTTTCCGTCTCTCCAATGACCGCTGGGTGCTTCGCGTGTTCGTCCCGCTTCACGTAGATTCCGGAACGCTGACGGGTTACTTCGAGGGTGTTCGGCTGATCCCGGACTGGCAAACAAAACAGATTTTTTCAGTTGCCTTGACCGCCGCCTTGATGGTATGTCTAGCATCCCTCGTCTGCGGCGGTATTCTCTATCCCGTCGTGATTCGGCTGGCCTCCGATAATGAACGCAAAGCACAAGAGGTACTCGAATCCCACATCTCGATGATGGAAGCCCTGGGCCGTGCCATTGCCAAACGCGACTCGGACACGGGAGCACACAATTACCGTGTCGCCTGGATAGCAGCAACGTTGGCTGATGCAGTTGGACTGAGCGGTGGCAGTATGCAGGCGCTCATTGCCGGAAGTTTTCTTCATGATGCTGGAAAGATCGGTATTCCCGATGCGATCCTGCTGAAGCCAGGCAAGCTGACGGAAGATGAAATGGACATCATGCGCACCCACGTTGCCATGGGTGAGCAAATCGTCACCGGTGCGGGCTGGCTCGATGGCGGGAAAGATGTGGTGGCGAGTCATCACGAAAAGTGGGATGGTTCGGGTTACCCAAGGGGACAGACTGGCGATGCGATTCCCTTGGTAGCTCGGATATTTGCCATCGTCGATGTCTTCGACGCTCTATGCGCGAAGCGACCCTACAAGGAGCCGCTGACGCTTGCGGCAGCGATGGAGATACTGCAGCAGGGAGCGGGAACGCACTTTGATCCAAGCTTGCTCAAAGTGTTTTCCGGACTTGCAGCTAACGTCTATAGCACCGCTATCAACGCAACAGAATCCGAAGTGCGAACATTGATGGAAGGCATGGTGAGAAAACATTTTGGTGTTTAAGTCAGCACTCACCCAACGGTTAGAATGTGGGACTAATTCCAGAAAACGGGGCAAGTCAATTCGGTAGTGACATTACCAGTGCGGGTGCTGACTCTGCATCAAAAACTGGCTACTGAGCTGACCAGCCATGTGCCGTAGTGGTACGCGAATAGAACATTACCGATAATCGGGATTAGTATGTCTGCATGATAACGTTGTCGTGAGCCTTGCTTTCCCTGAGGCGGCAACAGTCAAACATTGGGAGACTTATTCATGTCAAACCTGACTAATTTCTACGCATCACCCGAATTTGTATTCTTACTTAAGATGATCGGTTCTGTTGTCGCTGGAAGTGTGATTGGACTCGAACGCTATCAGAACGGTCACCCCGCTGGCATGCGGACATTTGCAATCATCAGCCTAACATCGACGTTCTTGACGGCAAGCCTGACAGAGGGAATGTATGGGAACCTGATGGGGCAAGGCGATATGGGTGCATCAAGAATAATTCAAGGCATCTTGCAAGGTATCGGCTTCATTGGTGCGGGAGTAATCGTTAGGGAAGGCTTTTCGATAAAAGGGTTAACCTCTGCTGCAAGCATCTGGGCTGTAGCAGGGATTGGGATACTCATTGGGACGGCTGAATATTTTCTTGCAATCTCGGGAACTATTTTTACGATTCTAATTTTGGTTACTTTTAGACAGATCGACAAGCTTACATCACGGCGCAGTTTTGCTGTGATCGAGGCAAAGTTTGTAAAAGGTGCGGTTCCAGAAGAAGAGCAGATTTTTGAGCGGTTCACCAGTTATGGATTCAATGTGTCAAGCATCGCATTTAAAGGGGCTAAGAGCGGAGCGATGCAGATCAAGGTTCACGTATGGGCAAGCAAAAATGCAGCAAAAGCGCGAAGTCGTTTAGCCATGGAGTTCTTGAGCGACCCCAGTATTGCGGATTTTTCAGTGGAACCCGTTAGAGAATAGCTGCAACATTGCCATAAGCTGGACGAAGGACACTATTAAGTAATGTGCCTCCCAGACTGAGAAAGGGACCGCGACAAATGCTGGTCAAGGTACTCAAGGATGTGCTGGCGTATTCCGGATTTTTTCGGTTGAGGCGACTGACCGTGACCCACGAACTTTTCAGTGGCGGCATGTCGGATTCCCTGGAACGGGAGGTGCTGGAGCATAGCGACGTTGCCGCCGCCGTATTATTTGACCCCATCTTGGGCAAATGCGTAATGATTGAACAATTCCGCGCAGGCGTCTATGCTGCCGGGCTGGATCCTTGGCTGATTGATATTGTGGCGGGTCGCATCGAGAAAGGTCAGTCGCCGGTGGAAGCCGTCACCCGTGAAATCGAAGAGGAGTTCGGCCTCACTCCGCTAGCCATCGAACCGATTGGCCGTTACTTGACGGCACCACATCTGTCGAGCGAACGTGTTTATTTATTCAGTGCTCAGGTCGATGCGTCGAAGGTCGGCGGAACGCATGGCCTATCATCTGAAGGAGAAGATATCCGCCCGGTGGTCATGGATCGAGCGGAGACGCTCCGCCTGATGCAAACACATACGCTCTCGCTGTGGGCCGGAACTGCCGTTGGCTGTTTATTCTCCCATAGTGCCAAAACAATGTCCTCGTTTCGAGCCCCCGAATAGGATTCAGTACGTTACCCTGCTTGGTGAACTCGGCAATCGCTGGTTTATGTCCCTTAGCCAAGAAAACAGTAAGAGTTTCGGGAAGCTGCCGCTCAGAGTAGCCAGAACTTAGTTGTGGTGCTATATGATTTGTGCGGCCGGCGTACCTTCAGCTCCAATCATAGACAACCGCAAGCTGGACGCCCGGTGATTGCTGGGAACCGGAGTTCGCGAATGTCCGATGTGGAGTAGCCCAAATTGATGGCATGGGGCTGTTATCGAACGTCCGCATTGTAGAAACTTGAACGACGCCAGTGGGCACCGAGCACTCAGTGACGACCGGCCGCTTTCAGGAGTTGAAACTTCACTGACGGCTTTCCGGCGATGAATCCGAAGAGTGGAAGGTCGCATGGGTGCCCAAAGCAGCCTATCGAAGCTTAGGAAAGCGGACCTTCAACGTTCGACATTACCGGCGGCATGTCATTCTGTAAAGTAAAATATTTCTTCAACGGCATAGTCTTCGGCATTGAAAGTCTGATCTGCACAAGCCAATCCATAACTGTGGGCGTAGATCGAAAAATCTTTTCGCGCAGGTCGACTCATATGTAGTGTTAGGCACCAATCCGAACACGTCTATGTATCCTATCCGAGCCGCGTGAGGTTACCGAGACTACTTTCGACGCGCTTTCGTACCTCCTGGTATGGCGTCGACGATGCGTAGTGTATTCGCGCGGCTTCAAGCCACATCCAGTAGAGACTGCGAAGAACCCAACCATAGTGCACTTTCTCGTCTTGCGGTGCACTTGCGAGTCGAGCCTCCAGATCCTCAATGCGGGCACTGATGAGCGCGAGCTTCTGAGTGTTGTAGTCTGTTGGTACGCTGCTGTGTTCACTCTCCCAGAGAGGACCAACTCAAGGTCGATTGCCGCCATCAACCGCAAAGCCTCCTGCTGTGCCCGACTGACCTCTCGATGAACCATCTCCTGTAGCTGCACGTTGAAAGTCGGGGACACAGCGATCGAGTTCACTATGGTCGCGCGGAGTTCTGAGATTTTTCCGCCAATTTCTGCTCGGGTTTTTTCGATCTCGCGAGTAAGTTTCACACCACCTAGACTTACCTCCTTGAAGAGGGGAGCAAGAAGAAGTGCGGCCGCGATAGCAAAGACGAGCAAGTCGAATGTTGTGCCGGTTCCGCTAAGAAACGGTTCGCGCCTAATCCACAACAACGCCAGCGCCCCAACAGCGAGGGCACCGTGATAAATGTGCGAGAGCTTCGGAATCTGCATGCGCTATATCCTGTTGTGGCCTAACGAGGCTGTAGAAAAAGTGGTTGAGGGGTCTTGCTGGATGCTTTTCGGGGTCAGTCGACCATTCCCCGCCTGAGATCGTCGAATGCATAGCGTTTTGAGAAGCCGATTTTTCCTCGCAGACATGGCGTTTTTCAAAACGGAGTTATTCTACAGCTTCAACGAAGTAGAGCTAACCGGCGCTGCGCCCAAAGGACAACAGCTGGAGAGAAGATGATTGAGAACCCGCGAAACGAAACCCCGCCCATGAGCGCAGCGTCCGGGTTGAGCGGCGGGTTAAGCAGCGGGCTTCGCGATGAACGCCTGTTTGCCATTTGGGTCGAACCCTGCGGATTGATAGAAACGCAACGTCGCCTCGTTTTTGCGGCCAGTGAGCAGCATGACTTTATAGCATCCCACTGTCCAAGCATGAGATAACGCGGAGCGAAGGAGAGCGGTGCCGTAGCCGTGCTTTCGATGATTCGAATGAGTAACAACATTTTCGATTACACCATAGGGCCTGCAACCGCGCGTGAGATTGGGAATGACGGAGATAGTGCAGCTAGACACCAGCTCGCCACCAACGAAACCGCCGAAATATTTCAATCCGTCACTCGACATAATCTCCGACCATACGGCATCGATTTTACTCTGTGATGGCAACGGTTCATCTGAACTGTGGAGATGCTCATAGAGCTTCAGTAACGCGTACAAATCGTTTCTTGCGAGTGGTCGAATATCCATTGTGGATTATCTGCCTAATGCTTGAGCTGAGCGGCTTTGCGCGGCTTCCCCCGCGAGTTCCGGTCGAACGAGTGGCTAGGCGGCGCGTCGGAATGTAGTTTCATTTGTGGTCAGGCTCCCACTCAGGGTAGGCGGCAACTAAGGAACCATACCGGAGCCACGGAACTTCATGAGATGCCCAGATTTGGAACTCAGGAACTTGCTTTGGGTCGTCATCAAGTGTTGCGACGCGAAGAACTACATAGTCGCGGCCAATTAGTTCAGCGACGAGATGAGATCCGCACTTTGAGCAGAACCACCTGATTTTCTCGGGAGACGATGGATAACCAGTGAGAAGGCCCCGGCCCTTTAGCCAGCGGAAATGTCTATGTTTGACGGAAGCTGCTGTGTTAAACGCTGCGGCATGTGCTTTTTGGCATGTTCGGCAGGAACAATGTTCGATTGGTGAATCGAGCTGGGTGACCTCGTATTCAACTGCGCCACAAAGACATGAACCATGCATAGATTACCTCGGAGACTGATTTGCCTTACGACGCTGTAGTAAAACCCACTTCATTCTAGAATCGTGCCACTATCCATATGGAATGGCAACCTCAAATGGCAGGTCTTGGCCGGTCTCAGATAAATCATTGCACCAAGAGCGAAAAGTCGACGACATTGCGCGTTGCCACACAAGATATCAATCACGAATTCCGGATAGCCCTCAATATGTGCAGGGCGCCTGTTCATGAATTCGCCTACACATTCCTCAATTGCATTGCTTACGTACCGAGTCAGTCGGTAGGCAGCACGATCTTCAACACGGCATCGAAAGTATTGACATACAGCGCTCCGTCCGTTCCGACGACTATACCGCGCAGGTTGCCCAGGGTGCCCGGTAGCGGCCCGGGGATTGTGCCACCGCTTGCTGCCGCCTGGCCCGCCACAGTGGTTACCCTGCCATCGGGCGTGATCTTGCGGATGGTGCTATTGCCCGTGTCCTGCCATAGGGATGAGTCGTTGTTGGTACTGGCGGTGTCGACCACATACACATTGCTGGCGCGGTCGACGGCCAGTCGGCGCGGATGATTAAAGCGTGCTGCTGCCCCCACGCCATCGTCCGCACCCGGCTGGCCGGCCTGGCCGGCCATCGTGATCACTACGCCATTGGGCGTGATCTTGCGCACAGTCTTGTTGTTGCTGTCGGCGACATAGACATTGCCATCGCTGTCTGCGGTAACGCCGTAGGCGCCATCGAAACCCGCAGTGGTGCCAACACCATCGGCCGAACCGGCTCTGGGATAATCGAATGTTCCGGGAACGCCGAACAACCCGGCGAGAGTGCTTATATGTCCTACGGGATCAAGCTTGCGGATGTAATAGCCCATGGCGACATAGACATTCCCTGCACTGTCCAGTGTCATTTCCGTTGGCAGATTAACCCACCTTGTCTCAAAAGACCAGCCATCCATAGCGTAACTCGTTCGAACGCCAGAATCCAGCGGAAATGTATTTTTGACGACGTAATAGTCCGTATTGGTGTAGACGAGTACGCCCGCTGCATTGTCGATCCCAAGTCCGTGGACTGTCTTGTAACCCCCACCTATGCTAGGCAAGCCCGTCAGACTACCCAATAAGGTGGTCGTTACGCCATTCGAGGTGATCTTGCGGATGGTGCCACCGCCTCCGGAATTGGCAACGTAGAGATTGCCTAGGTTATCTGTCGCGATCCCCTGGAGAATTTCGAAACGCGCGGCTGTCCCGGTGCCGTCAGTGTTGCCGGGCGTACCCAAACTGCCTGCCAGCACGCTGATGCCAGCGGCAGAGTTAACTCCCCCATTGGGTCCGCCCCCACCCCCGCCACAAGCAGCCACACCCATCGCGAGAAGGCCGATCACCAGTGCACGGCTCCAGCGCGCGGGCAGGGAACGACGTTCAGCACGAAGGGCCGCCCGTGTGGCTGGATGAGTTTGTCCAGATAGGAACGAAGATAGCGTCACAACACTCGCGCCAGATATTGGCTGGACGCCGAAAAGAGAGCCAGGGCAGGCGCCAATTGCTGAAGAAGTATTCACGCTTCGCTCCATGTTCCTGTCAGCGTGTTGCACAGGGCGACACGATTTCAGGTGCTATAAGCGAGGCAGTTTCTTGGGCCCCGACAGCAAGCTGCCAGAGAATTCGGCGGCTTGTTTTCTGCTTTGAAATACTAGCACATAGATTAATTCCTTGAAGGAATGTCGCGTCGATAGGTGTAGTGATGAGAACAAGCTAATTGACGCCGCCCATTAGGGCATCATTCACCGGTGCGCCGCCCACTCCAGAAGCATGTCGATCGCTTTGGCAATTTGGCCCGCGGACCCGCGGTAATCGCCTGATCCCTGTGCGGTCCCGTTGCGGGTGTACCACTCGAAAAATGCATCGTCTCGCAACACGCGGTCCAGCATCGGGACAATCTCCTGGTAGGCAAGCTGCACCTGCCCGTGCGCGACCATCTGCTGAATAATACGTGCGCCGAACCATGGCCAATCGCCGCCATTCTGGTACATATACTCTGCGCCCATGTACTGTGTATTCTGGAAGAACCCTGCGGGATAGGGTGGATAGATACTCACACCGACGGTTCCTGATCCGGAATCGTTCTTGTTCTTGATCATCCGCGCAAATGCCTGCGCGACTTCGGCCGGCTCGAGCAAGCCCGCCTGGATTGCCACCGCTGTGCCGCCCTGAAAATAGATCCGGGACTCGTCGAAATCCGGCGGAAAGGGCGATCCCCTATCAAGATAGATGTGCGGGACGAACTGCGTGCCGTTCCACAGATGAGCCCGCACCGCGGCACGTAAATCGCGCTCCCGCACAGCCCAGGCGTTGACGTCGCGCCCTATGTCATTTTCCAGGGTTTGCAAGTCGACGAGCGCCAGAGTCAGCATCGCGTTGTCATAGATGCTGAGGCTCGTGTGGCTCGCCGCACTCATGTCGACGCCCGGTGTATCTTCGGGTTGCACGTCGCCCCAATCTGCCCGCGTGCCGCCGAAAACCAGGCCGTACTTGGTTGAGAAGCGTTGCGTGTAAAGGAACATCAGGGCGTTTTCAAGTCGCTCAATCACCGCAACGCCGCGGACATCTTCGGACAAAAACGCCTTGTCGCCGGTGATTGCTACGTACTTCGCGACAGCCTGAACAAGTGAACTCTCCTGATCGCTTTCGACCGTGCCCTTGAAAGTTGATCCATCCTGGACGACGATCCCGTCAACGATGTTTCCGTCCTCACCCTGATGGTCAAGGAACAGCTTGAGTTGGGATCGCACGTTCTGCGGACCCTGGCCTTCGATTGCGAGTTCGACAAATGTGTTGAGATCGCGGATAAACACTGCCGCATAAGCAGTACCTGCCGTCAACTCCTTGGCTACGAGTTGCCTGGCCTTGGCGCGGACCTGAGGGAGCCGCGAATCGCTTCGGATGGAACTCGCGAGCCTTGATTCATCCGACGACACATCCGACGATCCACCACCCGACGAACACGCCGCTGAGAGAAACGTCACAACCAACATCAAGAGCCGAACTAAAGACGGCTTCCTCATACACCCCCCTTGGGTCTTTCTGGTACTGAAAAAAATCCAAAAATCTGGTTTACGGACTGGAATTCAATAGTCACTTTCGGGTGTATCCCGTGCCTTTCAGACGTAGTCAATCTGGCCATTTACGTCGAAGGAGCTAGATGGAATAGTAGGGCAATCCGTTCGGTATTGGCCGTTCTTAGCCCCTACCGACCGCTTTTGCGCTAGCTGCTTATGGCAGTGGTACGCTTGAAATCACGCCATTAGATAATGTTGCTGCCGAACTTGATGCCACAAAAGCAATGGAGGTCGGCGAACTAGGGACTGCGGTTCCCACGGTCGATTCAACGCCAGCTTCGCTGATGCTATAGAGCAGGTTGTGATATACGCCTCCATGCACTTGAGAGATGCCGTAGAGTTTGCCTGTAATGCTATTGACAAGTAAGTTCGTTGCGACAACTCTCTCGCCGAAACTAGTTACATTTCCATCAGTAGAAACTTTGCGAATCCACCTTCCTACCCCAGCGGAGTGGATGGTATAGAGGTTGCCAGCATTGTCGATTTTTAGTTCATGCACCAGATTGAATGATGCAGTGGCCAGCGTGCCATCTCTTCCACCAATTGATGTTGGGCTGCCGGTATATGTTGTAACGATGCCCTGCGGATTAATCTTCCGGATACAAGCATTCGAATAATCCGCCACAAATACGTTGCCTGCGAGGTCAACAGCGATACCCTGCGGATTGCTGAACCTTGCATCGGTGCCAACACCATCTGCGTATCCCATGTCGGATGGGTTGCCTGCGGTAGCGCTTCCTGCCAACGTCGTAACGACACCTGCTGGGGTGACCTTTCTAATTGCTGCGCGATAGACACTCCCTAGCGGAGAGAAAGAGTTCACTGATGCTGAGCCTAAGTAGTCAATCTTGTAGCTATCGGTCACGTAGAGATTCCCATTTGAATCAACAGCAATATCATTCGGCGAATAGAATTCGGCGCTCGTCCCCACGCCATCACTTACACCTCTCACACCACTCTTGCCAGCAACCAAAGTGGCTTTGCCAGTTGGGTCGACTTTGACTATCGTGAATGTTGCCCCATCCGCAAGGTACAGATTCCCCGTAGCGTCGGCGGTCATCTTGGCTTGCAAAGGAATAGGCACCGATATTTCTTGCGGCAAAGATGAAGTCAAAACACTTCCGCTACCACCACCGCACGCGGATAGTATTAATGCGGTACAAGTACAAATTAGAAACGCCTTCAGTGCAACTCTAGATTTTGTTTTCATTGAAAACATAATACCTTTGCATAGAATAGACGTTGACTATACGCCTCTACTTTGCAAATTGCGGCGCGACAATTGGTTTTCTCGGTTCGATGCGTTGCTATCAAAAACTTCCATTGTGGAATCATCGCGTATTAACTAACAACGTGGCAGAACCATATTCATGGCGACGGCGACGGTCGTAAGCGACTGTCGGCACCACCTGTAGTTTTTTGCTGAGCTATGCAATCGTGTCGCCTTTTTTAAGGCACAGGCGATGGCGAAGAGGCACGGACCTGAATACTGGCGCAGACATCTAGAGGC
>Ga0172380_10003166_pt1 | contig 23362 bp, 36 predicted proteins | sample Leawe162metaG_FD_119747 | JGI IMG/M metagenome (GOLD analysis project Ga0172380, IMG submission 119747) | Leachate microbial communities from a municipal landfill in Southern Ontario, Canada - Leachate well 162 metaG | ecosystem: Engineered > Solid waste > Landfill > Unclassified | place...
ATCCCAATTAAACCAATTTTCACCCCTGTTTAACCGCATTAGAATCGTTTAAAACGCTTTGCCTGGTGTATAACCCATGAGGAACAGGTGTAAAACAATGTTAACAACGTGTTTTTGTGATGTTTAAACAGGGTGTGGGGTTCGGGGGATCGGGTTCGGAACGCGGGGGGATCGCCCCCTTAAATGTAAAATAGTTTCGTATTAAAGAGTAAAGCTTTCCCCCACCCTCTTTTACCCCCTCTTAATCATCATTAAACCATTGTTAAACCTCTTTAAACCTACTTTAAACCTGCCAGAACCCGTTTACCGCCTTATTTAGAATATTTTTTAATTGGATTAAACGTATAATATGTGTGGGTATACAAGTTATTGTAATATATGGTGGATAATGTGTGTAAAAGGCCAATAGGGGAATTGTTTGGTAATTTGTGGGGTTTGCTGCTGGAAAATAGGCTTTCTTTTCGGGTAAGAGTATAAACATTTGTTTATCTTTGTCCGATAAAACATAAACGAATGTTAAATTTTGACTATTTAAAAGACATTAGAAGGCGGAATAAGGTTTCTATAAAAGAAATGGCGTTAAGAATAGGGGTAAGTGAAGTGAGTTTGAGTATGTATGAGAATGGGAGGAGGGATATAAGCGCTAAATTATTGGAGAAATACGCCGATGAATTGGGATACGAGTTCATACTTACCGTAAAGCGTAAATAAGGGTCTGTGATAGGCGATCTACTACGGGGTGGTATAAAGTATCACCTGTAGGAGAAAGTGTCTGTAGATGCGTTTAAATTAATATTGTGGGGTTCAGTGGGATGATGGGTGGATTTCAAATTGATTTACTGGATCTGCGAAATTGTGGTGTTCGCGTTTTGAGAACAAGCGAACAAAAAAAACCACTTATTAATTATGGACGTTAGACAAGTGGTTTTACGCTATGAAAAAGAAAGGAGCTTCCGGTAGGATTCGAACCCACGACCAACGGAGTACAAATCCGCCGTTCTACCAACTGAACTACAGAAGCTTTATACAAAGTTAATTAAAAAAAGTTTCCCCAAAGTGAAACTGGGGTATATCCGATTTAGAACCATTCCACACAGAAATGATACTATCACGGAAGTCTGAAATTTCTTTGAACTTAGTTTCTAAAAATTGTTCTGAATGAGGTTTATGGTGATATTGGATAACAGAAAAAGATTTCTGGTTGTACATATGAATATAAAATTCATAAAAAACATAGGAATCTCTAACCTATTTTTCTATTTCAGAAATCATCCAAATTAGTTGGGTTTCTATTATGTTTCCGTTTACTGCTATTTTTGCCATAAGGAAGAGTGTTAAATGTTATATTTTTGTCTTAGTGTTTCTAGTTGTTTTAATTCTGATTGTTTTATTTTTTCTTCTCGTTCTTTAACAGCTTTTTTTCGCAATTCAAACTCCTCGTCTGTTTCTAATCTTTTTTGAAAAGCGTTAATATCAACGTATGAACAATCATAACTAACACCATGTTCCACTTCTATGTGGGTTGCGCCCAGTTTTTCGAGTTCTTCAATATCTCTTTTTAGTTTGCTGATTTCTACTTCTCCAACCCAATCGAGATAATAATCCAATTTAAAATCAAATTTTTCTTTTTCCATGATATTATTTAAATATAAAAAACGTATTTATTCTTTTTATGGTCTAATCTAAAAGAAAAGAACCTTATCCCCGTTCTATTCAGTGTATAAGTAGTCGTTTCTAATGTTGGAACAGAAACCTTTTTCTCAATTGCAGAACAGGATACATCAGTAATACCATATTTAAACCCGATAAAATCCCTGGGTGTATATATGTGTTTACTGTGTTTGTATACATAGTAGTTCTTACCGTTATAAGAGACTTCACTAAGGTATACAACAGGGGAGTCTCCTTTATCTGATATAGGATAAATATGGAGATAGTATTTTTCTTCTTTATAGCCGGATAAGAATGGTGGCTATAATTACAATTACAAGAAGTATGAGCGCAATTGTTGGAATTACCATAGTTTTTCTATTAATAGTCCGACCATAATATTGAAGAAAGCGAATACCTCAATCCACCATGTATGATTTTTAATACCCATTAGAAAAGGTTTTTTCCACCGTTTTGGTGTTGCATATAGGGTGAATAGGATCATGGGAATGGGCATATACCATTGTCCGAAATCGAATATAAGGGCTATGAATCCGATTAAGATTCCTCCGGTGGCTCCAAAGACATGTACTTGCACTTCAATCCTGTCGATTTCGTCGGGTTTGGATTCCTCATCTTTGAAAGCAGGTGAAATAGCCACTAATGAAAGTAGTCCACCAGCAATGTAGAATAACGGTGTATTACCAATGAATGCCATAGATATAGCAATGGTAAGAATAAAGATTACAAACTTATAACCCATTTTGTCGTTTTTAAGTTTGTAAAAGGCGTCTGAAACAGATTTCAATATTCCGTAATCAAGATATATAGAATAAAGAAATACGGTAAAAACAATTGTTGTTAAAAGAATTAAAGTCATATTAATTAAGTTTAAGTTCATTTATATATAAATCGTAGTAACTAACGGATATAACATACATGAAGTCTTCTAAAACAAACTTTAGAACCTGTTCAAATATGCCATCTTCATTTTCATATATAATAGAATTATTATTATAATCTATAATATATCCATCTTCCTTTAAAAAGAGCTTTTCTATTTTCTCCGGTTTAAATCCACAGTAATTAGCATAGAATACACAATAAGGTTCTAACTCCTTTTCATCGGCGTATTTAAATTTTGCTATAAACTTATACATATTCTACATTTATGGTTCCACCAGAACTAATATCATTATTACAAGAAGCTTCTAAAGCTATTATTAGTTTATCTCTTGCCGATAGGAGTGGTGTTTTATCTAACGCATATAGAGCACCTATAGCATAATCCCGACCCGATCCTATGGCGTTGTAATTACCAACTAATTCAGATAAACAAAAATTAATCTGCATACCGAATATCTTACCATCAAAAGCCAGAAGCATTTCAAAGAAAAAATCCTCGTCAATTTCCTTTAACGGCTCTAAGAATGGTCTTATTTCATCTGTAACGTATTTAACCATACTTATAAAATCAGATTTAGTAGGAGGAGATATATGAGATATCATCATTGTTTGAATAGCAGATAAAGAACCAGCAAACCCCAATAACATTCTTGGATTTTCCTGTGGTATTCTAAGGATTTTAAGATCGTTACGAAATTCCTTATAAGAATCATTTGATGCCTGGCTATCACAAGCCATGTATACCCTGTTTTCTTCTTTTGAAACATACGCCGCTACTGTTGTCATTTAATTTATCCTTTCATTTATTTGTTCTGCATAATATACAAAGTGATATACAAGACTATTTTCTATGTCATCTATAATTTTGGGTGGAAGATCTTCTTGGGCATAGACAAGTTCTATTGAACACACGTCTTTTACAGTGTCATTAGGATTACTGCCACGACCAACAATGTTGTATCCATAAGAAACACAACATCTATGTCCTTCAATGTCTAATAATGTATCATTGTAGTTCATACAAATCTTCAAATATTTTTATGTATACGCCGGGGAATTCCTTATTATACGAAAACCACTCTCCTTTTATGGTAAATGGAACAGGAATAAAATGGTTCATATCATCATCATCTATCCACCCATGTTTAACCATTAGGTCAGCACAAAGTTGAACCGCATTATGAAAATCGAATTTCCTATGAGAATCTCTTACAAAATGGAATCCCACAATCACCGGAACCGGAATACGATCTTTTACCCAAACTTCATCTCCCCACTGATGTTCGTGTTTTTGCAGATAGTTTCTAACAGTCTTGGAGTTTATAAGAAACTTTCCTGTCCACTGTTTACTATTCTTTGAACTCGGAACGTTGCCGTGTATAAACGTCATAATACAGATTGTAGAAGTTTATGAAGCTCTCTAACCATAAGGACATCATTAGCACAATAGCTATGAATTTCATCATTCCTTCCGGCTACCCAATAGTCGAATACTTTAGAACCATCAATACCATCTGGCTTTCCACCTATTTCGTAATATCTAAGTATATCATCGAATTTATAATACCTGCGGTTATATTTATTATACAGGACTGATTCTGATAGTTCTACCGGAACGGTGTTTCTTAAATATCGATATAACTTTGGTTTACGGAATTTAATAGCCCTATGTAATAAGAATTCGAGATCAAAGTTTTTAATATTGAATCCTACTGGTTGCATAGACAAACAACGTTCTCCCATATTAGCTAGAGTTGTTTCCAAGAAGGAAATTATCTCGTTTTCGCTACCATATCGGATACTTGGTGCTTCATCATCGAAAGCATACCCAACACAAAGTATTTTTCCTTTAAGAGGGTCTAAAGATTCTTTACGAAGTTCATCTTCGGCTTCTTTCTTAAGTTTCACGCATTGATCATTCCATTGTGCAATTAAGGATGGAAGTTGTTCTTTACGATAAGCATCTGCAACCTCTCCTTTACGGTTACCAACCTTAACATCATTTTCAGTTGGTGGAGAAGGTAACACTATTCCTTTAGGCTCTTTAGCTGAAGGAATTGTTTCGATGTCGCAATATAAAAAATTTGGTATCATCATAGCATGCAATCAAATTTAGTTTTTAAATATTCTAATGACTTATTTTTAGGAACCATAGTATCATAAAGATCCTCATTTAAAACAAGTGGGTATACTTCGGTTCCTACATATTCAAAGGTTAACTTGTGTTTATACTTTGAATAGAGAGTTTTTAAATTTTGTTTTACAAGTTTATCATTGTGAGGCTCACTTGACAAAATTACATTTTCTTTGTTTACAAAACAAGTAAAAACATCTTTTCCTGTTATTTTTATTTTCTTAATAACGTCTTTATGAAATAGATAGTTTTCACAAGAGCGGTTTCTAATGGAGTATGCCGGAAGGAGTTGTTCTCCATTACCGTTAAAATGTAAACAATTCCATTTTTGGGGACACCCAACATTTACATTTGCCATTATAAGTTTACCTGAACAGTTCATATACAATAGTAATAAACAAATGAAATTATTCATGCAGCGGCTTTAATGCGCTAATCGGTATCATATCAATTTTATCACCTGTTACTACAACTGCATAAGGTACGTTATCAACCCCACGCACATAGTTGTGTACGTAACCTTTATCACCTTCCTTTAATATGCTTTGTTTTGGTGTATAAATTAAAACGACATTTAATCTCTCCATAATTTTATTAGATTTAGAACAAGCAATATAATTAATTGCCTGTAATGTTATTACTAACTTTTTAGGTTTGTGGTTTGGCAACTAATCATATTTTCGTACCGTTAAAAAGAAAAAATCTCCCTTAGCAACCGTTTAGGAACCAAGGGAGAAACAACAACATGAATCCGCACACTACTCTTAGCTAACCTCGTTCAGCCTTTCTCTTCTCTTAAACTCACAATAATAAAAATATAATTCTTGGTCATCAATCTCTTCTGGATTTATTAACATTATTGAATCACTTAACCTATTTAATTTATCCCTCTGCTCAAATAAAAAATTAATAAACCTATTTTCCATACATAAATGTTTAATCAAAAATAATAGATGTAAATGATATTTCCAAATATTTTTATAATTATTTTTGTTTTTGCCGAAAGGATGTGTTAATTTTACTGTGTAAATAATTGATAATTATATGGGATACACAAGAGAATTTGATAGTGCCTTAATGTTAGATATGCTTATTAACGAACCACTATCCAGGAAAGAACAAGAAGAGTTGATTAATGCGAACAACCGTAAAGTATTCCTTGACGGTATAGATAAAGGAACTGAACTAGAAAGAAAAGTGCGTAATGAAAATTCAAAGAAAATTGAACAGAAGCATAGAAAAGAACTATCGACAATTATCGATGATATAAACGATAAAATATCACAACATATTCAAGACAATAAATACAAGAAGTAATATTTGTGATTCGCGTATTGCAAATAAAAAACTTTGTATCTTTGTAATATAATGGAAACTAATAAGTTTAAATTTAGTGTACCAATGCCAGTAAATAGTCAGAAAAAAATTAACGAAATGTTAGCCAGATTAAGACGGCGTGGTGAACACTATGAGATAATATACGAGCTTAAAACATAGTGCCAATCATTAAGCTTGTCACTCATCAAAAATGATGTTTATGGGGGTTTATGCTTTAAAAAATTAAAAACAATATAGCCGCTATTAATAGGGTAGCACAAAAAACATATAGGAGTCCATCTCGTTCGTTCTTGTCGTTAAAAGTATAGCGGCAGTTTAATGTTTCATCTTTCGGATCGTGCGGGTTCATTTTAATAAAATTTTAAGGTTTTTAATTTTCTTATATTGCTTTGTCAATACAAACATAAAAACAATTATTTTAATATTCAAATAAAAAAGAAATAACATTTTTTATTTGGTTATTACTCAATGAATTAGTAAATTTGTTGTATAACCAATAATAAAAATTATGGATGATTTTAAATCTTCTGACATAGTAAAAAGTTATTTAGATAAATTTCCAGAAACACCAACACATACACTGTCAAGAACAATTTATAATGATAATAAAGAGTGTTTCAATTCATCAGAACATGTTAGATCAATAATTCGATATTATAGGGGGGCTAATGGAAATAGGCTATATAACTTATTAAGAGACAGAAAATATGTTAGAGAATATTCTAAAGATTTACTAAATCCTTTTAAGCTCCCCGAATCAGATGAGAAGGAGTTTGAACCATTCTCTTTGCGGTCAGAAGATAATAAAATACTTGTATTAAGTGATATACACTGTCCATACCACAATATACAAGCTGTTTCTACCGCGATTCAATATGGGTTAGACTGTGAAGTTAATACAGTATTGTTAAACGGCGATATATGGGACTTCTGCCAATTATCCCAATTTATTAAAGACCCCCGTAGTAGACACTTCTTACAGGAAAAAGAAATTGCAATTGAATTCTTAGCAAGTTTAAGAAGTGTTTTTAGTAATGCTTCGTTTTACTTTAAGCAAGGAAATCACGAGGAAAGACTTGAAACATATCTAAAGGTAAAATCCCCTGAGTTATATGGAGATAAAACGTTTGAGTTAGATCAATTATTGTGTTTCGATGACTTTGATATTACATACATAAAAGAAAAAAGAACCATTAAGGCTGGTAAGCTAAACATACTTCATGGACATGAATTAAAGGGAGGCCTAATACCACCAGTAAATCCAGCCAGAGGGGTTTTCTTACGAACTGGTGTACAAACATTGGTTGGACACTTTCATAGAACATCACAACATACAGATCCCAATTTAGATGATGATTTAATTTCCTGTTGGTCTACCGGATGTTTATCTGAAATACATCCCGAATGGATGCCTAACAATAAATGGAATCATGGAGCCGCAATAGTATATGTAGAAGATAACGGAGATTTTAATGTAGATAATTTTATGATTAATAAAAGTAAAGTATTTAGAGCGTAAACTACCCACCCACGCAAAGCGATGGGATGGGCTTTAAACCTAAGAACGAATGCACTTTACAGTACAACATACTCGGCTTTTCAGGACAGTTTACGGATGTCCCCAACAATGCTATGTTCTTTGCTGCATTTTCATCAGCATCAAACACAGAATTGCAGTTGTTACAAGTAAACTTTTTGCCTTGTCTATTGCCTATGTGGAGACAATTATGGCAAGTCTTACTTGTATAAGCAGGTGGCACATCAACCAATTTAACGCCATTAAGCAAACATTTGTAGGCAAGAAAACTTCTAAGTTGATTGAAGTTCCATTTTCCTATTCTTGTTCTAAATTTTTTACCTTTCTTATTGGCAGAAAATCTAATACCTTTCAAATCCTCAATAGCAACTCCTTTGCCTTCGGATTTAGCAAGTTGAACAATTTGTTTGCTAATTGTATGATTGATAATTGTACTCGTAGTTCGTTCTTTGCCAGACAATCGTTTCAGGACTTTTTTAGAGCCTTTCGTACCTTTGCTTTGAAGCGAACTCCTTACTTTTTGTCTTTTTTCTCTGTAATCATTAAGTTTTTTGGAATTAAAAGATTTGCCATTGCTAAGTGCTGCAATTTCCAGCAAACCCATATCCACCCCGATAAAATCTTCTATATCGGCAACATCTTCTTCGGGAACGTCAACGGTTTGAAAAAGGTAAAATTTCCCCTTCTTGTAAACCAAATCAGCCTCGCCTTTTATATAAGGCAAGTAGTTTCGGTTATGGCACACAAAGGGTATTTTAATCCTGCCACCGATAGCCCAAATAGAAACAATGTCATTAGGCTTATAAGTCATAATTCTACTATCATAACCAATGCTTCCAAGCGGTCTAAATTCTCTTTTGACTTTCTTGTCAAGTTTATAAGCATCAGCAACTTTTGCGATGCAGCGTATCAAAACTTGACTGCTAAGTTTAAAAGTAGCCTTATAAGCGTGGTATGTTCGATGATGGAGTTTAAAGTTGTTGAAAATCTTTTCTTGCCAAGCTATATCAGAAATGGCATTACAAACAGCATTCGCTTCCTTCATCGTATCGAGAAGCAAGTTAGCCTGTTCATCAGTAGGCAAAAGTTTTATTTTCAATGTCAACTTCATGCTACAAAGATAGTAAATTTTTTAATATATTTTCTTATATTTGAAAACAATTTAAAAGCGTGGCAGTCGCATTCCTCCCAACCACCCTTCGGGATGATTGGGTTTCCTGCTCCAATTTTATGAAAAAAGAAACGTGTTCTATCTTGGGTTGTAGTTTATCTCCAAGTTCTAATGGTAAATGTTGGAAACACCAGAAAGAAGAAAAGGTTACTCCGGTTAAAGATGGGTTTAAAAGCCAGGTAGAACTTTTTAACTATGTGTGGGATACAAGGCCACATGTTTCTGAAATATCTGGAAGAAAGTTAACTGCCGAAAGGGGAAGTGTTTTGTGGCTTTGTTATTTCATGCACATATTACCAAAAGGTAAGTTTCCTAAAATGAAACTGAATCCAGACAATATCCTTTTAGGTCACAATGAAGAACATTTTTGTATAGATCAATCAACAGAAGAACAAAGAGAAAAATACAAAAAACAATATCCAAAAACAGATTGGAACATTTTTTATGACAAACAAAAAAAACTAAAGGAGAAATATGAAAAAAATAATAATTAAAGATGATGAATATAATTTTAAATATTCAGCAGAAATAGATTCCGACTCTAATATAGAGGATTTAATGGATTCTATTAAAGGATTGTTACTATCCTGTGGATACAGTTATGAATGTGTTAAAAACTATTTTGAACAATGAAGAAAATATATGTGGCCGGAGCCTATAGTGATGACAACGTATTGGGCGTTCTAAAGAACATTGGTCGTGGTGAATATTGGGCATCATTATTATTTATGAATGGATTTGCCCCCTTTACCCCATGGCATGACAAAACATTCGTAATCCAGAATTACGGGGCTCAATTCAGTGTAGAACAGTTTTATAACTATTCTATGGAGTGGTTACGGGTTTCTGACGCTGTTTTTGTTGTTCCAAATAATATTGGTTTAAAAGATTGGCAAGACAGTAAAGGAACACTTGCTGAAATAACTGAAGCAGAAAAACTAGGTATACCAGTGTTTTACAGTTGTAATGATTTGATGAAATGGAAGAAAAAGCTTTAAGATATAACGAGGGTAAAATTGATTGGACTTTATTAGATTGGGAATCAGTAAAGCCTTTAGCTGATGGTATGACCTATGGAGCCACAAAGTATTCCCGTGATAATTGGAAGCAAAAATGCGATGATCCTAAACAACATATTCAATCAGCGTTTAGACACCTTATTGCAATTGCTTCTGGGGAGGAAATTGATCCAGAATCAGGAGTTAGACATTCTGGTTTAGTTATGTGTAATATGATGATGTATAATTACCATACTAAACCCAAAAGAGATATTAAGCAGTTTTTAATGGACTGTTTTAAAAAATAACTTTAGATAAAACTTATGAATAAGTGAAAGAATTTTGTAAAAAATATTCGTTAGTGTAGATCATATTAAAAAACTTTTTATATATTTGTAGTGGCTTAATACGACCATTATGAATATAAAAGAAAAAAGTTCAGAGAGTTTTCAAGTTGATTTTGATCATATTAAGCCTTACCTGTTAGATTCGTAACCTAACAGGTTTTTTTATTAAAAAGGTGTTAATATGAAAAAAATAGAAGTTGTAAAAAAAGAAATTAAATTTAAGGCATTACCTTGTTTGGCAATTCAAGACGAAAATTTATCTTATTCTGCCAGGGGATTATATGCTTTTGTAATGTCAAAACCTAATAATTGGCGTGGTCAAATCTATCATCTTTCAGATAGTTCAAAACAAGATTCAACATATTTAGTTAGAAAAGCCTTAAAGGAATTAGTTCAATCTGGATATGCGGCTTTAAGAAAAGTTAAAAAAGATAATGGATTTTATGGAGGATCGTATTATGAATTTTTCAATGAAAAAACTTTTGAGTTTTAATCTATATATATACTTCTCTATAGGTAAACTATATAGTACTGATCTATTTAATCTATATAATCTATTATATATATGACTCGTCTAAATACCGACAATCGGTATTTGGTAATGTCGGTTGAATATCAATCAATTACAATTTAACTACTTATATATGATTTTAACAGAAGAATTAATAGAACAGGGAAGAAGACTTAGTGGTGGTTTTAGTTATAAACAAATAGAAATACTAGGTGACAGTCAGAAAAACAGGGGATGGCTAAATAGACTTATAGGTAAAAATGTAAGCAAAGAACAATATGATTTATTCTTATACGAAAAGAATCATTTAACAAAAAAACAAAAGAAATCAATAAAATTTAAAAGTGAAAGTCGTGTAAACAACAAAAAACACGAACAACCAAAAGAACAAAATAGAAAGCGTTGGTTGTCTAAGAAAGAGTTTTTTAATCAATATAAAGACAAAAGATGGATTCAGTTAAGAGAAATGATTTTAAAACGAGATAATCACAAATGTGTTCGATGTGGTAATTCTAATGGAGAATTAAATGTTCATCACTTGTCTTATGATCGTGGAAACGTTTGGGAAACTCCACCTGAAAAATTAATTACCCTTTGTAAGGCGTGTCACAAAACAGAACACGGAAGAGATGTTAATGGCAAAAAACTAACAAAAATTAATGATGAAGATGGATTTTTTACTAAAGAAGCTTTATCTTATTACAACAAAAACAAAAGAAAATCTTGGTATAATTATTATAACGGATGGAAAGATTCAATTTTGTTTTTGAACGAAATGTCAGAAAAACTTGGGTGTACACTGACAGAATTACTTATAGAAAACAAAGGCAAAAAATTTGATAAGCAATAAATATTAACATTAAAAATTAAAGATATGTTTTTTAAAATTCAAAATGAACCATTTAGTTTAAACACTTTTTTTACAACGTGGGATAAAATTGAACCATTTTGTGTAATACGTGAAAACACTGAATCACCAGTAGAACCATCCCGCTGGATAGAAAATCCAGAATGGAAGAAGAAACAGATTGAAAACAAAATCAATCACAACAATTCTCTTATTGGCATATTTGAAGATCAAATATTAAAATACAAGGAAGAGATAAAGGAATTGGAGAAGGAGTTAAAAGAAAAAACCCCGAAGTAATCCGGGGTTTTTTCTTTTAGTAAAACAATCTACTAGGTAAGATTAGCAATAGCAGCTACGGTTTCAGTACACCATAGGTGAATGCGTTTTCCGCCTATTTCAAGTTGTACGTGACTATTAACCAAACCGTCAGAAACCCCCTCTTTTTTACATACGGATGGTATAGATAATTTTACCGCACTATCTTCAGCTGTAATAGCGGTAGATGTAGCATAATTAATTCCTCTTCCGTTTTCTTCGCGGTATCTCCGCATGGTAAGAACTATTTGAGCCATAATTTTTTGTTTTTATTATTAATATTATTTATCTTTGTTACAAATATAGTTTATAATAAATAAATGGTTTTTTAGGCTATTTTCCACCCACTTTTAACCAGTTTTTTAAATGAAGATAAAAACTTTGTTCGTGACTAATTTACCCGATTATGATGGGGTGGTTAAATTAGTTGAGTCCTGTGATAAATATGATATTGATTATGATATTATCGTTTGTGCTTGGAAAGGATTCTTTACTAAGATAAATGAAGCCTATAAGAGAAGTGTTCAGATTAAAAATAAATACGACTATATCCTTTTTGTAGATGCACACGATGTTTGTTTTGTTGGAGATTTTGATAATATACGAGAATATTTAGAATGTCATTTAGAATATGATTGTGTTTTTTCAACCGAAAAGGCTTGCTGGCCTGCTTCTAGTTTATCTGGGTTATATCCAGAAAATAAATCTGATTGGAAATATTTAAATAGCGGTTCTTATCTTTTTAAGATAGATCGTTTTATTGATATTATTGAATCTAACATGCCGGACATTCATTGTGATGATCAATTGTATTTTACACAACTATTGCTTTCTGGAAAAATGAATTGTAAGTTAGATACAGAATGTCGATTATTTCAATCATTAGCACATGATGATGGAAGTAGTTTTGATGTTGTTGACGGAAAATTTCAAAATGTTAAGACAGAAACATTTCCGGTTGTTTTACACGGAAATGGGAAAAGCAATTTGATATTTAAATATTACGGGTTATGATTATTGATGAATTTTTATCTATATATAAAGACGATGAACATTGTCAAAGACAACTAATAGAACAATTCCTTCAGGCTACTAATGATATTATAGAACTTAAAGAGCTAAGGGATTTTGTAGAAAATAACGTATTCGGCTTTGGAGAGAGAGAATTCTACGCTATGCACAAAATGATTGTTGATTCTATTAATAAAAAAGAAATTATTTTTTTAGAAATAGGTGTTTTTAGAGGACAGATATTAGCACTATATGGAATACTAGAAAATCTATGTAATAAAAACATTAGGATAATTGGAATATCTCCACTAGACTCTACAGACGGTCATTGGGAATCTAATTACGCTTTAGATATATCTATTATTCACGATAGATTTTATTTAAAGCATCCTGAGCTTATTGTCGGATTAAGCACCGATGATAATGTAATTGAAAAGGTAAGGCTTATTCCGTTAGATATTTTATATATTGATGGTGGGCACACTTTTGATGTTGTTATTAGTGATATTAAAAACTACTCTCCACTGGTTGTTCCTGGCGGTTATTTGGTAATAGATGATTCTGCTAATAATTTAAAATGTTGTTTTAACGGTAAGTTTTGGGGAATATCTGATGTTAGTAACGCAGTAGATTCTTTATTACCACCAAACACAGAAAACCATAAATGGCAATATATAGGAAATATTATTCATAATAGAATTTGGAGAAGATTATAATGAGAAAGCCAAGACTAATTGTTTTTCCCGATTACGTACACAGTGCGTGTTCTTTTTGGAGAGCTATTTTACCTTTAAATAGAATTCATAAAGATGGATTTATTGATATTGAAATAGCTGATTGGAATAATACATGGACTAGTTTAACAAAGTTTGATATAGCTTTTTTTCAAAGGCCAATGTCTGCTGGTTGTTTAAAACAAATCGCTATGGCAAAAGATTTGGGATGTAAGGTTGTTATTGATTTAGATGATCATAATGAAATCCCAAACACACACCCAGTGTATAGTGAGTATCAAAACTTGTACGATGAAACATCATTTATGAAAACGATGATGTTAGCAGATGTTGTTTTTACCACTAATGACTCTTTAAAAGAACATTATTCCACATATTGTAATAACATTGTTGTTATACCTAATGCAATAGATGACTCTTGGTTAAAGCAGAGAAAACAGAAAAACGATAAGTCTATTGTAATAAGAGCTGGGAATCATCACGAACACGACATTTATTATTTTAAAGATCAGATAATAGAGGTTATGTATAATCACCCTGATTGGGTACTTCAACTAATAGGATCGAGTCCGATATTTTTAGAACAGGAAATAGAAAACTATTTCTTTGTAGGCGATTTACAGATACGTGATTATTTTGCTTATATATTAAACTCTAAATCTTCAATATTTGCAATACCTCTTATAGACAATGAATTTAATAGGGTTAAGTCAAATATATCTTGGCAAGAAGCAACTATATCTGGAGCGGTAGCGTTAACACCAGAGTGGTTCGGATTATCAGAAGAAAGTGTTACTTATAATTGCAAGAATTCATTTCAAATAGGATTAGAAAAATTAATTATTGAAGAAGAAACAAGAATTGAAAAGTTTAATAAGTCTATAGAAACACTGAAAAATAATTATTATTTATCAGATGTTAATAAGTTAAGAATGGATGTGTTTAATAATTTATTGAAATGATAAGAATAGCGGTAGCCGTATTTGATACCAGAGAAAATGGTAGAACAAAATACACCAAAGCAACGTATGATGGATTAATAAAAACAATTAATCCCCAAACCACCAGGGTATACTTTATTGATAATAATTCTTGTGAAGAAACCAAACAATTCCTTTCAGGTGTTGATCCAAAATTCGCTGAGGTAATTACATTAAACAATAACATAGGAACAGCAGAAGCCATTAATAAAGTTATTGCGTTAAGAGATCCAGAAGATTTTGTAATAAAATTAGATAACGATGTCGTTATTCATAATTACGGATGGGCAGATGATATGGCTAGGGTTATAAACTCCATCCCATATTTGGGTATACTTGCATTAAAAAGAAAGGATTTACCAAATTCACCGGAGTCTAAAGAGTATCCCACTGTTTTAGAAACGGTTTTTTGTTCTGGATTAGATGAGGTGGTAGAATGGTGTGATGATGTTATAGGGACATGTCATATGTTTAACCCAAGATTATTGGATGAGATTGGTTATCTATATCAGCCTGGGCTCTATGGTTTTGACGATTATTTAGCCTGTAAGAGAAGTGTTGTTACTGGATTTCGAAATGCGTTTTACCCTAAAGTTGAAATTGATCATATTGATGTTGGTGGCGATAAATATACGGATTGGAAAAGAAAATATGCTGGAATATTCTGGACAGAGATAAATAAGTTTGTTTCTGGATATGAGAGTGGTGATATAAGTGTATATTACGAACCCAACATTTAAAACAAAACGTATATCCTCCAGAAGAAACTCTATTATTTTTTTTATTGCATATAACTAATTACAATGACAAAACAGGAAATTTTAATTTTTCTTCAGGGTGTCTATACAAGAAATTAGAGATAATATTTCGCTGGTATCCTATCTATCGTCTATAGGTTATACTCCGTCAGATGAATCTGGTGGATATTTATTTTATTACTCTATGCTCCCAGGAAGAAACGAAAAAGTACCATCCTTTCTGGTAAAAAAGAAATCAAACAGATGGAGAGATCCTGGATATATTAATGAACCAAATAAATGGCATTCTAATATTGATCTTGTAATGGTTATGGAAGGATGTTCTGTAATAGAAGCAAAGAGAATATTAGAGGGTGGTAATTTGCCAAAAGAGGAAATTGTTCGGTGTGATTATGAAGAATTAATTACTTTAGTGGATGTCGATGATTTATTAGATGAAGAACTTATTTCTTATTTAAAACATATCAGAAAAATTAATGTAGATATTGCTAGGTTATATTGTAAAGAGGTTTCTTTTTTATTTCCCCGAAGCAAGAAGGCTCCAAATAAAATTTTTAAAGCAATAGGCTTTAAGAATGATATGGGTGGATATGCTATAAGAAATTATTGGTTTAAGGGATCTACTAATCCACCTTTTTATTCTGTAATATCAGGAAACGAAAATGAGGTAAATTATTTTGAGGGATTTATAAATTTTTTAAGTTGTTTGACTGAGTTGCGCGTATCGCATTTAAAAAACAAGACGGTAGTATTAAATTCATTGTCTTTCTTTCATATGCATTTAGAAGATATGCGAAAACATAAAAACAATATGTTTATTGATTTTGGTGATGGGGCAGAAAATTATCTTCAAATGATAAGGAGTAATGGAATTTGTTATCGTGATAAGCGAAACAATTTCTTTAAAGGCTATGAAGATTGGAATGATAAATTAATGAGTAAATGATATATTATTTGTATAAGTCGGATGAATTTGTTAATTTTGAACAATTATCATCATTAATAATGACAAGAGAAGTTAATCGGAGTGATTCAGTTGATTTGTTAGACGATAAAAACGATTTTTGTTTGGTTGAGTCTGGGGTTAGTGTTGACTTCGCTATAAATGCTTTTTATGGATACTAGGAACGATTTTGAGAGACTTTCTTCATGCATGCTTAATTCTATATCTGAATTAGAGTTAATGCCTAATTACATGCTTGTAAAGTTTAAAAATACACACTCAGAAACTGTGGGTGGGATATTGACTAACGAAGGAGCAAAAGCGAGTAATTATTCTGCGTATTCAGATCGCGTAGCTGTTGTTATAACCCCCCCCACTAAATTAACGTGTGTATTAAATAAAGAAGGTACTATGTACCATGAATGTGATATAGATGTTGAAGTTGGGGATGAAGTGTTTTTTGATCCGACAGAATCACTACACGGACAGAAACTCTTCTTTAATGGCAACTACGAAGAAGAATATACTATAGCACGATACGATTCCCTTGTCTTGGCAAAAAGAAATGGAGAAGTAATAATGTGCAATGGATATGTTCTTTTAGAAGAAGTACATGAAACAGAAAAGGTTCTTGAATTTGAAAAGGATAAACCAATTTTCAATCAGGGTATTGTGAGATATCTTGGTAAACCAAATAAAAGATATACGACTAAGAATAAGGGGTCTAAAAGTTTTCGGACTGATGATGGAGTTGATATTAAGATCGAGGATAAGGTGTTGTTAGATATGCCTCAATTCACATGGTCTTTAGAGGATTGGTGTTTTGCTGTGTTTGATAACAGGAAGATGTATAGGGTTGCTAAACGATATATGATAGCTTGTGTGTTATGAGTGATATTAAACCACGATTTACAGCAAAAGATTTTTCTGACTTTAAGTATAACGTAGTTGCTTTAACGGAAAGACAATCAGTATTAGATAAATTTCCAGAGTTAAGAAAATATCCTGAGTTTAATCCAAAATTACCTGCGTTAATACATATTAAATTAGCACACGATAAAATGATTCGGTATACACTGTTGATGTATTCCGATAATATTATACACCGATTAATACCAGAGTTTGCTCATAGAAAAAGAGAAGCTGCTTTATTAGCTGGATTTGCGTTAGAGGAGAACGGTATGTTTTGGGAGCCGGTAGAGAATATGCTTTATTGTAAATACGATACAGTAAATGACATGGCTGTTAGGGTAGCATCGTTAACAAGGAGTACAGTCTTCTCCAGGCTAATGTCTTATAATGACGCTATAATAACCCAACAGAAAGAACTTAACTCCAGTAAAAGAGATAAGAAGGATGATAAAACAAAGGATATAATAGCTAACATTGAAAGATTAGCATCCCTAATTAAGGATTTAGAATCAGAATTATTAAGTGGGGATACCAATAAAAATTTAATGGAAAGATTATATTCCCATATTGAGGGAATATCTTTGGGGATTAGACCAGAGGAAATAGCCTTGTTAAGAAAACAGGGTAAATTAAACGAAATAATAAAGGAACCTAAAAATTAAAATTATGTGTATAAAAAAAGTGTTGTTTTTAAAAAATATTTTTCGTTTTAAAAATAAAAAATACTCTAATAGAACTGCTTTAAAAACAGAACACAACATAAATTCTATTGTCGCGATATTTAAGGAGAATCTTGAAAACAAAAAATTATTATCTGTAGAACGTTGTGAAAATAGGATTTCTTTTTTATTTGAGGGTGGTAAACGTATATTTATTCGTAATGAATCTTTAACCTATGCGTCTTAAACGAGCAGCAAGACAATTAAATAACAAAGTAACATTCGATATTTTAGAAGAGTATTCCGAACCGTTAGAATACATTTATATAAATGATAGTGATAAGGATTTACAAAAATGGAGGGTTAAGATGCCAGATCCTCCATCATGGGATAAGATACATGGATTTGGCAAGAAGGCGAAAGAACAGATATTTGAATACGAACAATTCCCTTTAGGTCTAAAAAACCTAGTAAACAAAATAAACGATCAAGTAGAGAAGGATAAGGTAAAAAAAGACTCTAACTTTACCGTAGAGAGAACAAAGTATGAGAAGATATGGGAAACTTTAGAAAGAGAAAAGGATAGATACATAGACGAGATCAATTGGATTAGGAGCCAGTGGTATTATAGGGAGAATGGTAAATGGATGTTCATAAAAGGAAGACCATATCTAATTACATCCGACCAATGGTTTTATCTTAATTATTGGCCGCTTATGGATCTTGATACTCCAAATGGATTACCACTGTTTAGATATAGGGATTTTAAGTGGTATTGGGCACAAAAATATTTAGAAGAAACAGACGAAACTGTATTTTTAGATTCTGATGGCAAACCAGAGATTCTTGAAGATGGTACATTAAAAATGGTTTCCACGGGGTCAAGAACAATTCTTGGATCCAACAATTTAAAGGGTCGACGTGTTGGAGAAACATCAAAAGTAACGGAGATGTTGTTTAAGAGGGCTTCTTGTAGAATAGATTATTATGGGGGTATTCAGGGAAATTCTGACGATACAGCCCAGGATGTTTATAGGGACAAACTTCTATATGCTTTTAATAAACTGCCATTCTTTTTTACCCCGAAGTTGCCAAACAATTTCTTTGGGTCAGAACTTAATTTTTGTGATATAAATCAGAAAGAGGGGTTAAATAGCAAAATAGTTCCTGCCACTACCGCCAAGAAGGAGTTTTTCGATGGCAAGAAACTTAGGTTCCTTCATACTGATGAAATAGGAAAAACCAAGTCTGAACAAATAATTGATAGACACGGAGTTGTGAAGAAGTGTCTTATGGAGGGGTCTCGAATAAATGGTTTCTTAGCGTATACTTCTACAGCGGAGGATATGGACGCTGAGTCTGGACAAAAATTTGAGGAGCTTTCATTGGATTCTATGTTTGAAGAACGTTTACCAAATGGTCAAACAATAAGCGGTTTGGTGAATGTATATTTTAAAATGTATGAGGCTTATAATGATTTTATAGATCAATATGGGTTCCCTATCATAGATACACCAGAAGACTATCAGATTAAAAGTATGGGAAAGATAGTTAGAGCTTCTGATGGTCATATAATGGGGGCAAAAGAATATCTTGAAAAAGAAGAAGAAGCATTAAGAGCTAAGGGTGATTTAAGAAAATTAGCCCAATTCCAAAGACAAAATCCAAAGTCATTTAGAGAATGTTTTGCCCTTGCTTCCATGAATCAATTTTTTAATACAGATATTCTTCAATCAAGATTACAGGAGATAAAGTTTGGTCATGACAAGAGGATAAAAGGTAATTTTATTTGGGATGGTGTTCCTTTTGATTCGAGGGTGAGTTTCTTCCCGGATGAAATTAATGGAAAGTTTTATGTATCCATGCAGTTGCCAGAAGATAAGAGATGTCGGGTAGCCAACAATGGATATTTTAAAGAACCAGCCAAATATAAGGATGTATTTATTTCTAGTGCTGATACATATAGACTAGAGAAAACGGACTCTTACAGATTCTCTTTAGGCTCATTTTCTGTATTATATAAATTCGATCCGCATATTGATACAGAAGATAAACCAATACACGAGTGGACAACATCTCAATTCGTGTGTACCTATGTAAACAAACCACCAACCAAAGCAGAATACTTAGAAGATGTCCTTAAGGCTACTATCTACTATAACTGTCCATGCTTTCCAGAAAATAATATAGATGATGTTCAAAAATTCTTTATTGAAAAAGGGTATAAAGGATATTTGTCATATAGGGTAGATCCTGTAACTGGAGTTATAAATAATAATGCAGGATGGACAACGGCTGGTTCTGGGGGAAATATTAAGACAAAGATGTTTAATCTTGTAGCTGATTGGATAAATAAACATGCAGCGAAGTGTGAACACCCAGAGATACTTGAAGAGTTATTGCGTGTAAGGGGTGTTGAAGATATGAAAAACAGGGACTTGTTCGTTTCTATAGCTGGATGTTTAATGGCAGAAGAAATAGGATATTCAGACATTATAAGAAAGATTAATAACCAACCTAAAGTTGATTGGGCTGATTGGTTCTGAAACCATTAAATTGTAAATATTTATCTTTGTTCAAAAGATATATATAAATGATTATAAGTGCTCTTTATAATAACCGGAATATTATTGATAAGTATGGTTCCGGTAATAATTGTTCAGTTCCATCACAAGATTTAGTAGATCCAAAAGAAAAAGAAACTCCAGAGTATTGTATAAATATGTGCAAACATGGGTTTAATCTTTTGATGAGCGATAAAAACGCTATACCCGCCAAGAATTATTCTAAAATACGCATTCTAAGAAATTATGGTTCCGGTAATCAGGATGAGAACCAATATGTAAACGCATATACAGACGGAACAGTTACCAGCCAACAACAAATAGACAATAACGGTATAGATACCGGAAATCCAAGCAATAGGAAAAAAACGCGTGGTGGTTTAGACCACATTAATACCAAGATACTATCACCAATGCAAAACATCAAGGATGCTATTCATGGAATGTATGATGATTTTGATGAAGATATATTTATAGACGCCATTGATGCTGATTCTGGGGCAGAGGCAGAGACTGCTATGGCGGAAGCTTATTACTTCGCTAAAGCCAGAGAGTTCTTTAAGATGCAAGAAGCTCGAAGTGGTATCCCATTAATGAAGGACAATGTGTTTCCATCTGATGTCGATCCAAAGGAGCTGGAAATTTATATGAGTTCTGGGGGGTTTAAAGCTAAGAATTCAGAAGGACTAGAGCAATTAATAGCATATACAGAAAAAAAATCTAAATGGGATAAGGTAATAAGAACCAAGTTTATTGATGATGCTTTTGATCTTGGGTTTGTTATGGCAAGATGTTACTTTGACCATGAAACGGGAGAAGAAAGATGGGGTTATTGCGACCCAGAAAATTCCACAATTGAGTTTTCGTATAGTGGTGATTATGATTCCCCTAATTATGGTGGTACGTTTACACTAGAAAAAATATCGACACTTATCTCTTTAGGCTATAATAAAAAACAAATCCAGGAAGCCATAGATAAATTCAAAGGATATTTTGGAAATCCAAAAACACTTAATTGGAATAACGCCACCGATGTAGACCTTCCTCATTGGGCATATGGTTTTAATGTTCCTGTATTTCATTATGCATGGATTGAAACAGCTGTTTATAAAAGTGTTGAAGTAATAAATGAATTCGGGAAGAAAACAATATTCGACATTGAGTTTAATAAAGCGTTAAAACCCCTTTCTGATTGGAGGGAGAAAAAGGGTGTTCAACAGAATCCATTAGAAACAAGGATAAGAAATGTTTATCAATGTTCGTGGATTGTTGATACAGACATGTGTTATGATTTCGGACGTATGCCCAATCAGTCTAAAAAAAGGAATAAGATTCCGATATTCCCGTTTAAAGCATGGAAGATAAGAAACACTAATCCAGATATGGAGTTTGGTTCAAAGACAGAATCGTTAATGGGTTTATTGGATCAATTCCAGTTTGCATGGTTAAAACACCAAGACTCTATGGCTAAGGCTCATCCAGGCGGTTTTGCCCTTAATTTAAGATTAATGCAAAATTTAGAGTGGGGAGGCAAACCATTAAACCCAAAAGAAGCTTGGAATATTTTCTGGAAAAATGCTGTATATGTTTACATGGATGTGCCAGTAGGAGGAAGATATGAGGGTGGAGATACAAAACCGATATCGAGAATAGAGGGAAATTTGGGCGAGTTATTGGCAGTTACAGCACAACAGATGCAATTCTATCTTAACCAGATTTATTCTATATCTGGGATTACACCATCCCTTTTAGGTTCACAAACACAAGGAACTACCACAGCAACAGAAACACAATATCTAGTATCTGGCACTCAGAATACCTTAAAACCAATATACACAGCGATAAAAAACATCAAAAGAAGTTTAGCTGAGGATTCGATGTATAGAATACCGTTAATAATTAGGAATATACAGCGTTCTTATGATTCATATAGTTTGGTTGTTGGAAAGGATGTTACGGATTTAATAGTAAAAGCGGAAAACGAGGGAAGAGAATATGGGTTATTCCCAGAGCCAAGAGTAAGCACTGAAGAAAAACAAAGATTACTTCAAGAAGCCTCTAATGCTATGGGTATGGGGAGAGATGGTGTTGCTCAGATCGATTACTCCATGTATATGTTTATTGAAGAACAACTCCTTTCTGGCGGAAATCTAAAGAAATTAAGAAGGCAATTAGCTTTTATGATTAGAAAGAAAGAAGAAGAAAGACAACAGCAAGCAGAAAGGAATATTCAACTTCAATCAGAACGGCAATCTCAAATAAAACAAGTGGAGATAGCCGGAAATCAACAGAATTTAGCCTTAGAAACACAAAAAGAGGTAGCTGTTATTCAGGCTAAGGGAGAAGAAGATCGTAAGACTATAGCTTTCTAACAGGAAAAGGATATGGAAAATAGTTTATTACAAGGATATATTAAAGAAAATGAACAATTACGGTAATATTTTGAATAAATGGCGCAGATAAAAGCGACCAATAAAGATGTTTTTAATAGGAGTGTTTTAGATGCTGTAGCCTCACATGAAGATGAAAAAGCTAAAACAGCTACATCTAATAGTACGGTAAATCCAACCAGAAAAATATCTATGTCTGATATTCCAGAAGGATATAATGAAGCTTTGGGATATGTCAAGAAAGCACAAGATGTTTTAAATCCAAAGTTGTTTGAGAAGCATCCAGACGCTATTCCTTTATATGACAAAATAGTAAAGATGGGTGTAGAGCGTGGTGATGTATATAAACAGAAATTGCCAAATTATTATTTAACAGAAGAAGAACAAAGAAAATATTTACAAGATGCGGGATTAGATTATGAAAAGTTAAAACAGTCTAAAGGATTGGTAAATTCATTTCAACTAAAACTATATCCAGAATTACATAGAACAGCTGGAACGGAGGAGGATTTGAGTAATGATTTATTATGGGGGGTTCGTTCTGCAACGGAATATCGTACCGATAAGCCAAATAGTACAACGGAGGAAAATTTAAAGAGAGATAAGGAATACGCGGAATATTATAACAAGGAGCAAGTACCAGTTAGAAAAGGG
>Ga0172380_10003167_pt1 | contig 23338 bp, 27 predicted proteins | sample Leawe162metaG_FD_119747 | JGI IMG/M metagenome (GOLD analysis project Ga0172380, IMG submission 119747) | Leachate microbial communities from a municipal landfill in Southern Ontario, Canada - Leachate well 162 metaG | ecosystem: Engineered > Solid waste > Landfill > Unclassified | place...
GGGCGAACCTCCGTGTGAGCCCATTTATTACGGCTCAGACGGAGCTTCGCCCTCCCTCGCGTTATCGACATGTCGTCGAACCGCTCCCCTCTCATTTCTTCCCTTACGCGCGGATTTGGGTTTTTACGCCTGTGTTTTCCGGAAAATCATCAACATTCGTGGTGACCAGGGTTTTCACGCCGGCTTCGTGTGCCGTTGCGAGGATTTGCGGATCGTGCAGTTTTTTTCCCGAGGTATGCAACTTCACCGACCAAACCAGCAGATTCCGGGACGAGGAAAGCGATTCGGGAATGACAGTCGCCCGTTTTCGGAATTGCCGCACATTCTCCACCGCGTCCTCAATCGCCAATCCCAGGCCGTTGTTTTTTTCCGGACGGGTGCGCGGCCTTGATTTTCGGTCTCCCCTTTTCCGTCCGGACGGGCTACGTTCTGACCTCCTGTGCCACTTCGTCCTTTTACTCCCAAACTTCCTGCCACTGCTTGGGCGGCGCTCGCGTTCCTTCTCCTTCTTTTTTCCCTGAGCAACGACAGCATCGACATGATGGAAGCCCAGACATGGGCATACGCAAGGCAGCCGACATTTTCCGCCTTTTGCCAAGTATTGCGGTCTGACCAAACTCAGGTCTCTCAGATGCCGCTCGGGATGTTTTCCTTCTGGGCCTGGTCGCGGGTCTTCGGCGCAGGGGAACTGGCGATGCGCTCGATCAACCTCGTTTGGGCCGCGATTGCACTTGCCGCATTTGCGAGAGTCGGACGCCTGCTCTTGATCCCATGGCTCCCCGTGTTTTTTGCGATCCAACCCTTCGTCTGGTATTACACAAACTACGCACGAACGCCCCTCATGCAGATGGCAGGCGGGGCGCTGCTCCTTGCGGGTGCGACAGGATTTCTTCCGGGAGGAAAAAAGGCCGCGATGGATGCTGTCCTTCTGTGTCTTGGAGGTCTGCTGCTGAGCGGAACACACATTCTTGGCATGCTGCCCTTGGCGGCTGTCGCCTGCTGGATTGTGCTCCAAGGAATCTGGCAAAAGCTCCGATTCTCGCTCGGCGCGAAAACCCTTCTATTCCTGAGCATGTCGGTTCTGATCGCGCTGTCCGCCTACTACGTCACAACGCTCCTTCACGGGATTTCAGGGGATAAATATTGGGTTGTCTCTCCGGCAAATGTTTTTTTCGTGATCTACGAGTTTTTGGGATTTTCCGGGGTTGGTCCCGGCCGCCAGGATCTCCGGGACATCATGAAAGGCATGGCCTCATCGTTCGGGATTTTCCCGTTTATCCCCGGGCTGATCCTCCTCGCCGCCGCCTACCTTTTCCTCTTTGCGGCAGCGACAAAATCGTGGATGACGCGCGAGATCCCGCCTGCCGCTTGCGCGCAAGGAATCGGGCCAAAATGCCCCGCCCGTTCCTACGTGCTGCTCTCGCCCTGGCTCATGGGACTTGGCGTTCCACTTTTGAGCGTGAGTGCCCTTTTTCTGATTGCGCTCGCTCTGGGCCAACCATTTTGGGGCAGGGAACTTGCGGGGGCCTTCCCTTTTTGGATTCTGGCCTTGGGTATCACAATCCATTGGGCCAGGCAGGGGATCTGGAGAAAAGTCGGACGGCTTGCCGGCGGGGCAATCCTGATCTGCTTGCTGACATCCTCGCTCCTGATCCGCTTTGCTCCCCGGCACCGGCACGATGACTACCGGGGTGCCGCCACAGAGGCGCTGAAACTCTCGACAGCAGGCAAGACAATCTGGTGGGCTGCTGACTACCTTTGTGGGACATACTATGGCCTGCCTACACAAGATACGGAGATCACCGGCAGCCCGGGGAAAATTTTCCCTGCAAGAAACCGGGACGATCCAGGCTCGCCTGACGCAATCATCCTCTCCCGTTGCGATATTTTCGACAGCCGGGGATCTGTTGCCCGGCTGATCGGCTCGGGCACTTACGAAAAAATTTGCGGGTTCAAGGCTTTTGAAGTCTGGGAAAAGAAAAAGCGCTGACTTAGGTCTGTAAGGAAATAAAGGTGGCAAGACGGCGCAGAGTCCGCCCAACGGATTGCGGGTTATGTTTTTTGTAGAGGCGGTTGTGCCAACCGCCTTGAAATTCCCTCCCGGGCACCAGATCAAAACATCTGTGTCAACTGAAGGATTCAGAGGTTCTGCCACGGCAGGGCGGTGATACCGGGGGAAAGAAGCTGAGGGCGGGCGCAGCGGCAGATGACAAACCCCTCGCCGGTTTCAGGGTGGTCGGCGCGAAACGCCGCCACATGTCGTGCGTCGCTACGCGATGGGCGATCCGTCCATTTCACTTCGACGGGAAGCAGCTTTTTGTTCATGCTGACAACGTAGTCAATCTCTCTGCCGTCTTTGCTTCTGACATGGTAGAGCGTTCCTCCGAGGTATTGAAGGCGCTTCCAGAGCTCGATTCCCACCCACTGTTCGAATATCGGGCCGGGATTTGCCATGACGGTCTCACGCCCGGGCCGCAACCCTGCCGCAGCATGTCGCACCCCAGTGTCGAAAATCAAAAACTTCGGGTTGGATACGAGACTTTTTCTCGGGCTCCCGGACCACCCCGGCACACGGATGCCGATGAACATGTCCTCCAGAAGCTGGTAGTGGGACTTGACCGTTGGAAGGCTGATCCCGACTTGTCGGGAGACGGCAGCGTAGTTCAGTTCACCGCCGGACTCCGAAGCCGCCAAGCGCAGAAAATTGACAAAAGCTCCCCAGTCCCTGACCAAACCCTCGCGGCGAATCTCCTCTTCGAGATAGATTGTTGCGTAGGATTGCAGAATGCCGGCGCGATTCTCCTCCGGCAGCGTGACAATGCCCGGAAGCTCGCCATACGAGAGCCGCTCGATCAAGTCGGCAGGCGGGAATTGATTTCCCCCGCCCGAGTGCAAGACGACAGGAAAAAGACACTCTGCGCTCGGAGCTGCCGGTCTCTCCCCAAGGACGAGCGGCATGAGCCGGTGGAGTAAGGCGCGACCTGGTAGTAAATTTGCGCCTGTAAGGCGCAGTTTCCTTGCCGAACTGCCAAGCATTACGAACCGCCACCGTGCTTTCTCCCGGTCGTAGAGATGCTGCACGGCATCGAAAATCGCCGGAACATTTTGAGCCTCGTCAACCAACACAAAATGCGCCCCGGGCTGCTTCTTAAGCGCCTCGCATTCCCTGACAAATGCCCCCGGGTCGGCAAGCAGGCGGGTCCGCTCCGTCGGGTCCGAAAAGTCGTATGCGAGCGAGGGTGACGGAACGAGTGCGCGGATCAGGGACGACTTGCCCGTCTGCCTTGCACCGAACAGGATATGGACAAACGGTTTCTCGAGCTTTGTTTTCAGGTCGATTGCGACATATCTTTCAAACATAACTTTATTTATATCGTCTTTATATAAGACGAACTGTCAAGATCCAAGCGACGCATGATCGGATATTCCGAGAATTCTGCCGTAGATTTCCAGATGCTTTTTGGCAATGGTGACGGGGTAATGTGCCTCGAATGCCCTTTCCCGGGCTTCAGTGGATAGCCGGATTCCAAGATGCCGGTCATCAAGAAGCCGGTGGACAGCGGATCGCATGGATTCCGGATCTCGGGGATCGCAGAGCAATCCGTTAACCCCGTCCTCTATCAGTTCCGGGACCCCTCCCACATTTGAGGCGACAATGGGAACGCCGGCAGCCATGGCTTCCAGAACGACCATCGGGCAGTTGTCCTCGAGAGATGGAAGGACAAGCATGCCCGCACCACCTGATCGAGCCGCTGCACGCACTGTTCTTGACATGATGAAGTTACATGATAGTTTCACCTCATGGTAAATAGCCTTACAACACTCACGGAGAGAGGTCAGGTATCGATGCCCGCCGCACTGCGCAAAAAGCTGGGGCTCCGCCCTGGCCAACCCCTTCTGTGGAAAATGATCTCCGATACCGAGTGCCGGGTTGTTGTCGTCCGCAAGCCGGTTGATAGGCGCGGCCAGTCCATGCGAGGATTCATGAAGCGATTCCAAAAGGGTATGCCGGAAACCACCTCCGGGTGGATGGATATTCTTCGTGAAGGAGATCGCGATTGATGGCTTGGATCGTTGATACATGCATCCTGCTTGATGTCGGTCTTGACGACCCGAAGTTTGCATCCGGTTCCGAGCGCCTTTTGGATGCCAAACTTTCCGAAGGGTTGGTGGTCTGTCCCGTGACGTTCATCGAATTGGCTCCGGCCTTCTCAGGCCATCTCGAAGCTCTGGAGGAATTTCTTTTCCGACTCGGGGTTGACCACCAGGAAGATTGGTTGACAAAAGATACGGCGAACGCCTGCGAGGCGTGGACCCGGCATGTTCAGAAGCGTCGCGACCATAGGGCGGCGAGGCGTCCGATTGCCGATGTTCTCATAGGAGCATTTGCCCTGCGCTTCGATGGCCTGCTCACCCGGAACACCGAAGATTTCCGGAAACTCTTTCCCTCCCTTACCCTGCTCGCGCCATAGCACGCGGCCTCCGCCAGCCGATGACCCCTTACTTTTTGCAGTCCAACCCTTCGTCTGGTATTACATGAACTACGCCCGGTCGCCCCTCATGCAGATGGCTGGCGGGGCATTGATGCCCGCCGGGGCTCTCGGCTACGACCCGGACAAACTCAATCAACTGGTGGATGAATCAACTGGTGGATTGGGGTGGAAGGTTTCTCAAGACGTCCTGCGGAAGCAGTTCAGCCATCGCTCCGAATGTATATCGCGCGCGTTTCGTGTTCCCGGGAGCCAGCCCGAGCAATGTGAGGTTTTTGCTTTTGTGGAGCCCGCGAAAGGAATGCCGCCACACGGCCGAAGCGGTGAGTTGCGGGTAATCCGGCGTCTGGTCCGGGACGATCACTAGTTGTGAGATGTTTCGTTTCCCAACGGTTCGGCTACCATCAGACGGCTTGGTCGTTCCGGAACCGGTTTGACAGAATGTCTTGATTGGAATAGTCATTCCATCAACGAAAGCATCCGTCATTGATCTTCGGTATAAAACCAAGGATATCCTGGAATGTCTCAGGCGCAGACAAAAAGTGGAGCTGACCTGCCGCGGGAAGATTGAGGGGGTTATCATGCCTGTTCAGCGGAGTTCCGATCCACCCCACATGGCTGGCCACCCGGCAGTGGGCATGTGGAAAGACCAAAAGGAACCCGTCTCCGAGATGGTCAAGCGACTGCGAAAGCCGAGACTCCATGCTGGTTGACACGGATGTTTTGGTGTGGTGCCTGAGAGGGAATTCCAAAGCGGTTGCCACCGTGGAACGACTCCCCCGGAGGAGGATCTCCGTCATTACCCGGATGGAACTTATGCAGGGTTGCCGGGACAAAAAGGAGCACCACCTTCTGCGGAGGTTTCTGACTGCGTTTGCCCTGTTTGATAATTTGACATCGGCAGTCAATCAGGCCAAGTTGGCCATATGATAACCTCCACCATTTCCGACACGAAAAACCGGCTGAGCGAGCTGTTGGTTCGCGTGCAATCCGGGGAAACATTGATCATTGTTGACAGGAAGACCCCGGTTGCACGGGTGGAGAGGATTCGTGGAATTGCGGACAATCCCCACGTTTTACCCGCGATGAGAAAGTGGAATCCGGAGAAGATTCTCAACCTGCCGATCCTGTCCGCCCCGAAAGGTTCGCCCAGCCTTGTGGCTGCGGTGCACGATGAGAGGGAAGGAGGCTGGTGAATTTCTGGGATACCTCGGCAATCGTTCCGCTGCTGGTTCGCGAAGCGGACACTCCTTCGCGCGAAGTTCAGCTCAAGAAGGCAACCGGAATCATCGTTTGGTGGGCGACAAGGGTGGAATGTGTGTCGGCTCTCTGCCGCCGTGAGCGGGAAAGCCATCTTTCCCCCGAAGCGATTCATGCCGCGATGGTCAGGTTGGGTGCTCTCGACCGGCAGTGGCACGTCGTTTCTCCATCACAAGTCATCCTTTCTCGTGCCGAGAGATTATTGAAGATTCACCCACTCCGAGCGGCGGACTCCTTGCAACTTGCCGCCGCTCTGCTCGCCACGCGGGAAGAACCGGATAACAGCACCTTCCACACTGCCGACGCCCGTCTTGCTCTTGCGGCAGGAAAAGAAGGCTTCGCGGTGATTTGATCACGCCTCCAAGCCGTCCGTGTCGAGCAATCGAAAGGCGGGCTCGTGCTGGATCACTTCGCGACAGTGCGCGATTCCACACGCCGATCTGCGGAAGTGAAGGGTTTTGGGGTTGCCAATTCACAGAACGGTAATACCTTCAGTAAGACATGAAGACAGTGACTATAAAAATTCCGGATTCCATGAATGAAAAACTACGCAAGCGCGCGGCTGCGCAAAAAGAGGGGTTCTCCGAAACCATCCGACGGGCACTTGCGAGGGAGTTGGAGAGCAGTTCGGATTTTGCCAGCCTGGCCGCGCCATACCAGGGGATGTTTTGCGGGCCCGCCGACCTTTCGATGAGGGAGGGCTATGCAGGTTCGGACTCTCGTTGACGCCGGCCCGCTGATCGGCTGGCTGAACGCCTCCGATCAGTGGCATGATTGGAGTGTTTTTGTGTTGTCCGGGGTTCGCGGTCCTCTCCACACCAGCGAAATCATCATGGGTGAGGCTTGTTGGAATCTGGGAGGAAATTCACGGCCCGCCCACGCCCTGCTCACGCTTGTCCGGAAGGGAGCCATCCATCTTCTTCACCCATGGCCCGAACACCTTGAACGAACCCAGGAATTGATGATCAAGTATCCAAATATGGACGCGGGAGATGCATCGATTGTCATTCTGTCCGAACTCTTCCCGCAAGCGGCGGTTATCACCACCGACCAGGCAGATTTTAGCGTCTATCGGCGCTTCCGGTCCCAGAAGATCCCCGCCATTTATCCCTGAGCATCTGTGCGCGGAAATACCGGATGGCAGTACCACCTATCGAGCATCCTCCGGCATCGTTCCACGCAGCTCCCGCATTCGCCACCGCACCCCCGACTGGCGATTGCGGGCCTCATCCTGAAACGCCACGAGGGGCGCGTGGTCAGACATGCGCTCACATCAAGGGCTCGTCATATTCTTACATTCTTAAGAATATTGGAATAACAGCCGGTAAATATTACTACCGACGGCCTTGCAAAATGGGGGGGGCGATTGGTATCGCGTTTGCTGGCGCTGCCCGCGGGAAAAACGAAGTCGGCCGTCATGTGGTCCCGCGCTGAAAAGGAATCAAAAATGCCAGGATTTGTTGACAGCCCCTCCAAGCCACAGCCTCAAATAACAACATTAAATGGCTGACCCCAAAATTCATGCTTGAGCACCCAAAACTGCGAACGAAGAGGCGAGGGCGAGGGACGTTGCTCCACGGGCGAGATCTTCAGCAGCCATTGGATAACCCGCCGCCAAGCCGGGCCTGCTTCTGAAGGAGGCTCATGCCATGTCGCAAAACGCGGGTGGAATGAAGATGTAGGGCCGCGAATTCCGGATACTCTGTGGTTATCCAGTCCACAAATTCTCTCTCATCCGGCTGGTGGATGACGTGCCCCTCCGGTGTTCGCTGCGGGTTAAGCTTTGAAATAAATTCGCGGTGCAGGTCGGTGAGCCCCGCTTCCGACCAAGCCCCGGTGTCGTGGATCACGATGAGGGCACCCTCGGAGAGGTGCGGAAGAACCTTTCGAAACGTCTCCCGATTCGGCTCGATATCGTGTGCGGCATCGAAGAACACCAAATCTACTTTCCGGTGTTCGATGTCAGCCGGATGAAAATCGCACATCGACTTGGACAGCAGGCGGAAGTTCCGAAAACCGAAAAACTCCGCTTTTGCCCGGCGAAGAGACTCGGGGTCCACGTCGTAGCTGAACAGTTTCGAATCGGTGTCAATCGCTTCAAGGAAATTAAAAGCACTGTGCCCGTGAAAAAAACCGAATTCGACGACCGTAGCGGGACGCAAAACGCGGGTGATTCCGAAAAGTGCAATGGCCTCGTCACGTTGGAGCGGACCGATTGCCCGGCCCTCTTCGTAGGAGAGAAAGTGAAGCACCGGGACAAAATCCGTTCTTCTGGCCGCGATAGATACCGCTCCGACGAGTGCCTGGGCGAGCCGCGAGTGGTAAAAAATCCTGCGAATGAATGACTTAACTTTTGATTTCAAGTGGGTCTTTTGGGGGCATTTACGCTACGATCTGAAATCCTCGGGTCCAAATATTCTCAGCCATTTTACGGACTCAACAATTCCCTGCTGTAAAGAGAAGGGTCCTTTACCGAGAATCTCGAACGTCTTCTCCATCGGGGTTGGGTAGTCGCTGGTCATGCTGCGGTAGCGCGACGAGGTGAGGTAGAACTGCTTTCCCCGGACGGCCGTGATTGCATCACCGGCAATGGCGATAGCCCGAAGGAGCGGACGCGGGATTTTGGGAGCAGGGCGACCGCAGAGAGCGACGCAGAATCCGCTCGCCCAGTCGTATATGTCCGCCACTTCGTCGCCGACATAGAATGTTTTCCCCTTCACGGTCTCTTCCGGCAGATCGAGAACGCGGAGCATTTGCCAGACGACATTGCCGACATAGGCGTAACATCGGCGGACCGGTGCGCCGCCGGGATGGAAATAGATCCCCTTCGCCGCAATCCGCCAAAACTCCTGCGGATACCGCCAATGCCAGGGTCCCCAGACGTTCGTCGGACGGACGAGCGTCCAGCAGCAGGAGAGCCCGGCTTTCCGGGTAAGTTGCTCGGTAATGACCTTGCTTTGACCGTAAACCGTGTGCGGGAAGTAGTCCTCATCGCCAACTGGCAGCCGGGATGGCCCCGCGACATATTGGGAAGAAACAATGACAGCCCGCTTCACAGATGGCGTTGCCTTCACGGCCGCCAGAAAATTTGCGGTGCCAACGGTGTTCGCACGATAACCTTCCTCGACTGTCGTGTTTTCATCGCAATCCGCTCGGGCGGCGAGGTGAAAAACGGCATCCGGCGCGAACGCAAGCATGGTTTCCCGCAGGGCTGGTGCATCCAGCAGATCTCCCATACGCCATTTTTGTTTCTGTTCCACACATCGTGGTGCAGTGAAATCGAAATTTTCGACTTCATGGCCTCGGCTGAGGAGTTCCTCAACGAGGTTCGTCCCGATAAATCCGCTGCCGCCGGTAAAGAAGATTTTCACCCCAACAGGATTGGCGGAAAATGGCACCAAAAGCACAGACAAATCTACAGAATTCGGATTCTATGAATTGTGCCTCAGATATGATACCCAGTATGGTCTTCGCATGGCAGAGAACCGACAGAAGCCTCTTGTTGTGGTCGCCGGGCAGGTCCCCCCACCGACCGGCGGGCAGAACGTCATGATCCAGAGGATCGTGGATGAGTTGACCGGAGATGGGCGCTGGCGCACGGTTCACCTCCCGTTTCATTTTACACAAAACTTCCAAACAGTCCGACGGTTCCGCGTCTCCAAAATCAACGAGCTTTTTGCCGTATGGTGGAGATTTCTTCGGATCGTCATGGTATTCGGCCGCCCGGACCTCCTGATTTATCCGAGCGGAGGATCGCAAACGGTCCCTGTGATCCGAGATATCCTGCTGCTTCCTCTCCTTTGCTTCTTGAGCAAGCGCGTCGTGGTTCAGTTTCACGCCGCCGGGGTGGCGGCTCGTCTGGCGGAGAGTAGCGGCGTGATCGAGAGCCTGCTGCGACTCGCCTACAACCGCGTCGACGGAGCCATTGTGATGACGAACTTCAACCGCCGTGACCCCGAGGCCCTCGGAATACGCAAAATCGCAGTGATCCCGCACCGCCTCCCCGACGAAAACCCGGAACGTCACCTCCCCGATTACAAAGGGTTTGAAAAAGCGGACTCCCCCACTCCTCGACATTCATCCCTCAACCCCTCCCACAATGAGCAACGAGCAATCGACATTCAGCATCCAGCATGTTTCAACATTCTCCACGCCGGCCATCTTTACGATCTGAAGGGAACTCCACAGCTGGTTGAAGCTTTCGGGACGATTGCGGCCAAATATCCATGGGCAAAACTTGTTCTCATGGGGGAATTCCTTCCGCCCTACTCCGAGGAGGCATGCAGGGCACGATGCCGCGAACTGGATATCAAAGACCGCATCGAGATCACCGGGGTGCTCCGGGGCGAAAGAAAAGCATCCCGGTTTCGCGGGGCTCATCTTTTTATTTTTCCGTCGATCGCGCCCTACGAGTCTTTCGGCCTCGTCATGGTCGAGGCCATGATGTGGGGCCTTCCAATCGTAGCCTCCGACTGGCGGGGAAATCGTGACGTGGCAGGGCCGAAGACCGCCTATGTCCCGGCTGACTATGCCCTTCATGATCACTTGAGCGAAGTGCTACAACAGCGTCTTTCTGCGCCAACCGAATTGTCCGGCCTTTCCATCGATTCCCGTCAGAGATACGAAAAATATTTCCGGAGCGAAACAGGAGAGGGCGATTATCGGCGCTTGGCAAACAAAATTCTTTTCCAGTGAAATTCAGCATCATCACGCCGTCCTTCAAGCAACTTGACTGGCTCCGCCTGTGTGTGGCGAGCGTCAAGGACCAGATCGATGTTGCCACCAACGAAATGCGGAATGCGGAATGCGGAATGCAGGATGCCATTTCGGAAATCAAAAATCAAAAATCAAAAATTCCACCCTTGGCTGTCGAGCATATCATCCAGGACGCCGGATCGCCAGGCATAGAGGACTTCGCCCGTGAAGTCGGTGCCGACTTCTACCGCGAGGGAACGCTTATTTCGCATTCCCCATTTCACATTCCAAATTACTCGCTCGCGATCTTCGCTGAGCGCGACGAGGGAATGTATGACGCAATCAATCGGGGCCTGCGGCGGTCCACCGGTGACGTGTGCGCCTGGCTGAACAGCGATGAGCAATATCTGCCCGGCACGCTACGGAAAATGGCAACTGTTTTTCAAAGAAACCCCGGCATCGAGGTGGCGGTCGGGGACACCGTGCTTTTGAATGACAAGTTGGAGCCGAAGGCCTACCGCAAAGCGGTTGCTCCCGATCGGAGATACATCCAGATTTTTCAGATGAACCTCCATTCGAGTTCGCTCTTCTTTCGACGGACCATCCTTGATCGAGGCCATTGGTTTGGAGATCGCTTTCGTTCCATCGGCGATGCGGAATGGGTGGCGGGATTGCTGGATGCCGGAGTCCGGTTTCACTGTATTCCTGGACCGGTTTCGACATTTGTCCTCGGCGCGGGGAACTTGAGCAGAAATGCAATCTCTGAAGTGGAAGTCGGATTGTGGCGAAGCGAGACCAGGGTGACCGCCCTGGGCAAATTTCTCTTGAAAGCCACAAATGCCGCGAGACGTTTTACTCACGGTGCCTACTTCCCCCGGCGGGCGGGAATCTTGATTTTCATGTTCCAGAACATCGGAAAGCGGACCCGGAGCCCTGAGCGCTGGCTCGACTTCCGATTTCGTGTCTGATTGGGTTGCTGCAATATGACTCAACCTGTATCCCAGGATCGCTTTCTTGAATGCTACCGAGGAGGTCAGGGACGTTTGAATCACATGGCCTACCTGCGGCTTTGCAAGGTCTTTGTGATCTTGGAAGCACTCCGAAGGAACCGCATCAACCTCGACGGAAAGCGGATTTTCGACTACGCTTTTGGAGCAGGAACATTTTTTAGGTATTGCCCGAAATCCGCCCACCTTTCGGGGGTTGAGTTGGACCCCCTTACCGTGCATGAGGTGAGTGCTGCGCTTGTTGCCACAGGCTACCGCAAAGTCGATCTTCAGGCCATCTCGCTGGAGAGTTGGCGTGAGCACCCGCTCCTGCGGCAGACCTTCGACGTCATCATTTGCAGTCACGTTCTGGAGCATTTGGAGTGCCCCTCCGAACTCCTCACGGTGCTGGGACAATGTCTCTCCCCCGAGGGAATTCTTATAGCGGTTGTGCCGATCAACGAGATCAGGGCAAACCCCCACCATGTTCAGGTCGCCAACCGCGCGGCGATGGAAAATTGGGCGGCTTCTGCCGGGCTTCGACTTTCCGACTATTTTGAGTGCGACCGCATCGGCTGGGCGATGCAACCCCTGCTCGCCAGCAACCGAGGAATCACACATCTCCTTGCCCGGGCGACCAGCCTCGCCGTGGGTCTCCCCTTCTCTCTGCTCGGGCTTACGGCTTGGCGGTGGAAAGACGCCGCTCTGCGCGTTTTGGGGATCCCCGCCTCCCAGGCCTGCGCCGTTCTGAGGAGAAATTGAGCGCAAAAAGGAATACCGGGCGACCCGGCATCTTGGATGATGTGCTCGATTCGGGTTAATTCGCGGTTCATCTGCCGGATTTATCCAGACCAGGATTTTCACGCAAGGGCAACGCGAAGCTCGCGCCAATCCACGCGTTCCACACCCGGAGCAACAGCACTCGACACCGTCCCTCCGCGAGGGGTCCGGTGGACAAGGCACATCCGGATCGGGTTCTTCTTGATAGCGGCGGCCAGACGGCGCATGGGGGCGGCGTCGGGCGGGGTGACTGATCGGGCAGCCTTCGCATCAGCAAGCAGGACACCCCCGCCGCGAAGGAGAACGAGAAAATCAACTTCCAAGCCCTGCTGGTCGCGAAAGTAAAACAATTCTCCCCGAAGACCGGAATTGGTTTGGCTCTTGAGTATCTCCGAAGCGACAAGCCCCTCAAACACGGCTCCGAGAAATGGAGATCGCTCCAGTTCTGGACGTGATCGAATGCCGAGCAGGTGACAGGCGAGACCTGCGTCGGCCAGGTAGAGCCTCGGCGATTTGATGATCCGCTTTCCGAGGTTCTCGAAATATGGCGGCACCAGGAGGATCTGGCCGGTCACCTGCAACACGTCGAGCCACTTCGAAATACCGGGAACGCTCATGCCCAGCGGCGCCGCCAAGTCCGTCTTGTTCAGGATCTGCCCGTGCCGCGATGACACCAGTGCCAGAAACCGCCGGAAGACCGCGAGATCGTGAATGGCGAGCACCCCCCGGACATCCCTCTCCAAATACGTCTGGATATATGACTCGAACCACAGGCTGGCGGCCTTCGGCCGGGCCAGAACTTCAGGGAATCCCCCGACGAACGCATCCACCTTTGGGCTTTCCGAAGCCGATAGCGGGGCAAGGTGCAGGACTGCCGCGCGGCCGGCCATCGACTCTGTGACGCCCCGCATCAATCCGGACTCCTGGGAGCCGGTCAGAAACCAGCGTCCGACCCGGCGGGGCGAGGCATCGATGCGCGCCCGGATGTGGTTGAACACCTCCGGCACATTCTGGATTTCATCCAGGATGACGGGCAGGCGCAACGAATCGAGAAAACCTTCCGGGTCCGCGCGAAACCGCGCCACGGCATCCGGAGCCTCCATCAGGACATAGGTGGCGTCCGGGAACATGTGCCTGAGCAGAAACGTCTTGCCGGCCCTCCGGGGCCCGCTCATGACGACGGCAGGAAACGCCCTGGCCGCGCGGCGCACGGTCGGCTCGATATCGCGGGGGATCGCTTTCATACTGTGAGTAATATAAACAGATCGTTTTGATTAATCAACTAAATGCGTATCAACTCGTCAGCTTCCTTCCAGAAGGGCTGAATGAGTCTTGCGGGAATGCCACACTTCTCCTCCAGCAGTTCCAGCCAAAAACTGAGCCTCATCAGCCTCTCGTTCTGCAAGCTTGACAAGATGTCTTGTTTACAATAGTCATTTGAAGTCATGCGAGCATCCGTGGTCGATCTTCGGTATAAAACCAAGGACATTCTGGAGTGTCTCAGGCGGCGGCAGAAAGTGGAACTGACCTGCCGTGGAAAGCTTGCGGGGATCATCGTTCCCGTCACGGAGAATTCCGACCGCCCTCCCATGTCAGGCCACCCGGCGGTGGGGATGTGGAAAGACCAGAAGGAACCCGTTCCCGAGGTGATGAAGCGACTGCGAAAGCCAAGGTTCCATGTTGGTTGACACAGATGTTTTGATCTGGTGTCTGAGAGGGAATTCCAAGGCGGTTGCCACCGTGGAAAAACTCCCCCGGAGAAAGATATCCGTCATCACGCGCCTGGAACTCATGCAGGGGTGCAGGGACAAAAAGGAACACCGCCTTCTTCGGAGATTTTTGAACGACCATGCGGTCGAGGTGATCGAACTCTCGGCGGAAATCGGATACCGGGCGGATACTTGGATGGAGGAATACCACCTTTCCAACCGTATGGGGGTTGCCGATTGTCTGATAGCCGCCAGTGCCTTCGCTCTCGCCGTTCCTCTGCTGACCGCCAACGCCCGGCATTTCCGCTGTTTCCCCATGCTGGACGTGCAAAGATTTGTCCCCTGAAAATTCGCGTTATCCGCGCCGACAAAATTGACCCCGCGCCTCTCTGTTTCGTGTTGATTCGTGGGAATTCGAGATTCAAACGTCGCCCATGCGCGTGGTCCATATCTGCAATCTGCCTTTATCGCCCGATCATCCGGATACGGGTCGATGGACTCTTCACCCTGGACACGGAGCCACCCTGGGAGAACGCAAGGCCCCCAGGGCGGGATATTCCATTCAAATTTGCCAGCACCGCCGCTGGCGGGTATGGCGGTCCGACCCGTTACCCCTCTGGCGGATTCACCCAGCCAACAGCTTTTCTGCCCGAGCGGCATGAAGGAGCTTTTGATCCAGCGTTTTCAGGGGCAGGTTCAACCTTTCCGCCAACTCCAGATAGGCGGCATCGTAGGCGCTCAAATCATGGCGTTCCGCCAAGGCAAGCCAGCGGCCCATGAGATGGGGAGTGTGACTGAAGGGTTCAAACGGAATTTCGCCCAAAAAGACCGCCGCCTCATCAACGGCCGATCGATCCAATCTTCCCCGCTTGCCGGCGGTTTTCAACAGATTCGCCATTTCGTAAATCCAAAGTTCGGGAACGCAGATCGTTGCGTTTCCCTGCTGGATATCGGCAAGCAATTTTTCGCTTTCGCCGCTGGTTTCATCCGGCAAAAACCAGGAAGCCGCATAGGAGGCATCAATGACCAGACGCTTCACCGGCGGCCTTCCTCAATCAGATTTTTCACGGTCTCCTTGCCGGGGCGAGCTTGGGCCCGAATGCGCCGGGACCGTTCCACCCAACTGCCGGAATTGGCGGAAAGGGATGAGACCAAGAGATGGACGGGAACCAACCGAGCCACTTCCTGTTTGCGACGCAAGATCAAGACCTCCTGCCCTTTCAAGACGCAATCAATCAGTTCAGAAAGGCGGTTTTTCGCTTCAAAACTTCCAACAACCAGAGGTTTCATTCAGCCAGGTTATTCAGCTAGATTAAAAAAGCAAGTTGGTATCGCAAGGTGGCAAGCGATCGCTCAAGCATCAACTCTCATCCATCATCTTCCTTTTTCGGATGAATGGACCCATCAGGGGATTCAGCCTTATTCGATCAACGGATTCTTCCATTTCAATCCCGGGAAACGGGTGAAGTCGGCATCCGCGGTTTGCAGAATCAAGCCGCGCTCGATGGCCAATGCCGCAAGATGGGCGTCCGTGGTCAGGTTGCCGGCCGTTCCAATCCGCTCGAGCAAATTTGTGAGAATTTTGAAATGCTGTTCGGAGGGATGAATGATTTTGACATGCGGTTGTTCCAACCATGTGCCGATGATCGCCAGGATTTCAGGCGGTGAAAAGGGGTTTTGATAAATCCTCGGATTGGTCAGCAGGCGGATGAAGCCAAGCACCGCCACCCAGGATAATCCAATCATCCGCGAACCATTCAGTTGATTTTCCCACCATTGGCGAGCTTTGGCATGGTGGCGTGACGTTCCATCATGCGCATAGACCAGAAGATTGACATCCAAGAGGATCATGACGCGCGTTGTTTCCTGATAAATTCTTCTCCTTCCAGTTCATCCACCAGTTGATTGAGTTTGTCCGGGTCGTAGCCGGGCTTCAAACCGAGCGGCTTGGTGACCACCTTGACAGGAATGCGCCGATGAGAAACGTCTCCATCGGACGCGATACCAGCACGCAACAGAGCGTTCACGACTTCCTTGAAAGAGTGGCCTTGCTGGCCGGCCTTTTTTTTGAGAATCCCGGCGAGATCATCGTCAATCGTCAATGTCGTTCTCATAATCATGCCATCATGACATACATAAAGTTGATGTCAACACATCAACTTTGGTGGAAGAGTCGGTTGTCGAGGCCGGAACGTTTGTTACGTTCGAGGCGAAGCAGGCCAAGCTTGCTGCAGCCGCCGGACTCAAGATCATTTCACACCGGCAAAGCTGACCTTCGGCTCCTCTTCCGTTTCGCGTCGATTTGTGGTTAAACAAGCCCCATGCGCGTCGTCCATATCTGCAACCTGCCGCTGACAACTGACCATCCCGATGCTCGTCGGCTGACCATGCACCCGGGACGCTGGGTTTTGAATCTTGCGCAAGCACAGAAAGCGCATACGGACATTCTGCCGGAACTCGTGGTTCAGGTTCCTGGCGCAAGCCGGGAGCACATCACGGAGGTCGAAGGGATACCGGTTCACTTCCTCGCCGCCCCAAACCGCCTGCGGGCCGCGACTCTGTTCTATTTCGACGTCAAGCGTATCTCTCGTTACGTGCGGAAACTCGCTCCCGATCTCGTCCACGCTCACGGCACGGAGGAATCCTATCTCCTCGCCGCGCAGGCAACAGGGCTTCCCAACCTCGTGACCGCACAGGGATGCTACTTCATCATCAATCGCGAGTTTTCCCCCAAGTTGGTTTCACGAGCCCGGGCCGTGGAATTCACCGAATGGCTGGGCCTCCGCCGCGCCAAAAATGTGATTGCAAAGAGCAAGTATGTTGCGGAGGAACTCCGCAAAAAGTTCCCTCACCTGAACATTCACGAGATTCCAAACACATTCGACGCCCGCCTTCTGGATATCCCGCTCGCGCGTGAGCGCGAACCGGGTTCCCTCGCGTTTGTGGGAACAATCGTGAAGCGAAAGGGCGTCCATATTCTCGCGCAGGCGCTCGAAATTCTAAAAGCGGAAAGCGGAAAGCGGAAAGTGGAAAACCAGAAAATTAGGCTTCACGTCTTCGGAAACCGCCCCGACAACCCGTCGCCATACGAGCAATCAATCATCAGCAATCTTCAATCTCTGCTGGGCGACCGTGTCATCTTCCATGGAACCGTTCCCGCGCTGGAGGTGGCAGGGGCATTGAGCCGAATTGAGCTGCTGGTGGCCCCCTCACTCGAAGAAATGTTCGGAAACCAAGTCATCGAGGCACTGCTCGTCGGCTGCCAGCCCATTGTCACCGGGGGAACCGCCATGGCGGAGAACCTTCGACGGCTCGACTGCGGCACCATTGTCCCGCAGGGGGATCCTTTCGCTCTCGCCGAGGCCATAGCATATTGCCTCGCCCTGTCCCGCCAACAGTGGCAAACCGGCGATCCTCAATCCGCGCACACCGTGAGTAATCAGCAATCGAGAGCCGACCGGGAGGAGACAGACGAACGCAGTTCGCCCGCAGGGTTGAGCGAAGCGAAAGCCATCGTCCGCAAGCGCATCCTGGATTGGATGGGACCGGAGACAATCGCCCGCAGCCATGAAGCAGTATACGCTTCTTTAACGACCTGACGGTTTTCCGGCTATTTTATAAAGCAATTCTTCAAGACGCCGATTCAGCGTTTCTTGGTCAAACTCAGCGTTGACGTGCTGTTGTGCAGCCTTTCCCATCCCGGCACGCAGAGCCGCATCATTTGCGAGTTTAATAATCGCGTCAGCAAGCCCAGAGACATCTCCCTCCTTTACCAACAGGCCGCAGATCCCATTTTGAACACACTCTGGAATTCCTTCGTGATTAGTCGCAATAACCGGGATGCCGGCTTGGGCAGCCTCCATTATTGACACAGGAATGCCCTCGCAATCACCTGACTTCGCGGTCTTGCTCGGAGCAAGAAAAATATCTGTATCTGCCAGATGCTGGCGCACCGCGATCTCGGATGCATTTCCATAGAATGTAACCCTTTCGGCGAGCCCGAGTCGATTTGACAATTGCTCCAAATTATCGCGAATCGAGCCGTCTCCCACAATTCGGTAGTGCCAGTCCGGGAGGTTGCTGTTTACTTGCGCAAGAGCCTGAAGAGCATCATCAACGCCTTTTTTCTCAACAAGTCGGCAGACCGAAAGAAGGATAATCTGTGACGAGGTTTTGCGGATATTTGTCTTGGTGGGCATTCCCGCCCCCATGTGCATGACGGTGGTATTTTCGGGTGGGGAGCCAGCATTGATCAGTGTTTGCCTCAAGCATTCGTGAATGGGAAGCAGTGCGTCTGCCGAGGAAAAAACAAGCCGCGTGAGCATTTCGATGTCCCTGGCAATCGAGGCGACCCGTTGTTGAACATTCCAGAAATATCTTGTGTGGAAAATTGCGGCATGGGGTCCCGTAATAACTTCCGCCTCGCGAAGCATCGCCGCACGATTGGCCGGTGTCTCAAAGTGAGAAATGATGGCATCAAAACTGCGGGGTGCGGAGAAAAATGGAGTCGCCCAAAAAAACAAGCGAAGGTTCGTCGCATAGGCACCAAATGTCGATCGGCAGAAGACGTTGCGCCATGGTTTAGTTAGCCATGACGGGGTCTTGAAAACCAAAACCAGAGCTTGCATAACTCTTACAAGAGGATTTTCTTTGAGGCGTGAAGGATAGTGAACAAAACGGGAGAGTTCTTCATCCATCAAATCCGGATGAATGATCGAATAGGTTCCCGATTCCTGGGGAAACACATGAACTTCATGCCCCCGATTGCGAAGATAGGAAATTTGCCGAAGCACAAAAGTTTCGGAAAGGACCGGGAAGGGGCCGGTAAAAAATGCAATTCTCATGAGTCGCTAAGCAACAAAGGGAAAGGAATCAGAGATCTCACTTCAATCGCTGTGCAACGAGGCAGTAGCCAAGCGGGAAATTCACCGCCGTCGATGCACGTATGCGCAAATACCGTTTGGATAAAAACAGAGGCTTTACAGCTCGAACCAAGATTTTCGCCGTCAAGCGGCGGTTAAAAAACTTTTTGTTGATCAAATCGAATAGCACATCAAAAAAGCCGCCGTAGGGTTCAAGCAAAACAACATCAAGCCGACAATCGTCACAAAAACGCCTTAGAGCATGAGCTGTATAGCGGTAGTAATCGAAAGGGGCCTCATGAATCCAGTAATAAAAAGGCACAAAAAGAAGAAGTTTACCGTTCGGACGCAGAATTCTGGAAACCTCTGACAACAGTCCCAACGGGCGATAAATATGCTCCAAAACATCAGTGAGAAGAATGGTGTCAAATTGCTGATCCTCAAATGGCAATGGCTGGTTCAGATCGCAGAAAGTGTCAACGTGCTCCTGACTGTGAACACAATTGGGCCAATCCACACAATGGACTGAAGAAACCTTGTTTTTGTAGATTCCATAATAAGGAACAGTTCCACACCCGAGGTCCAGCAAATCACGCGCGGAGTGCTCCGCGATGATCCGGGCATACTCGGGCAACATGACCGTGTTCAAGAAGTAGGACGCAGGCAAAAGCCGATCGTATGCCGGACCCGCGATCCGGTCACCATCGAAGACAAATTTACTGGAATTCCATGCTTGTGGGTTCTTCATAGCTTTCTCCGTTTTGGAACGAACTATTTGTTCGTATTTTCGATGGGAGAGGGCGAAGGGAAAATGCCCAAAGTCACTTTACCGTCGGTCTTGGAACTTTTCAGGACAAGGATGGGTTCATTCGGAACGTTTTTGAGCGAACGAACGGGAGACTTCAGCGCCTGCCTTGTCTCCTCAAGCAAGTCCGCGTAAGCTTTTGATCGATCCCCAGCAAGCCACGATGGCGGTTTTTTAAGGGTTTTTGGCCAACCATAAGTCCAAAGCGAAAGTGTTGTTTGTTTGGGAAGCGGAAAAATGTCCTCGGCTGATTCTCCTGTCAATTGGGCCTGAAATACCCAACGGTCATACACTTCGGCATCCGATACGGGGTAAACAGTTAACAGCCAATTGTTCACGGAAGTCTTTCCAGAGAAGAGCTCGAACGGCAGGCAGAGATTTTTCGGTGCCACAAAAAGGCTCGGCAATTCTCCGGCCCGTGATGCGGCTTCCCGAGCCTTTTCGATAGACTCGGGACGAATGTCCACATGGCTTTCCGGGGATGATATCCATGTAGAAAAACGCGCTTTTACGCGATCCACTTCGATTATACGAATTACGAATGCGGAAAGTGCCGCAACAAGACCGATGAGAAGTGCCCTCTTTGGAAAGATCGTAAGCGCAATGGTGATCATTGAGCAACCAAGCATAAAACCCAGGGGGGCATCAAAATGGCTTGCCTGCACGTCTTTGCCGGTTATGACGTGCTGATTATAAGCAGTGAATGCAAGCGGAATCCACAGCAGAGGCCATGTCGAGAGCGGATTAACTTTATGCAAAAAAGCGGCGATAAGCGCACAAAGTGAAATCGCTAATGCAACTGCGAGTGTCGTGTTTTTCTGGAAAAAGACAAAAGACCACTCATGGGTGGGAAGCATATAATTCCGCGCCAGCATCGCCGACAGGTTGGCATCTTGAAAAACAAGCTGCCACTTTATGGCGATCAAATAGATTACAGGTATCGCTCCAATTCCCGCAATCAGCACTTGCTTCAATATCCGGGAAGATTGCAGGTGCTGTTTTTGCAAATATGCGGTGTGAAGAAAGATTGTTGTTAAAAACAATGCTCCTGTAATCGGGAAATATGGCGGCAACAGACCAAGATATGCCGCAGCAAATCCGACGAGGCAGACCAGCCACTTGGGAGCATTGAATGATGGATAAAATGCCGAGCGCAATAAGAACAGCCCGGAGGCAAGGGAAATGGCGAATATAACAATATCGACCGACGGTGACACCGTGCGATCAAAACCCACGGAAAACGCGGATTGACTTTTTCCCAGTAAGAAGAAAATTGATGGCTTCAATGCCGCCAGTCCCGGGTCCAGCGCAAGAAAGGCGCCCCAAGCTGCGGAGATTAGAAATCGATGTTTGGTTTCCTTTATTTCAATAAAGAAGAGCATGGACAGAACCAGAAGTGAGCAGGCCAGCCAGAGGCATATCAATTGGAAGGGGATTAGGAATGAGGGGGTTAAATGCCGCGGAATCTGAAGGACCTTTGCCGCTATGGCAAAAGGCAGCGACGAGTGCATGGTATGCGGGTTTGAGATACCATTGTAAGCAGCGACGGGCACCGGCGCAGCATTCATTGGATGGTCGCAAAGACGAGCAAACCTAACCGCCCAAGAGATCTCGTCGCTGTGTCGAAATACTGGAGTTTCAAAGAAACCTTGAAAAGGCCATTGAGTTGAAGCTGTTAATACAATCAAGAGGAGGGCAAGCCAGAGCAGAACAGCAACAGACATCTGATTTAGAGCCTCATACAGGCAAATATGTGGTCCGCGCGAATCCGAAGACTGCTTCAAGTCTGTTTTCATTTCGATGGGGTCAGATAATTTGATGAATGTAAGTGTTAAGTTTGAAAGCGGGGGGGAATCGAACCAACGAATCGAGCGAACGATTTAGGAAAGCGCTCGTAGTCGCTGGGGAAACTATGCAGATCTGTTCATTGGAAAGTTTTCGGCAACTCTTGAGACGGGTGGCTCTTCTTTAACTTTGCGAGGTCGAAAAGCATGGATGTTCCCAGATGAGCGACATTCAGCAAGTTGATGCTGTTGCTCCCGCCCTGGCGGTCGCGGAAACGGATTGGCACATATTCCCAACGGATGTTAAGATTTTGCTTCAAAATGAAAGTGATGGCTACGTTGTGGATATCGAAAGAAGCCGGGATACGAGACAGAGCCTCGGCGAGAATCTCCCGCCTCATCAGCCGGTAGGGGACGTTCGGGTCCACCATGTCGCGCCCGCCCAAAAGCGTCGATCCCAGTTTGCAGATCTTCGATGTCAGCATGCGGGCTGTTCCGTCGTCACGCCGCACCCTGCGTCCAAACACGCAATCTGCCCCGGATCTTTTCGCCCAAAATTCCTTGAAGTATCCGGGATCGCACTGACCGTCGGAATCGATTTGGAGAATCCATTCCACGGAGGGAGATCCAACAGCGGCCGAGTATCCCAAGCGGCAGGAGCGACCGTGTCCGGAGTTTGGCTTGTCGACGACCACAAGCTTTTCTGGAGCCACCGCTTCCATACCTCGAAGAACTTCAAGGGTGTTGTCCTTCGACCCGTCGTTCAGAAGAAGGAATTGGCACATAATCCCGAGCGATGAGAAGCAGTTGCTCCACTCGGAAACCACAGATTCGATGGTTGTGGCTTCGTTGTAGATCGGGATGACGACGACCAACGGCGCTTTGAGAGCGGTGCTTATAGGATCGGGTTGGAGTGAGATGAGCATGGGTAAAAAGCGGCGGTATGAAACTGAAAAGTGGCGAGTTGAATGGCTGGTAAAGTTTTTTCTCGGTTCGCGTGGAAGCCACAATCACTCTTCCTTGTTCGGAAAGATGGGCAGTGCGGAGCCGACGCGATGCGCGGCGATAGAATTGTCGGCAAAATCCAGCGCTTCCCCGATGACCGCCTCCATGTCCATGTAGCGATAGGTGGCCAGCCTTCCCAGGAAGCTGACGCCAGGAGTCGAATGGCAAGAGTGGGGGGGCGAGGGCCGGAGTGTCAGATCCTCGGCGAGGGCGCGATACTTGAGGAGGAGGGCCTTATCGGCGGCAAGGCGCTTGGGGTAATACGGGATGTCGTCCGCTTCGGTTTCCTTGCTGAATTCACGAAAGGCCACCGTCCTCTCATGCTGTTCCCAGGGCGTGAAATGTTTGTGTTCGTGGATGCGGGTGAAGGGGACTTCCATGCCTGGGTAGTTGATGACGGCGTTGCCCTGGTAGTCAGCCGCTTCCGTCGGGATTTGCTCGAACGTGACTGTGCGGTAGCCGAGGCGGCCTTCGGAATAATCGAAAAATGCATCAATCGGGCCGGTGTAAAAGACATGCGACGGAGCGCGAGTGAGTTGAGGGTTGAGGGTTGATAGTTGAGAGGGAAGAAACTTCTCTCCGAGGCGAACTTCAATCCGGGGATGGTGGAGGATGGAACGAATGACCTCGGTGTAGCCATTGGCGGGAATGCCTTGGTATTTTTTGCTGTAGTAGTTGTCGTCGTAGTTGAACCGAACCGGAAGACGTTTCAGGACCGAGGCCGGAAGATCCTTGGGATCGCAGCCCCATTGTTTGATGGTGTATCCTTTGAAGAAGGTTTCGTAGAGATCACGCCCGAGCATTTTGAGCGCCTGTTCCTCGAAATTCCGCGGCTCGTGGATGGATGAATCACCCAGCGATGACACAAACTCCCGCGCTTCCTCCGGGTTCATCGTCTTCCCAAAAAACTGATTGATCGTCAGGAGATTGATCGGCATCGAAAACATTCCCCGGGCAGTGCA
>Ga0172380_10003168_pt1 | contig 23334 bp, 55 predicted proteins | sample Leawe162metaG_FD_119747 | JGI IMG/M metagenome (GOLD analysis project Ga0172380, IMG submission 119747) | Leachate microbial communities from a municipal landfill in Southern Ontario, Canada - Leachate well 162 metaG | ecosystem: Engineered > Solid waste > Landfill > Unclassified | place...
CTACCAAGTCTTTGCCATTATGTTTGGATTAATGACTGCTGTACAAATAAACGCAGGTGTAATAAAATTATAAACTATGTTAACAATAGACAACTTCTTAAGAAGTATATTTGCTGAAGCTAATTGAGATTACAGTGAATTAGAAGAATCTGCCCCTAAAATAGCAGAGCAAATTAGAAAAGAAACAAAAGAATTTATACAAGAAGCTATTAAAGCAGACCGTATAAATGTAGCTGAACATGCAGAAGCTATAGAAGGATGGAATACAGGTATAGCAGGAAGTGCCGCTTCTGTAGATAAAAACTCTATTATTAACGCTCCTAATATTGAATTATTATGATAGAATATTTACTAACATCTCTTTTCTTCTGGGTATTTATTATAATATGTGGAAATATATCAGAACGAGCTGTAGAGTTTGAAGGATGCTTTTCAGCAGCTATTGGAATAATATTATTTATTGGCTGGATTGTATATACAGTAAGGTATTTTTTCTAATATATTAAAATTTAATAAAATGAGCAAATACATTATAATACCTGTAGAAGATATTAAGAAAGAGTTAAAAACTGCTTTAGAATTAAAAGAGCTAATGTCTTATAATGGTAACCAGTGGATAAAAAATGAAGGCCGTTTACAGTTACTTAATAGTCTTATTCTTAAAAAACAAATATCTCTTGATGATGAATCTATTGAGCAAAAAGCTGAAAAAGCTTATCCTCAAACTATTTTTAATGCAGGTGATTACAGAGCAAGAAAAGGTTATAAACAAGCTCTATTAGATTTTAAAAAAGAATTATTATGAAAGAATTAATTATTTATGAGTTTCAAGCAAAAACAATTGAAAATGCTTTGAGACTTTCGATGAATGTATTAGAAAGTCGTGATAAATCTAAAGAGACAGCTATGGATAGAGAACTGTTAAAGGCTGATGAATTTATAAAAAAAGTTCTAACCGAAAATCAAAGAACATGACAAAAACACATGAAATAATTCAAATAAAAGGTCCATGTGAACATTATCATTAAAACTAAATTATGAAAAAAGTATTATTATTTATGGTGACTATTATGTTATTCTTTCTTTATTTAGTTCCTATTATATGGAGCTTTAAGAGTGAATACTTCCTGGCAGAAGCCATCGGAGCAGCGTATGTCTTATGGTATATAATGTTATTCATCCTCACTTTAAGTTGGGGAGATATTGTCAGGAGACAGGGATGTTGGTTCTTTCAAAAATAAAAATCAAATATATGACAATTACACCAGGAATGGGCGGAAACGCTAAAAAGAAATACGCTGAGTCTCTTATGAAAGCAGGAGACAAACGCTCTTATAATGAAATTAAAGCTGATATTGAGCTTGAAATCAGGGGTTATAAGAAGAAATAATTAGGAGTGGTCGGTTAAACCATGTACCTATAATCCAGGGTCACGTACGCTAACCGTAACAATCATCTAAATTAAACAAGATGCCTTGGTTTTTAACAATTTAAACCTATTGTCATGACTATAAAAGACTTAAAATTAGCAATAATATGCACTAAAATATTTCTAATAATATTAGGGATATTATTCATCATTTTATTAAAATATGTGTTATGACAGAAAACACTCCTGTAACAATAGAAAAAGAAGGGAATACCTCCTATATAACAAGAAATTGTCCAATTAAAATAGGGGACATGACAATAAACGCTTCTGGAGCTATTTTTGTAATTCCAGATGCTGAAGCTGTGGAAATGGCTACAAAACAAAAACATTTAGTATTAATTCCTTACATTAAATCATTTCAGCCATGAAACAAAAAATATTATTCTGGGTATTAGTATTAGTAATGTTTGCTATAATATTCCTATTGCCAGGGTGTTCCCCTAAGCCTATTACAGGCCAAATTAAGGAGGTGAATGGAGACACCGTACGTATTAAGCATTATACATTTAAAGTGCTTACAAATGTCCCTAAAATAGGGCAGAATTGTGTATTCATTCCCACAACAGATAGTTCAAAGATAAATTGTATAAAATTATGACAGAACTAATTGTTATTACAGAACTCCTGGAAGAAACTGATATGGGACTTTTATTTTATCACCCTATAATTGATATTGAATATGAACATATTAGTAATATATGAAAGAGACCATGAAGATGATGAAAAAATTGTTATTGGAGTGGCAGAATCTGTTGAAATAGCAGAAAAAATGATAAAAGAATATTATGGAGAAGAGAATTATACAGAAATCTCTAAGACAGATATTCGTGATAGTTCTTTGGAGTACTCTAAAGTATTAGAGCTTAATCATGTATATCTTCTCAATACATATAAAGTAACAATAACTCTTGAATGGTTTAAATTAAATGAATTATGAAACATCTACCACAATACTGGGCTGTCAAATAGACAAAGAACATCCTCTATGGGAGAGATTTGTTAAGGAAATAGAAAAAATCTCTGATATAATGAAGAATGGAACATGTAATTGGGAATATATAGGATGGGATGATGGCCCATATAGTAATGGCTACAATATGGCTGCTGGAATTAAAGCATTCAATAAAGATGTAATAGAAATTACTCTTGAACAATTCTTTGATATACAATTTGAAATCTATTAAACCTACATATCATGAAACAAAAACAAAATCTCTCTCCATTTGGAGGAGGAGAGGGTCCAGAATCATCTGAAGAACTTCTTGATGAAGGAGCAGGAGGATTTGGTACTTCCATTCTTCCTATTTTTTAACGAATTACATGTACATAGCATGTAAAAACAATAAGAAGCCCTCCCTTCTAAAGGAATAAGGCTTCTTATTTAAACTTTTAAATTATGAAAAAATTATTAATAATATTATTTGTTATTTTATTTACTTCTTGCACAGAAAATGAAAAAGCAAGAAGTTATGGTGGTGAGGCCACTTTATTACTCCCTAAAGGAGAAAAACTGATTGTAGTAACATGGAAAGAGTCTAATTTATGGTATTTAACTCGTCCTATGAACTCTACAGATTCTGCTGAAACATATAACTTTAAAGAAGAAAGTTCTTATGGAGTTTGGGAAGGCAGATATATTATAAAAGAAGAGAAATAATTGTACATAAGGTGATGTACTTTCAAGTGATAAACAAGAAAGCCTTGGAGGAAGGATAAGGGATGTCCTTGGGAATTTATTCCCCCACGTCCTGAAGCCTTCCTCTGAATACATATTTAAAACTTCCATTGGTGGTCAATATATAGTGAGAAGCAGGGGACTTGTAAACCCTTATAAAACAAGAAGGCCAACCGATTAAATAGTCACTTGATGACGGTGGGCTGGACTTGATAATAATATGCTTTTCACTTTTTTAATTTTATTTTATGGAAAAATTATTAGAATTTATACAAAAAGAAGGGTTTGTCTTATATAAAGACGAAAAATGGTATAGAAAAGGGGAATGGAGACCGTGGAGACCTGTTAAATATTACACTAACGAAGAGCTTATTGCTCTTTTTAAACAATAATTTATGAAAGCAAAAGATTTAATAGCAGGAAATTGGTATAAATTCTTCACTGATGATAAACGTGAATATCATATTAAATCAGAAGGAAATAATAAATGTTCTAAACATTTAGATAATAATAAGAAGTTAAATGGTACTGGAGTTTTAGATACAAGTAAAGATTATACCCCCTCTCTTCCAGAAGAAATAAATAAATTCCTTCCAGAAGAAGAACAAATTAAAAACAACTTTGAAATATACTAATATTCTCCTGCCGTTATACTAAGAGGCACAAATGGCGGTGCTGCTCAAAAAATGGGGCTTATATGTAACAATATAAGGGTCATGCAACATGCGTATAGCTTCCAGGGGAATATTTTAAAATATAAATATGAAAATAATACAGGAAATAATAGAATTTGTGTTTGACTTTGTGCCTATATGTGTTATTTTTATAATACTACTTCTTATTTCACAATATTTAATATATTTAAAAATTTTTAGTTATGTCTAATGCAGAAAGATATGTTAAAGGGCAACTTATATTATATAAGCCTCCCAGACACATTCGTAAAAGACCTATTCCCATAGGATTTTATATTATAGTACATTATATGTACGGAGAAATCTATCTTTGTCCTTTAACAAAAGAGAATACTTTAGCATTAGGAGAAGATGGAAATTATATTATAAGAGTTTTTAAAAGGGTGAAGAGTCCTGATATTACGGCTTCCTCTATAAATTTTAAAATAGAGGAGAATTTAATTCCTAAACAATTAAAAACATATATACATGAAAATTCTTAACGGTTTAAAAAAATTCCTTGGTATAGGGGAGAAATCTCCTGCCAAAGAAATAAAATTAGAGGATGGCACAACAGAAGCTCCAAGAATGAGGACAGGAAATTCCAATGGAATCTTGTCTATTCATGAGAGAAATTTACTTAATGGTAAACAAAAAAAAGCCTCTAAAAGCAGGAAAAAAAGAAAACTGGCCAACCAGGCTAGAAATGCTCAACATGCTCATTGATATGGAGAATATCATGAGCAAACAAATAGCTGTATATAGGAAATATAAACACGGTGTAGGGTCTAAACGTGGACTATATACAATTTAATACATAATAAATATACCTGAAGTATATCATTATATACAGCTATTTTAAAAATTAATTTTATGAATGAAATATTCCCTACAATATATGAGAAAGTTCCTCAACCATTCAAGCAAGAAGAATTCTCTCTTTGCTCTCCTTCCTTAATTGATGTATTGACACAGAAAGAAGAATGGAAAATGGTAAAAACAGATAAATGGCATATAAATTATAATTAATATGAAAGCAACAGATTTACAACATGGAAGAATATATTTCCTGGATTATTATGACGGATATTTATTTCGTTTTGATAAAATAACAGGGAATAGTATCTCTGTAATAACTGGAGGAGGTCCTAAAATGCAAACTCCATCTTTTAATGTTGGAGGTTGGGCAGATGTAAGCTATTTAGGAAAAAATAGTCGTGAAGCCACTCCAAAAGAAATAGCTCTTGTAGAAGCAGCTGAATTAAAAGCTGGAAGAATATTCATCCCTAAAAATATAACATATGAAATATATTAAATGAAAAAGATACAAGATTATTTTGGACAAAGTGCTGGTATTTCATGTGAAACTCAAGAAGAATGGGATATTGCATGTGATTTAACAGCATTTAAATCTGAATGCCCAGATAAAAGAAGAGGGTTTAGGCCCCATAGTAATAATAATGCTGTAGGTATATATAAAGGAGGAGGACACGGTTGGACTTATAATGAAGAACAAATCTTTTCTGTATTAATACCTTTAAAAGAATTTTTAAATACAAACAAAGAAATTTATTTTGAAACATATTAAAATTAAACATTATGTACTATTTAGTAAACATTGATACAGAAAATGAGTTTTTCAAAAAATTCAGAAGATTTTTTAAAACAAAGAATAAAAAATATCAACCTGGTGATTATTCTTATGCAGGATTTGTAAAAGGGAATGAAGAAGAGGGTGAAGATGAAGGGAAGGATATTTATATAGTTTCTGATGATGAAGAAAGCTACCCAGATGTAGAAATTATTGATTTAGATGAATGGGCTACAAGATTTCCTACAGAAGGAAATTTAACCTGCCTTCCCGAATATTACCTTGTAGAAACAGATACAAGTTCTCCTTTATGGGGAGAGTTTTTACATTTTCACGTAGATAATGTGGATTTTGATAGTGACTTCTGTCCAGCAGACTGTCTATATGTAGGAAAAACCAATTCTGGCTGGTATGGTACAGATGACCAATCTGACTGTCCTGAATGTGATGTCCTTACATTAGAAGAGTGGAAAACTCTTAGAACATCAATTGAAATTTATTAATGAAGCTGTACAGATATGTCAGGTCTTGGGAGCAAATTTCTCTTATAGAATATGATATTATAAAAGAAACTCCCAAGACTTGGACAATAATGGAAGGGCCAATACAGCATGTCATAAGAAAAGAAGAAGGACGAAAAAGATATGCCTATTCACAAAAGAAGGACGCTTGGAAAAATTTTAAAGCAAGAACTAAAAAATCATTACAACTAGCTCAACAACAAGTTGATGCTGCTAATTTCTTTCTGGAAGAAATAAAAAAAGTAGAGGAACAAAACCTCCCAATTAAAATACGAGAGTATTCTCCTGAAATTTATTAAACTAATGTTATGACATACATATTATTATTCATTCTAGGGCTATTTTTAGGCAATATAAGAAGGAAAGTTCTTATGAGGAAAGGTAAGCCCTACCTCATAAGAATCACCCTGTTTAAATGCCCCTGGTTCTCCGTGAAGATACATAAGGCATTAATGTCTGACCCAGCCATACCACATGACCATCCCTGGAACTATTTAAGTATTATTCTTTGGGGAGGATATTATGAAGACACAATCGAATATATTGGAGAAGGAATGTCTAAATACAATCAAAAATGGTATGGGCCAGGAAGATTTCTATATAGGAAAGGAGACAAACTCCATAAATTAATACTTCCAGAAGGGCAATATTCTGTTTCTTTAATATTTGTAGGGAAGAAATGGAGAGATTGGGGCTTCTGGGATTTTTATAAAGGATGGGTATCACATAAAGAACGTAAAATTTATTAATATGTATATACAATGTGCAAATGGTAATTGGATAGGAGAAATATTAGGAAATATTCTTTCGCCCAGGGGACCTTATTTATATAGAATAACCTTGGGGAGTCAAATTTTCTGCAAAAACGGTGAACATGAGCATACAGAAGCTTTTCCAGCTACAGAACAACAAATAGCACATTTAAAAGCCTGTATAGCTGCCGATAAATTTGTAGAATGGAATGACAATATGCTTATTACAAATTACGAAATCTATTAATATGAGAGCAATTATTCTGTTAATTTTTGGGATTGTTGTATTCTTGATATTTCGAGCAGCTTTTAAACTTAAATCTAAATCGTAAAAACATGTATATATTAGGACCGCAAGAGAGAAAAGACATTTATGTAAGAATGCTGGAAGATTTTAAAGCTGATGTAAAATATACAAAGCTTTCGGGTCTTTGTATATGGCTAACACGTCTAGAAGGAATACAAAAAGAGATTGAATACTATCCTGAACTTATGTTACAGAAACCAGATAAATTAGTATTTGGTTGTTATTGGTGGGGGGTGAATGGTAAAACTGATGGACGAAAAAGACGAATTGAAGCTCTTAAAAGGGCAATAAAACTTGTAAATAAATTATTATGAAAATTCCATACGAAAAAAGGCAACTAGGACAGTTTTATTATTGTTCCTTATGTAATAAGAAATATCAATATATTTTTCAATGTAATGATTTATCTTTAGATGTAAAAAGATTCCCCTGTATTTATAACTCAGGAAACGGTTGGAATGGGATAAATACAGACAACAATTTTAAAATTGATTGGCAATCTGGAAAAGATGAAGAAATGCGTCTTGCTACTCCTGAAGAAATAGCTCTAATAAAAGAGAAAGATGTAAAAGGTCTATTAATAGAAACAATTTCACAATACGAAATATATTAATTATGAAAGAACTAATTCCAGGAACTTGGTATGACTTTAGGGGACATATTTTTACAAATTCAAAAGGAGCTCAAGTAGCAGCTAAATTTAGAGAGCAGAGAGGAAATACTTTCTATTTTGATGAAGCAATAAGGACTAAAGAAGGGCATTTTTATTATAAAGGAGATTGGAATATTGGTAATAATGAATTAAAAGAGCTTTCTGTAGAAGAATTGAATAAATGGCTTCCTGAACATTTGAAAATACAACTCACATATGAAATTTATTAATCATGGAAATATCAACACTTCCTCCTGAATTACAGGAGCTTTGTCATTTAAGACAAAAAGAACAAGGAAATAAAGGAGATTTTAAAGGAGAATTAGTAAAAGATAAGGATAACCAGAATTTTCGTTGGAATTCTACTCCTGAAGGACAGGATTTTTGGGATGCATTATATAAAAAAGGAGTAGAATACGTAAAAAGAGAATTTCCACATTTATACCCAAATTCAACATATGAAATCTATTAAATTATTTAAACGAAGTAATTCACCTCCTAAAATTTTATTATGTATAATGAGACAAACATAGAAAATGTTTATTTTAAAACTGGCTGTACTACCTATCATATAATCCGTAAAGATGACATGAAAGTTACAATATATAACTCTTCAAAACCTATATCTGAGATTAACGGAGCAGATTGGGATAGAAGTGAGGTAGCTAAAAATTTAAATAATAATTGGTGGACTCCTATAGAGTGTCACTATGAAATTTATTAAAACAGAACATACAATAATGTATGTCCCTACAAATATGTATTTATTTTTAATTAAAAACAAAAAACAAACAAAATGGCAAAAAAGAACACAGAAACAGGAGTAGCAGTAATCACACCAGACATGATTACATTGGAAAACGTACCAAACTTGTTGGACCAGGTTAACAAGAAAATTGATGAGCTGAAAGGTGGACGTGAAAAAAACGTGAGAATCACCGAGAGTTTGGGTCAGTTCGGGTCGATTGCTGGTATTAAAGACCTTGCTACATTACGTGGTGCATATGCATTCGTAACTAAGAAATTGGAAGCAGTAAATTCTTTCAATGCAGATTTTGAAGAAGCTTTAGGACAAAAGGTTGAAGAAGCAAAAGAAAATGGTTACACAGTATCACAATGGCAGAAAGAAATCTTAGCCCAGGCTAAAGAAATCACATTTGCTACAACATTGGAGAAACTGGAACAAACCAGGAAAATCCTTATGGAAAATGTTTCAAAAGAACAGAAATTCCAGGAAAGTATGAAAGACATCGTTGGTTTGCTCAGCAAAACAGCGTAATTTTGTATCCCTGCTATGCCGCTGATACAAGCTTGCAGGTAAGAAGAAAAGCTCCTCTATTAATTTAGAGGAGCTTTTTTATTTTTAATAAAAGCATTAGGGCTGGAGAGGTTCGATTCCTTATTTATTACTAAAAATTTATTAATTATGAAAACAGGAGATTATGTAGTTATCACTCATAATGGACGTGGTACTTCACCAAACGACATTGGATTATTTTGTCAAATAGTAAAGGATGATTATATTAATAAAGAATATCCAGATTATACTATAGAAATAGACCGAGATAAAATAGGAAACAGAGATAGATATTGTGGTCCTAGCGTGCTAAGGCTGGCAACTTATGAGGAAATTATAAAAAATGTAAAAACATTAACATACGAAATTTATTAAACATGAAAATATTAACATATGAAATATACTGATTTAGAAAAAGAAAAAATATACTTTTGTGATTACAGTGGAGTCCATTATATAATGTTACATAGAGATGCTCCTACTCATTATTTAAATATAGAACAGGAAACTCTGGGAGATACTGGTACTTTTAATATTGTATCAGGAGATAAATTTATTCCTGCCACTCCTGACCAGGAAAGACAGCTATTGGTTTCTATAGAAAAAGGACGATTTATTCCTTTAAAAGAATTAAAACCTATTTATGAAATCTATTGAAAAATGGGGAATTCGTAGAAACATTCACAACTATAAAGAAATAAACCATTACTTCTCCAAATTAAATAGAAAAAGCTATTCAGCTACAGGGAGATGGATAGATGAACAGGATTTTCAACATGAATATGACTTCCTGATATTTCCTCATATACATAAAAGTACGTTTGTTGTTAGGCAACTTCCCTCTAATTATGTAGAGGTGAGCTGGGAATGGTTTGAACAAAACATATTACAAAAAAACCCAAAAGAATTTGTTATGAAATATACTAAAAATAACCTATATGTAGGATTTACATTTGGTCCTAAAGATACAAAATTTATCATTACTGCTATATATGAAGACTCTGTAGATTTTGAATTTGAAAAAAATAAATACCCTAAATATTTATTTGAGCATTTATGGAATTTATTAGCAAATAAAGGATGGGACTATCATATTAAGAAAGAACCAATTTTTGAAATATACTAAAACATAAAACATGAATTTCCATTTAGACAAAGATTACAAAAAGTACATCAGCTATTCCCCTAAACAGAAATATGCTGAAAGTTACAAAGAATTTCCTCCTGGTTTGTATAAACTTCTGGACGTAGGAAATATGCTTACAGGATTTATTCCAGAATTTGAAATTCAAGAGAGAGGAGATGCTTTAATTGAATTTGAAAAAGGGATAATGAAAGACATCTTAGACCGCCTAAAGGATTTCTTTTCTGAAGAAACAAAGGCTAAATATACACAGCTTGGTGTAATGCATAAGCTGGGGATTATTCTTTATGGAAAGCCTGGGGTAGGGAAAACAGCTCTTGCCAAGCTCATTATGCTTAAAGCAGCGAAAGACTATGGAGCCATATGTCTGGATTGTACTAAAAGAAACATGGGACAAATAAAATACACTATTGCTGTTATAAGACAATTTTCCAAGTCTCCCATTATCATATTTGTAGATGAATGTGAACAGATGATGAATTATGAAGACTCTTTGACATATTTGGATGGAATTGACAGTGTAGAAGACTCTATTTTTATAGGAGCTACAAACTATCAAAAGAAAATTCCAGACCGTATTATTAACAGAAAAAGCAGAATAAAATTTGCCTATCCCATAAACGCTCTTCCGCCAGAAGTATACCTTCAATACATAAAAGATAAACTTCCTGATATTTCTAAAGAAGCTCATGCTGAATTTGGCTATAAGGCCGAAGAAGCAGGATTGACAATAGACCAACTTAAGAATGCTCTCATCAACTATCACATTGATAAAATGACTATAGATGCAAGCATTAAAGAGGTACAGGAAGTAGTTGAAGTAAATCCTGAAGAAGAAACAGATTAAATCCCTATTTATGTATAAAAATATCAGAGATGGAACAAGTAGTATACAAAGGAATTTCTTGTGTGATAGTAGCTGAAAATGGCCAATATGTCACTCTAAAAGAAATTGACACGGGAATTTTACATTTATCTATTCATATTAAAGAATTAACACATGAAAGCTCCTAAGAAGAAAAAGACGTTCCTAGCTTCTTGTAAGCAACAAATTGTAGACCTTGTAGAAGCAAGAGAATTGGCTAGAATGTATAATGTTCCCTTTTCTATAAACATAGGGGGGAAATCAATAAGAGTATACTGATGAAAACAGGAGAAACATACATTGCTCAGATGGATTTTACAGATATAAACGTACTAAAAGGGGATTCAATTCTTATAGGAAAAGAACTCTCTAATAATTTTTTCGCTTATATCAATCAAAGAACAGAGAGAAATTCTGCTTTAAGAGTTCCTTGTCGATTGATAGATGGCTGTGTACTCCTTGAACATTACGAAATTTATTAAAATAAGTATTTTATTATTAACAACAAAAACAAAACATGAAAATCATGGCAACAATCAAAAATTTCACGAAGCAAGCATTAGCATTTATGTCAGGAGACACTGACGGAGTAATTGCTCAACAGAATTTCCGTAAATGCTCTTCTGCTTTGGAAAGTCAGGTCGCTGTTCTTAAAGGTAAAAGAGTAGACCTTGAAGAAGCAGTAGGAGACAAAACAGAAGCTTTACAGAAGGCTAAATTTCCTGCTGATAAGGTAACTGATGGACAGTCCTTTATTCGTACCGTTGTACAGGCTAAGGCAGCTGTAGAAGCAGCTCAGGCTGATTTGGACGAGTGCAACGACACTATTTCATATTACGAAGCTATCCTGGCTGAGTACAATGAAGATGTGGAAGCTGCTGAACAGGCTTAATTAACCTAGAGGGAGAACTTAAAATTCTCCCTCTTTAAAAAAATCTATTATGGAGATAATTTCTAAAAATAACATTCTAATTTGGACTCTTTCCTCATTTGATAAATTAATCAATGATAGACAAGGGCCAGACATTGTACAAGCAAGAAAAAGAATTACAGGACGTTGGAGCCATAATAGATTTTTTAATTATGACTATGAACCTTCTCCTGAATATTTTAAACATATTATAAAACATAAAATTCACAACAAAAAACATTAAATATGGAACAAGAATATATAACAGGAGGTTGGGTGAGATTATTAATAGACTACTGTGGGGCTAAAAAAGGCGAAATTTTACAAATAACAAGGGTAGTGGACGAAAAACATGTAATGGTCGATTTTAAAGGACATCAATTAGGGAGTGGTCTATTAACAACTAATTGGTCAGGCACACACGAATGTGAATGGGTGGGAATGGAAAAACCTGGTTCTGGCAATAGTTTATTGGAAGAAGCCAGAAGAAGATTTCCAATTGGTACAAGTTTTAAATCTGCTCAAAGTGGAAATGAATATGTTGTAGAGGGTACTAAGTTTCGTATAGATAGTAATAACAATATAGATGTAGATGGAGTTCCTTATGTACATTGGCATGGGAAATGGGCTGAAATTGTTAAAACAGAAGATTTACCACAAGAAGTGCCTTCTGCACAACAATGGATTCCTAAAGAAGGAGATTGGGTGGAAATACAACGTGGGGATAGTAATTGGGCTTCAGAAATGGATAAATATATAGGAAGAATTGTCCAACTGACAGAGAAAAGTGGCTCAGACGGTTTTAAAATAAGTGATTGTGGTTCTTGGCACTGGACTCTAAAAGATAAACATTTTAAAAAAGCTTTTGCTCCCAAAGAATCTATAGATTTATTAGCAGAAGCTAAAAGGAGATTTCCTGTGGGAACTAAATACAAAACATGTGGAGATATTTATACAGTTGAAGAACAAAATTTTGAACTTAAGAGTAATGGAGATGTTAGGGCTGAATATATGAAAGGGTGGTTGTGTATGGATGGAAAATGGATAGAAATAATAGAAACAACAGCAGGACGAATTGATTCTTTATTACCTGAAGCTGCTAAAAAATACCCTGTAGGAAGTAAATATAAAGGAATAAAATATAATGATGTAGAAGAAGCTATTTGTGCTCCTAAGAGTAATTCTCATGGAATATATGTAGGAACTGATTATGTTTATCTTTATAGTACAGGTAAATGGGCTGAAGTTATTACACAATCTGATAAAATTGTTTATGGAGCACATTTTGAAAGAGTTATTCCAGATGAAAGACCTTCTGCGCCTTTACATATTAAAGATATAGTAGAACCACTTCCAGGTGAAATAATTGTTAAAAGAAAGGAAAAAGTTGTAAAACGATTGATAATGGCGTAAATTTGTGTATGATATATACGTATGGAGTAAATAACGAACAATTTGAAGAAAGGAGCAGAGAATTCATCTGCTCCTATTTTTCAGATAAAGAATGGATAGAAGTAGATAGTGAAACCTTAGGGCTTGATTGTCATAAAGATAAATTGTTATGTCTTCAACTAGGGGATTATGACAATCAGTTTGTAATTCATGCTGATAAAGTGTGGGAATTTAAAGAACTTTTGGAGAATAGCAAATTAATATTTCATAATGCTAAATTTGACCTTAAGTTTTTATATAAAATAGGAATTTGGCCCAGGGAGCTTTATGATACAATGCTTGCAGAAAAAGTATTATATTGTGGTATTAAGACACATAAGGCAGCTTTAAATGTAGTGGCTAAAAATAGGCTTAATATAGACCTTGATAAGAGTGTCAGAGAGAATATAGGAAAGGAAGGGCTCACAGAAAGAGTAATTAGATATGCAGCAGATGATGTTAAATACCTTGGGAAGATTAAAGACTCTCAAGCTATAGAATTAGAAAAATGGGGACTATTTAAAGCCCTGGAAATGGAGAATCAATACGTTCTTCCTCTAGCTTATATAGAATATTGTGGAGTTGGATTTGATAAAAAAGCTTGGGAAGAAAAATGTATTAAGGACGAAAAAGCTCTTTTAGAAAAAGAACAGGCTTTAGACCAATATATAATTGAAAATGATTATAAACAATTTATTAATAAACAATTAGACCTATTTTCTACAGAAACTACAACAAACATTAATTGGAGTTCTTCTTTACAAGTTGTTAAATTGTTTAAATTCCTAGGGATTAATACAAAAATAATAGAAAATGGAGAGGAGAAAGACTCTGTAGAAGCAAAACATATAGAAAAATATAAAGGAGAATTTCCTATTATAGAAAAATATATGGCTTATAAAGAAGCTGATAAGGTTGTAAGTACATATGGAAGAAGTTGGTTTGATAAAATATCTCCTATAACAGGACGCATACATACCACTTATCAACAAATAATGGATACAGGAAGAATTTCTTCTGGAAGTAAAAGGGATGGAACTCCTAATTTACAGAATATTCCTTCTGATGTAGATACTAGAGGATGTTTTGTTGCAGAAAAGGATAATGATTTTATTGTTGCAGATTTTACTGCTCAAGAGGATATGATATTTGTAGAATATTCCAGAGAGCCTAAAATGATTGAGTTTTATAATGACACAACAAGAAAGAGAGATGGTCATAGTTTTGTAGCTAAAATGTGTTTTCCAGCAGAATTGGAGAACATTCCAGAAGAGAAAGTAAAAGAAGAACGTGGAGATTTAAGAGACCAAGCTAAGAAAGCTAAATTTGCTATTCATTATGGAGGTAATGGCACCACTATAGCTGCAAATATAAATATTCCTACAGAAGAAGGAGATTATATATATAATGGATATATGACTGGTTTTCCAGGAATTGCTGCATATTTTAAGAAGGTGAAGACAGAGAGTTTAAGAAATGGATACATTCTAATATCTCCAAGAACAGGACGTAAAAGTTTTATATGGGGATATGATAAATATAGACAATTAAATAAAGAGATTAATAGGGACTTCTGGGAGAAATGGAAAATAGAGAAATTAAGGGCACAGGAAGGGAATGAAACCTCTCTGTATTTTGAAATGAAACAAAAGATAAGAGATTACTTTAATATAAAGGGAGAAATTGAAAAGAAGGCCTTGAACTACCCCATCCAAGGTTCTGCGGGAGAAACTACTAAGCTAGCAACAATATTCTTCTTTGAATGGCTTAGGGAAAGACAATTATTTAATGTTGTTAAGATAGTCAATACTGTACATGACGAAATTGATACAGAAAACCCTAAAGAATATTCACAAGAAGTAGCTGCTATGCTGGAGGAAACAATGGCAAAAGCTGGAGATTTATATTGTTCTGTTGTAAAGCTTAAAGCTACAACAGGAATTTCTAAAAAATGGCAAAAATAAAATATATGGAAAATAAATTTAATAAAGGAGATTTAGTAGAAATTCATAGTTCAGGACATTGTTGGACTTCTTATGAAGAGAAATTTAAAGAAGCAGGAATGAAAAATCCTCAACAGGTAAGGTCACAATTACCAAAAGGAACTCAAGGAATGGTTTTAAATTTTATTCCTAGATATATAAGGGATATGGATGGAGAACTTATGGTAGTTATACTATTTGAAAATCAGACATATTTATATGGTTCCAAAGGAATTAAAATTATTCAATCAGCAATAAATGAACATTATGAAATATACTGACATTAAAGAGGGGGACATAATAACAATATTAGAAAAACCTCCATATTGGAGTTCTGGTTGTATAGATAGTTCTCCAATGCAAATTAAATTTCCTTATACAGGAATTGTTTATAAAATATCACAAAGAGAAGACCATCTGGCAGCTCATATAGGAGAATATGGTTGGGATTTAAAACATCTTAAATTCACTATAACACATCAAAATTATGAAATATACTAAAGATTCCTTATTTCCAGGTATGATATTTGGCTCTCATGGAAACAATTACCTGATTACACAAGTGTTAGAAGATGGATGTAATTTTCATGGAGTAGGAAAATCAGATAAAGGTAAATATGAAAATTATTCAATTCAAATAATCTTAGACGAACTTAATAATAGAAGATGGCTTATTTATAACATTTATTACGAAATTTATTAATTATGGAAATAATATGCATATTAGTATTTTTAGGGGTGTGCCTATGGGCTCTTTCCCCTAAAATAGATAGAAATACAGAAACAGGGAGATACATTCTTTGGTACAATTGGAATCACAAAAGAAAATTTATACAATTATGAATTATAACAAAGGAGATATATTATTGTTTGGAGAAAATAAAACCAGACTTTCTTATGTAGGAATTAGTCTTCACAGAGGACTTCCAATTGCAGAACATTTAGGTGAATATAATGGTTGGGATAGAGACAATGATGTACCAAAAGATTATATTTCTATAGGAATAAATAGATATTGGTACATAAAACCAGGAGAAACATGGGAGTTGGAAACTAAAAACAAACATGAATATGAAATATATTAAAGAAAAAATTTTAGAAGAAGCCAAAAGAAGATTTCCTATAGGAAGCAAGGTGAAAAGCTTATTTGCTGATTTTATAGATGTTATAACAAACTACGGTTGGGAGGAAGATGATAGAATCTGGTTTGGTGGTAACAAATATAATATAATTGTTTGGGAAAATGGAAAATGGGCTAAAAGGCTTGATAAACATGAAATTACATACGAAATTTATTAATTATGCTTCCAGAAAAATGGTATATTATACGTACAGAACAAAATCACAAAGAATTAAATAAATGGGAAAATGATAAATATGGAGAAGATGATGCCTATTTATCAGGTAAAGCTTATTTCTTTTCAGATACAAGATATAAATCAAATGGAAAATATATAGAGGGCTATACAGAAATTACATTTGAGCAGTTTAAAAGAGAAATATTAAACGAATTAATCACATATGAAATTTATTAAACATGAAAGAATTATTAGAAGAAGCTAAATTATTATACAAAGAATTAGCAAATAATTATAATGTAACTATATCAACAATTCAATCAATAAAAAGTAATAAAACATGGCAACAGAAAGATTTTATAAAGAAAAATCAGGAGAATGGTATATAGATTTACAACCTCTTCTGGATAATGGTACTTTTACCAAAGCTAATTTACAGCTTGTCTTAGGAGCTGATACATTATTAGATAAGCTCTCTAACAAAGGAAATGAAATAACAATACAATTTGAAAATAAGAAATTTAAAGGGTGGGAAGAGCATTTAAGAAATACTTCTGTAGGGATGGACCAGGAAGCCTTAGAAGAACTTAATCATCCTGTAGAACTTGGGGGCTACTATCATGCTGAAAAACATAACCATCCTTTGTGGTTATGTTCCGTGGCAAGTTTCCTCTTTGGTGGAGAATTTCCAAAAAACATTTATATAAAAATTATAAAAACATGAAATTAAAAGCAAATACAATAATAAGAGATTTTCCCCCTAAATTAAAAGAATTAGCTGTTAAAAGAGCTATGGAATTAAATGGACATACAGAACAATCTGCTGTTAATCATACTGTTGCAGGGGCTTTTACATGGAGTGTAACACCAGAAGGAGGGGATTTTTGGTCAAAAGTAGATAGTGGGAGAGAATTTAATTGGGAAGAAGCAGAAAATTTTCCAGAAAAATGGGCTATTCTGAGGACAGAAAAGAATTACAAAGAAATAGAAGAATGGTATTTTAAAAATGTCAAAGAATATTCTAGTTTTCCTCATAACCCAAATCACCCTTATTTACATTTTCCTATAAGAGGGTGTGGCTCATCAAATAAAGTTAATGAAAGATATATAGAAATATCCATTGAACAATTTAGAAAACATGTATCAAAAAAAACTTCTGTAGAATCTGTTGTAGATAAATGGGCTGTTAAAGTTCCAAGAACTGGGGAGCCAAGTATTGTAAAATTCTTCATAGAAGTTAATAAAACCCATAAACCAAATTTTACTGAAGGATTTTATTATCATTTTCCTGCCTATAATGGTCAAACTAATGCAAGTAATATATTAGAACCAGGGTATAGAGAAATCTCTCTTGGAGAATTTAAAAGAATTACAGGAGTAAAAGAAGAACTTTCAGCTTCTAAAGTTACAAATAAATGGGGGTTTGTTCCAGGAGATAAAATTACAAATGGGGCTCAAGAAGCTGTTTATTTAAGGGATGAGGGTTATGATGGCTGGTGCACACTTTCTAATGGAAGAGAATGGAGTATGTCTTCTAGTTCATGGAGAAAAATAGCTGATTTTAAACCAGAAAAACCCGAAGGAATACAAGTGGGAAGTAGGGTAAAAGCTATATGTGGAGGTCACCATAGAAGTTCTTCTCTTATGGAAACAGGAGAAACAGGAATTGTTTCTCGTCTTGAAGAAGATGCTATATATCTTATTTCTGATTTAGACGGGAAAGAAAAATGTAGAAAACCAGGATTTTTAAAAGAAATACTACATTCTGCCACAGAAGTTTGTAAGAAAATAGAAGAAACTTCTTTGGGAGTACTTCCTGGAACTTCTGCTTCTATACCTACAAGAGAATTAGGGATAGATTGGGAAAGACTTAGGTCTGTTAAAACTAGTGCTGAGAAACCTGAGCCTGGATATAGTAGCTATACATGGGAAATTCCTACTTCGGCTTTATGGGGACAAAATAGACGAGTTGGTGAAAATAGAGGACTTTGGCAGCAACTACAGGAAGAAGCTACTAGATATTTTTACCCTACAAAAGCAGCCCCTTACGATAAGTGGGGAGCTTCCACAAGTCTTATAGAACCACTTCCAGAAGCTATTATTATTAAACGAAAAACTAAAAAGAAATGTTTAAACAGGGGGATTATATAACAAATAACAGAGGAGAAGAAGGTTATTTTGTAGCAAGTATAGGAGGTAATGATGTTATAGAAAGAATTGATGGAAAAGGGTGGGAAAGAAAATATAATCCAGGCCTTATTCCAGAAAACTACATTCCAAAAGGGAAAGGGTTATATTGGGCTATCTCTATAGGACAATTTAAGCTTACAAAGCCTGCTGAATTAAGTTACGAAATATATTAATTTATGAATTTAGAGAAATTGGAGAAAATTATGGAGAAGGGCTTTGATTTAAACATTATAGCCCTTCTCTATATATGTAAGCAGGGAGAAAGCCTTATTAGTGCCAACGATAAAATTAAAGCTCTAGTAGGAATGATGGAGCGAAAAGGACTTATTATGGAAGGAAGAATTACAGCTTCTGGAGAAGAATTGTTAGGGTATATAGAAGAAAAAGGAGAGATTATAAAGGAAAAAGAGAAAACTTCTAGCTTGGAAGATTTATATGATAAAGTTATTGCAAAAGTGGAGGAATTGACAGGGAAAAAACAAATACGAACAGAAATATATGGAAAAACTTATTCTTACCTCCCAGGTAAATATGACTTTGTCAGCAGGCTTAGAAAAGTGGCTAATAAATACTCCTTGACAAATATGACTATTTTAGAAGAAACTATTATACGAAATATTGAGAGGTGTTATAAAACAAAGAAATGGTATCCTTTATTGGTATATTATATGGTGAAAGATGATGTAAGTCCTTTGGCAGCGGATTATCAGAATTGGGAAGAATTAAAAGAAGAAGAATTTAAAGAAATAAAATCAAACGATACTATAATATGAGTTTATACGAAGGACTGATGACTGAGGTAAAGAAGGGAATGGAGGGAAGAAATGGTAGCATTCCTTTTCCTATAGCTAAACTAGATGAATATTTAGATATAGCTAAAAATACTAATTATTTAATTGTGGGAGACACAGGAAGTGGAAAAACTACTTGTGCTCATGACCTTATATTAAATATATTAGAATGGTATGAGAAAAATAAATCAGAAGATTTAAAGCTTTCCATCATATATTTTGGTATGGAAAGAAAGCAATATAACTACTCTGCTAAGTGGGTAAGTAGAATGATATTTAAAGAGCAAGGAATTTTTATCCCTGTTAAGAAAATACTTGGAAGACTTAGAAAGAAAGATTCTTTTGGTAAATTTACTAAGGAATATGACTTTTTAACAAAAGAAGAGTTGGAATTAGTAGAAATATATGCCAAAAGATTTAATGAATGGGAAAAAGATGACACATTTATATGTGTAGAAGGAACACATAACCCTACAGGAGTAAAGATATTTATAGATGAATTTGCTAAAAAACATGGAAAAATAATTCCCAAGAAAGATGGACCTCTAGAAAAAAATACTTATGAATCTACACACCCCAATCACATAGTATTAGTTGTAACAGATTATGTAGGTGTTTTAGATAAAGAAAAAGGAGAAGATGGTATTAAAAAACTTAGATTGGATTTATACTCTAGTATAATGAGAAGAGTGAGAGATTTGTATGGATTTTCTCCCATTAATATACAGCAACTTTCCAGACAAGTGGGGGATTCCTCAAGAATTAAACTTAATGACGTAAAACCCAGACTTACGGATATAGCAGATACTTCTGAGTTAGCCAGAGATGCTGATGTAGTTCTTGCTATTTTTGAAGCTTATAGGTATCTTCCGCAAGACACAGAAACAGACCTTGTAGGTTATAACTTACATAAACTTAAAGATGCTAAAGGTTATAAATATTATAGAAGTTTACATATATTAAAAAGTTCATTTGATGGAGATGGAATAACTATGGGTTGCGCTTTTCATCCACAAACTGGAATCATAAAAGCTATGCCTAAATTTCCAAAAGAAATGTCAGATGTAGATTATGAAAAAATCACAAATGGTTCTTATTTTTTAACATAATTTTAACAATAAATAGACCACATAATGTTGGTAATATCATTTATTATACTTACCTTTGTAAGAAAAATAATATGAGAAGGCCAAAATATAGCGAAGAAGAAATTAAAAGAATTTATGATGAAGAATATATAGGAAAAGGTATTTCAATAACAAAATTAAGACTATTGTATTGCAACTCTATTGATGGTTATTTTATTTATAGAAAGTATCCACTTACTTCTAAAAAAGTAAAAATTAATTCTAGAAAGAAAAAATTCGGAAGTGAAATACTAAAAGATTTTTCTGTTCTAGATAAAAATACAGCTTATATCTTAGGATTATTGTATGCTGATGGTTGGGTTTCAGAGAGTCCTTCTAAACATGTTTCAATCAGTTTAAAAAATGAAGATAGGTATCTTTTAGAGATTATTAAGGATTATCTTTCTGTAGGTGTAAATTTAAGAAAAATAAAAAACAGTACTTTACTAGTTCTTAATTCTAAAGAGATGTTTGATAATGTCATCAATCTTGGACTTAAGTTAAAGAAAACTAATAATATTATGAGATTACCTAGTCTATTAGAGGATTATTATTCTCATTTTTTGCGTGGCTTTTTTGACGGAGACGGAACAGTATTTAAAGATAGAAAATGGTTAAAAGCTAATTTATGTTCTGTAGATAAAGAGTTTTTAGAAGAAATACAGATTATACTAACTAAAAATAATATATATTCTGTAATTAATACAGAGAAAAGAAAAGGAAGATTAATGAAAAATCCTGATGGGTATACTATAGCTAACTTTGATATGCATAGATTATTTATAAGAAAACAGGAAGACCTTAAAAAATTCTATGAATATCTTTATAGAGATTGTGACAATTTCTTCCTGACTAGAAAAAGAGAAAAATTTACAAAGAATTATTAGAAAAAGTTTTAACAAAAAAGTATTTTTTATGAGAATACATAGTGTAGGAGAATTAGAGAACTTATATGCAACAACGAATATGACTGAAAAAGAATTAGCTGATATAATTAATTATGGAAACAATTATGAAGATATTTATATACACTTAGAAGGAGAGTATTCTGCTGATAAAGCAGCTTTAGCAGTTAAAAGATGGAAAAAACGATTATATTACGAAATCTATTAAATTATGAAAATAGGAGACAAAATAACATTTGAAAAAGAATGGAACTATGGAGATAAATGCTATAGTTTATCAAACGATAGAAAAGCAAAAGAGCCTGTCTATCAACTATCCAGAGCTACTAATACATATGAAATATTAGAAATAGAAGGAGAGGAAGTGATATTTGACTATGATGAATTTGCCAGTCCTCATTTCATTATGTCCATAAAGGATATAGAAGAATTATTTGGAAAATTAGAAACACAAAATTACGAAATTTATTAAAAAATATTTTTTATGACAGAATTAAAAATAGGAACAATATTTAAAATGCCAAACATAATTGTAAACAGAAATGTGTTAGGTGCAGGTGAAGGAGATAGAAAAGACAATGCTTTGAATTCTATGAAATTAGAAGTATTTGGTTTTAAAAAAATAAAAGGGAAAGAATATATAATAATGGATAGTCCTGGTTACAAAGGAAGTATGCATCATGTAGTTCTTAAAAAAGATTTATCATCAATTTTTAACATAAAACAAACAAAAATGAAAAAAGGAGACATAATTAAAATTCCTTCGAGAAAATTACATTGGAATGTAGTTGGAAGCGATAATAGAGATGACTTTGACACTATGCTAGCAGGACGTAAATTTCAATGTTATGGAGTCAAAGGCAAATATACTCTATTTGACAGACCTGCTTATAAAGGAACATGTTACTATAAAATTTTAACAACAGATTTATCATCAAAAACAACAAACATGACAAAAACAACAGCTGTAACAGCTACAAAAGCAAAAGCCTTTCCAAGGGCTGAATTAAAGACAGGAATGGCATTCTCCTGTAAACAAATACCTGGACCTGCAATTATTGTGCTGGAAGGAAATCATACTTATATCTGTCATAACAGAGCAAGCTGGGAAGGAGGTGCACCTGTAAACAAACAGGGCTTTAAATATGGTTGGTCTTTAAGCGGAATAACAAAAGTTGACCTCACTTATGGCGGCCAATTTAAGGCTATTAAATTAGGGGCTCCTGTAGCTAAAAAAGCTGTAAAAACCCCTGTAAAGAAAGCCGCTACAACAAAAGAATTTGTTAACACATTTGGTGTTGTAGGAAGTAAAACATTATTAAAAGCTTTTGCGGAAGAGGCATTAGCTGCTGGTTGGAAGAAAGAAGGTACTTTGACATTTGTAAGCTATAAAGATTTATATTTTAAAGCAGATGCTCAATTCTTTAGAGAAGATGGTCTTGGGGGCTCTATTACAACATACAAACTTCCTGCTCAATGGGATGCCGCTTTAAAAGCAATGAAAGAAACAAAAGCTGTAGTTAAATTTCCTATATATTGCACTTGTACAGCTAATTGTGCTGGTCAATATACTAAGGGACGTATATATAAAATTACTAGAGAAGACCGTGGGACATATTTAACTGCTTTTGATGACAAAGGAAGTACTGCTAATGGTTTAGGTAAAAGTAATTTTACTCTTTCTACAGAGAAAGCCTTTCTTGCACAGGCTCCTTTATTTGTCCCAATTAAAACCTTAGGAGGTTGGACAGTAACAGTGAGAACAGCAACTGTTCCTGGTTATGAAAGTA
>Ga0172380_10003169_pt1 | contig 23320 bp, 24 predicted proteins | sample Leawe162metaG_FD_119747 | JGI IMG/M metagenome (GOLD analysis project Ga0172380, IMG submission 119747) | Leachate microbial communities from a municipal landfill in Southern Ontario, Canada - Leachate well 162 metaG | ecosystem: Engineered > Solid waste > Landfill > Unclassified | place...
CTGACGCCCGCGTGTGGGTTGGCCGGAGAAAGCGCATCCGGCGTGCCCACAGCCAGATAGACGCCGATTGACAGAATAACCAGCAGGACAGATAGGCCGAATGCCAGTCCACGGAATGGATTCGCGCTGGTAATTGTTTCAGTTTGCTCAGAGCCTGCCACTTCTTCCAGCACCCTGCTTTCGAGTTCGTGCTTGCCCTGCTGGTGTAGTTCTGGTGCAAGAAGCCCATTCTTCAAATCTACTTCCAACTCGGATAACTGGTCACGCAGGATCTGCAAGTTGGCAGCATTGCGCTCCACGGTGTTGTTGACCGGGCGTCCCCGCCACAGCGGCAAGGCAACAAACAGTGTGGCGGCAATCAATAGTGCCGCACAAATCAGCCAGAACAGGATCATGATTTACCTTCTTCTTCTTCGAGCAAAACAGCCGCTTGGTGCGCGGCTTCAGGGGTCAGCGATGGCTCTGTCACAATTGCCCGGCGACGGCGCAATTGGAATAGCAACACACCGACACCGAGCAATAGCAATACAAAAGGTCCGCCCCATAAAGGGATGGTCTCTTTATCGACCGGCGGATCAAACAGCACAGATTTTCCGAAGCGTTCCACCAACAAGTCCATTATTTCCTGGTCGCTCGCACCCGCTATCATCTTGTCACGCATGATTTGGCGTACATCGTTCGACCAGTCGGAACGCGAACTGGCGACGTTCTCGCTCTGGCACACCAGACAGCGAACTTTTTCGGCGAGATTGATCATGCGGCGCTCAATCACGGGATTGTCAGCCATATCTCTGGCCTCATCCGCAATTGCGAAGACAGGCAGTACCAACAACAAAATACTTAAAAACCTTTTCATTTTTTCTTCAACTCCTCAACCAGCGGCAGAATACGCTCACGCAGGTTCTGCGGGTTCACCGCACCGATAACTTTGTCACGGATAACGCCCTGGCGGTCGATAACATAGGTCTCCGGCACGCCATACACGCCGTAATCAAAGCCGATCTTGCCGTCTGCATCAAAAACGGTGAGCATGTACGGGTCGCCTGATTTGCGCAGAACTGCCTCGCCCTCCTCACGTTTGTCTTTGTAGTTCAAACCCAGTATCGGCACGATATTTCGCTGGGCCAAATCCATCAATACCGGATGTTCATCCTTGCATGCGGTACACCACGATGCCCATACATTCAACAGCCAGACCTGGCCCTTCATGTCTTGTGAGGAGAACTGTTTGTTTGAGTCTTGCAGGAGCGGCAAGCTGAAAGCGGGTGCAGTCCTGCCAATCAGCGGTGAAGGAACCTCGCGCGGATCCAGACTCAATCCAACATATAAGAAGCTGGATAGCACGAGAAAAATAACCAACGGCAATATGAAACGCATCATGCTGTCTGCTCCTTCATTTGTCCTCCGCTAACCGGCCCGGTTTGTGTCTTGCGCACACGAATGCGATAGCGCCGATCACTGACCGCCATGACACCGCCCAGCGCCATAAGCAGGCAGCCCGCCCAGATCCAGTCCACGAACGGCTTGATATAGATGCGTACCGCCCACGCCTCGCTGTCTGGAATCGGTTCACCCAGCGATACATACAAATCGCGCAACAATCCGGTGCGGATTGCGGCCTCGGTCATCGGCATGCCGGAAGCGTTGTAGTTGCGTTTTTCGGGATGCAGTACCGTGACCAGCTTGTCATCCTGGCTCACAGTGACACGCCCTTGTGCGGCAACATAATTGGGGCCTTCCCTTTCGGTCACGCCGTCGAAACGGAATACATAGCCCCCCGCTGCCAGCGTGTCGCCGACATCCATACGCACGTCGCGCTCGGTCTCATAACCTTTCACCAGGGTGACGCCGATGATGAAGATCGCAATACCCAGATGCGCCAGCTGCATACCGTAATAACTGCGTGTCGGTGTCTTGATACGCTGTAGCAGCGAACCTTCCTTGCCCATCCGCCGACGCAGATCAACCGCACCGGTCGTAATGATCCATGCTGCCAGCAAAATCCCCAGTGCGATCAGCGGTGTCCACTCACCCATGATGAAGGGCAACACGATAGCAATAACCATGCTCGATACCAGCGCCCAGCGCACACGCTGCCAGATGTCAGGCAGATTCGCATGCTTCCAGCGCGCGACAGGACCTAATCCCATCATCATCACCATCGGTACCATCAACGGAACGAACACGGTATTAAAGTACGGCGGGCCGACGGACAGCTTGCCGAAACCCAGCGTATCCATGAACAAGGGGTAAAGCGTGCCAAGGAAAACCGAGGCACAAGCCACGCTCAACAATACGTTATTGCTTAACAACATGGTTTCACGCGAGACCAGCTCGAACTTGCCGCCAAGTCCGATCTTGGGTGCGCGCCAGGCGAACAGCAACAACGAAGCACCGATGACCAGCACCAGGAATGTCAGAATGAAAATTCCGCGCTTTGGGTCGGTGGCAAACGCATGCACCGAGGTCAGCACCCCCGAACGCACAAGGAAGGTGCCCATCAGTGACAGGGAGAAAGCGGCAATAGCGAGCAGCACCGTCCAGCTCTTGAAGGCACCGCGCTTTTCGGTCACGGCCAGTGAATGAATCAAGGCAGTACCCACCAGCCACGGCATGAAGGAAGCATTTTCCACCGGATCCCAAAACCACCAGCCGCCCCAGCCCAGCTCGTAATACGCCCACCAGCTGCCAAGCGCGATACCAATGGTCATGAACACCCACGCCACTGTGGTCCACGGCCGTGACCAGCGTGCCCAGGTCGAGTCCAGTTTGCCGCCCAGCAGGGCGGACAAGGCGAAAGCAAATGCAACCGAGAAACCAACATAACCCATGTACAGCATCGGCGGATGGATCACCAGACCGGGGTCTTGCAGCAATGGATTCAGATCACGGCCATCGAGTGCTGCCGGCAACAAGCGATCGAATGGATTGGAAGTAAACAGCAGAAACAGCAGGAAGCCCACGGCCACCAATCCCATCACCCCCAACACCCGCGCCACCATTTCCAGCGGCAGGTGTTCGCTGAATTTTGCGACGGCGACCGTCCACAGGGTCAGGATGAACACCCATAACAACAACGACCCCTCGTGCCCACCCCAAACCGCCGCCACGCGATATGGCACGGGCAGTTGCGAGTTGGAATGCTGCGCAACGTAAAGCACGGAGAAGTCGTTAGTGATAAAGGAATAGGTGAGGCAGGCAAATGCGATGGCCGCAAACACGAATTGGCCGGTAGCGAGGGGGCGGGCCGTACTCATCAGTACTGCGTTGCCGCGCGCTGCGCCGATGATAGGCAAAATGCCCTGTGTTAGTGCAAGGAACAAGGCAATGACAAGTGCGAAATTACCGATCTCTGGAATCATACTGTAGCTTTCTGAATTTATTTGGCCGCGGGATGAGTTGCGGAGGGTGTTGTATCGGGTGATGATTTGGCTGCTTCTGCCTTGTTGATAGCGTCAGATGCTTCCGGCGGCATGTAGTTCTCGTCATGCTTGGCCAGCACTTCTTCGGCTATGAATACATTTTCGCTATCAAGCTTGCCCTGCGCGACCACGCCCTTACCTTCCTTGAATAAATCGGGCAGGATTCCCTTGTACACAACTTCCATTTCCCGGGCGGTATCGGTAATCTTGAAATGCACGGTCAGTCCGTCGCTCTGACGCTTAACACTGCCCTCCTCGACCATCCCTCCAATGCGGAAATTGCGCCCCTGCGGCGCTTCATTGTGATAGACCTGGGTCGGCGTAAAATACAGATTCACGTTGTTCTGCAGCGCAAACAGCACCAATCCCACCGCAGCCGCCACCAGCCCCACGCCCAGCAATATCCATGTCAATCTTTTTTGTCTGGGTGTCATTCCTTGTCTCCACTTTCGTTCATCAATCGTAACTGGCGCAGCGCCAATTTCCTCCTGTGCCTGACCGCGATGATTTCAATCAGAAACACCAGCAGTGTCACACCATAAGACCCCCACACGTAGAAGGCGTAGCCATTCATGGCGAAGAATTCAGACCAGTTCATGACTGATCCCCCTTCGTATTTGTCAGTTCTTTCACCCACTGTGTATTGGATTCTCGCTCCAGGATGATGCTGCGTACTCTGGAAAATGCGATGGCAATGGCGTACAGCCAACAGGCAACCAGCATGATGAACATGGATTGCTGCATGGCAATGTGCATGCTGGTACCGCTGAATTTGACGGTCGATCCCTGATGCAGGGTATTCCACCATTGCACCGAGTAATAGATGATGGGAACGTTGACCGATCCGACGATGGCAAGCAGGGCGCTGGCGCGATCAGCCCGGCGCGGGTCTTCGATGGATGCCTGCAAAGCAATGAATCCCAAGTACAGGAACAACAGGATCAGTTCGGAAGTCAGGCGCGCATCCCATACCCACCACGCACCCCACATCGGCTTGCCCCACAAGGCGCCGGTCCACAACGAAATAAAGGCGAACAGCGCACCGGTCGGAGCCAGAGCGGAGGCCATCATGGCAGACAAACGCGTCTTGAAGATCAACCCCAGCGCAGCATAACCCGCCATGATGAGGTAGATGAACATCGACAGGATCGAGGCCGGAACGTGAATGAAGATGATGCGGTAAGCCTCGCTCTGCACCGCATCGGTCGGGGCCACGAAAAACCCGATATAGAAACCGATGCCGAACAGAATGACGGCAGGCCACGCAAAGAAGGGAATCAGTTTCCCCGCCAGTCCATAGAAGGTCGAGGGTGCAGAATATTTAAACCAGTTGATCGCCAATCTTCATTACTCCATCGAAATGCGCAATGCCTGCGCTGCCACAAACGGCGTGAATACCAAGGCAAACAACAAAAATGCACCCAGCAATGCCAGGTTGGAAATTGCATCGAGACCGCTGTTCACCGCCTCCACTGCACCCGTACCAAAAATCAGCACGGGAATGGTCAGCGGCAACACCAGCAATGACACCAACACCCCGCCACCACGCAAACCCAGAGTTAATGCCGCACCGACCGCACCAATCATGCTCAGCACCGGTGTGCCCAACAACAATGCCAGCATCAGCGTCCAGATTGCCGCCGCCGACATATCAAACTGCAAACCCAATACCGGCGCAATCAATACCAGAGGCAATCCCGACAACATCCAGTGTGCAACGATCTTACCCAGCACCATCACCGTCAGCGACTGCGGTGCCAGCATGATCTGTTCCAGTGTGCCGTCCAGATGGTCTGCCGAAAACATACGCGGCAACGACAGCATGGAAGCGAGCAAAGCCGCAACCCATAACACCCCGCCGGCCATCTTGCGCAGCATGTCAGTCTCGGGCCCGACCCCAAGCGGAAACAGACTTGCGACCATCACAAAGAAAACAAGCGTGGTCAACACATCCGCCCGTCGCCGCATCGCCAGCAACATATCGCGACGTATGACCAGCAGCAGCAAACCTACCAGTGATAAGCGGTTCATGCCAACACCAGATGCCGTATCTGTACCCCCTCCACCTGCAGTGGCTGGTGGGTGGTGAATATTGCCATGCCGCCTTTCGACAGGTGCTCGCCAATAAGTTCCTGCATGAGTTCAACTGCCCCCACATCCAATGCGGTCAATGGTTCATCAAGTATCCACAACTTTGCCTCCCCCACCAGCAGGCGACTCAAGGCGACCCGGCGGCGCTGACCCTGCGACAACACACGCACCGGCAGATGTTCCTTGCGCCGCAAGCCCATGCGTCGCAACGCCCCAAGCGCTATCGCTTCACTCACCTCAATGCCGGCGAGACCGGCACTGATTTGCAGGTTCTCCAGCGCACTCAATTCGTCCTTGATCGCATTCGCATGGCCGAGATAGCACATTTGCGAATGAAACAAGTCGTCCCATTCATGGATGTCGCGTCCCTCCCAGTGCACACTGCCCTGCGCCGGCTGCACGAAGCCGCACAAAGTGCGAAGCAGTGTAGTTTTACCCTTGCCATTTTCACCTTGCACACGCATCAGCTCGCCACTGAAAATGCTGAAGCTCAAACCCTCGAACAGCCGCTGCTCGCCGCGCTCGCAGGCAAGATCAATCACTTCCAGTATCGGATTGGATGGCATCAATGAACAGGGAGAAAACACTCAAAATTCAACAGCGGTGGATTATATACGATAGCTATCGGCGGCGAGACTTGTCGATGGGATATAATCCGCGCCCAATCTGCTGTTCATCATTACCGGGTCAAGGAAAAGCATGGGGTTTCTGGCAAATAAACGCATCCTGGTAACTGGCCTGCTCAGCAACCGCTCTATCGCTTACGGCGTGGCCATCGCCATGCACAGGGAAGGCGCCCAATTGGCGTTCACTTACCAGGGCGAGCGGGTCAAGGATCGTATTTCCTCCATGGCCAAGGAGTTTGACAGCGACCTGATTTTCCCCTGTGATGTTTCCAGTGACAGCGAGATCGAACAGTTATTTGCGGAGCTTGGAAAGGACTGGGACAAATTCGACGGCTTGGTGCATGCCATCGCCTTCGCGCCGCGCGAAGCGCTGGACGGCGACTACCTCGAAGGGCTCAGTCGCGAGGCCTTCCATATCGCGCATGACATCAGCTCATACAGCTTTTCCGCCCTGACCAAGGCCGCTTTACCCCATCTCAACGAGAATGCCGCATTACTGACCATGAGTTACCTCGGCGCGGTGCGTACCATGCCGCACTATAACGTGATGGGGTTGGCCAAAGCCAGTCTGGAAGCCAGCGTCCGCTACCTTGCCATGGATCTCGGGCGCCGCGGTATGCGTGTCAACGGCATCTCGGCTGGTCCGATCAAAACAGTGGCCGCTGCCGGAATCGGCGAATTCGGCAAGCTGCTCGCCTACAACGCCAAACATGCACCGCTCAAACGCAATGTCACCATCGAAGAAGTCGGCAACGTCGCCGCTTTCCTGTGCAGCGATCTCGCCAGCGGCATCACCGGTGAAATCACTTATGTGGATGGTGGCTTCAACACCACATCGCTGGGTACGACCGAAGGGTGACCCCCGGCTGCCAGAATAAATAAAGATGCCGCTCATCGAGCGGCATCTTTTTATTCTTGCTACCTCGAATGTTTATAGTTTTTCAGTTGGTGAGAATTCTTTCATTGTTATATCTGCCCGGCCTTTCGCATCTTCCAGATAGGCTTGCAGCAAAGCCTCACCTGTCATCTGCCGAATTTGTTGCGCGTAACTATCCAGTTTCTTCTGATCGATGGCCGGCACCTCCTTCACCGCATCGATACGCGCGATCAAATACCCTTGTTGCGCATCTTCCACGGCGACGAAAGTTGGCAACTTGGCAATGTTGGCCGCAAAGATCAGGCGCAACAATTCCGGGTTCAGATCATTACGCTGCGCCCGCATCACACTTTGTGATTTACCCCACTGCATGGAGACTTTCTCGCCGTGTTGCAACTGTGCCAGCATCGAGGCGCCCTGCTTCGATGCTGCTTGCAAGGCTCTTTGATTCAGCAACTGTTTACGAATCAGATCGGCGACTTCCGGCAGAGGGCGCGTACTGGATGGACGGTATTCTCTTATCCGCGCAGCCACCAATGTGTTTGCAGCAACTTCGACCGCACTGGTGTTGCGCTTGTTCTTGACTGCATCCTCGGAGAACACAGCCTGCAATATCTTGTCGCCCCATAATCCGGACGGTTGTTGGCCATGTGTGAGCCAAACCGGCCCCTGCACTTTTGCACCAATCAATTCTGCTGCAGGTTTCAGGCTGTCACTCTGTTCGTAAACAGTGTTGCTGAATTGCTCGGCCAGCTCGGCAAATCGATCATTGGCCCGCGCCAGCTTGAGGGCTTGCACGATTTGTGTTTTCACCTCCGCCAGCGGTTTGATCTTGCCGGGCTGGATGCCGCTCAACTTGATGATATGGAAACCAAAATCGGTCTGCACCAATCCGCTGATTTCATCTTTCTTCAGCGTGAACACTGCCTCATCGAACGGCTTGACCATCATGCCGCGCGCGAACATACCCAAGTCACCCCCATTGGCGGCAGAACCAGGATCCTCCGAATGCTGTTTGGCCAGCGCAGCAAAGGTCGCCGGTTGCTTTTTCACTTGCAGCAAAATTGTCTCGGCCTTGCGACGTGCCATTTCCCTGTCTGTATCCGCTGCATTTTTTGGCACACTGATCAGAATGTGCGATGCCTGGCGCTGCTCCGCCGTACCAAATTCGCTGGCATGCTCCCGGTAATACTGCTCCGCTTCACCATCGGACACCGTCATTTTGGTGGACAAGTCCTCAACCGACAGCGTGACGTATTCAATCTCGGCACGCTCGGGCATCTTGAATCGTTGCTCATTGGCCTCGTAGTAGGCCCTGATCTCGGCATCCCCAACACTGATGCCATTTGAAAAGGAAGCCAGATCGAGCTTGGCAACCGCAACAACTCGCTGTTGTTCATTCAATCGGATTAGGTTTTCAGCTGTCGCATCCGCCGCATAGCCATTTTGAGCCAGCGCATCGGTCAACTGCTGTGTGAGCACGTCCTGGCGCACCCGGTACTCAAACAAGGCCGGATTCATGCCTTGCGCGCGCAAGGCAGTTTCATAGGTCGTCTTGTCGAAGCTGCCATCTTTCTGAAAGGCTGGTGCACTTGCAATGAGCCGAGCCATCTGCTCGTCACTCACCACCAGTCCTGTTTTTCTTGCCTCATCCAGTAGTAATCGCTGGGTGACCAGGCCCTGCAACACCGAGTGCTTCATCTCGACACTGTCAAAAAGAGCCGGATCCAGCTTTTCACCAAGCGTCTCACGCAACCGCTGGCGCTGGCGGATCATCGCATCCTCGAATTCAGGCTGCCCGATTTTTGATCCGTTGACTGTCGCCAGCGCCCCAACATCACCTGAATTCTGGTAGGAATCCAGCCCCCAAAGTGCAAACGGCAGGATGATAATTACCAGCACAATCTGCACCAGTCGTTTTCTTTCATGTACAAAATTGAACATAACAGCCCCGTAATTGAACGCCCAAAATTACCGTGTCAGTCACATCGACTGGAACACACGAATCCTAAAAATAAAAAAGGCTCACAGCGTAATGTCTGCAAGCCACTATGTTCCTGGTCGGGGCGAGAGGATTCGAACCTCCGACCACTTGCACCCCATGCAAGTACGCTACCAGGCTGCGCTACGCCCCGAGGGCGCGGATTATAGCAGAGCGCAGAAACCATGAAATTATTTTTGCTTTCACGCACGCAGCAAACGCAAAATTTCGTTCAACTCATTGCGCAATGTTGCGGGATCGATACGCAGCTTTGCAACTTGGCCCTCCATCTCCAAACCATTCAGATTGGTTTGTTCAAGGCGGCTGCGCGCACCGCTGATGGTAAAACCCTCCTCATACAGCAAATGGCGGATGCGGCGGATGAGCAGGACTTCATGATGCTGGTAGTAGCGCCGGTTGCCACCGCGCTTGAGCGGTTTGAGCTGGGAAAATTCCTGCTCCCAATAGCGCAAGACATGCGCCTTGACACCACACAAGGTGCTCACCTCACCAATGGTGAAGTAGCGTTTTGCCGGTATCACCGGCAAATCTGCATCAGTTACCTGGTGTTCCATGATAGGTCTTCTCTACCATGCTCTTCAGTTTCTGGCTGGGGTGAAAAGTCACCACACGACGTGCAGTGATGGGAATTTCTTCACCGGTTTTCGGGTTGCGACCGGGGCGTTGGGGTTTATCACGCAATTGGAAATTGCCGAATCCGGAAAGTTTGACACTATCGCCCCGCGCCAATTGCGCGCGAATCTCCTCAAAAAATGCTTCTACCATGTCTTTTGCTTCGCGCTTGTTCAAACCGACCTTATCAAACAACAAGTCGGCCAGTTCCGCTTTGGTTAGCGTTGTCGTCATGACTCTCCCCTTATTTGTGCACCATTTTTCTGCAACGCGTCCATCACTCCGGCAATGCTCGGATCGATTTCAATATCCGTAAGTGTCTTTTGAGTATCTTGCAATAACACACGGAATGCAAGGCTTTTTCTCCCACCATCCACTCCCGGGCCACGATACAAGTCGAATAGACAAATATCGACAACATGAGGTGCTTTGCAAGCTCGCATCGCATCCAGCAAAGATTGAACGCTGACGCATTCATCGACCACGACCGCAATATCTCGCCGCACTGGCGGAAAACGCGAGATGTCATCCAGCCGGGGAATGCTGCCTTGCTGCAGGGCAGCCAACTCGATTTCGAACCATAACACCGGCTGCGGCAGATCGTATTGCTGTTGCCATTGCGGGTGCAATTCACCAATCCAGCCGACGGGAAGTCCATCCAGCAGGATGCGTGCTGAGCGTCCGGGATGGGAAGCCGGATGTTGCGCCGTCTGCAAGACTATATTGCGTGGTGCAAACAGTGCCTCAAGATCGCCTTTCACATCATAGAAATCGATGTTGCGCACGGGCATCCCCCACTGCTCTGCAACGGCCCCGCCGTAAGCCAGTCCGGCTAAATGATCGCGTTGAATGTAATTTCCCGCCCCGACACTGAAACAGCCACCGATTTCGAACAATCGAATACGCGGCTGCTTCCGTGCCAGATTGGTGCGCAAACTGGCCAGCAACCCGCCCAGCAAGCTGCTGCGCATCACACTCATCTGACTGGCGATAGGATTTTTCAGGGTAATGGGTGTGGCATTACCGCACAGGTCACGCTCCCAGTCGGCTTCAACGAAAGCGTAATTGATGGTTTCCTGATAATCACGCGACACCATACTCTGGCGCAGCTTCCCCAGTGGCCGCTCTGCCTCGACCAGTGGCAACATGGTCATCCGTGCCCGGATCGGCGCGGGCTGAATATTGTCATAACCGTGCACGCGCGCGACCTCTTCGATCAGATCTTCTTCGATCCCAATGTCAAAACGGTAGCTGGGCGGGGTCACGGAGAACTCATCACCATCCTGCTGCAATGCCATCCCCAACCCTGACAGTATCTGTTCTATCTCACCGCTTTCCAGCGCCACGCCCAACACACGCTGCACGCGTGCGGTTCGCAATCTGACAGGGGAACGCACCGGCAATTCGTTCTGTACTTCCGTCACCACCCCTGCTTCTCCACCGCAGATATCCAGGATTAACCGGGTAGCACGATCCAGTGCGACTTGTGTCGCCGCAAAATCAATCCCGCGCTCGAAACGATAAGCAGAATCAGAACTAAAACCGAGACGGCGCGATTTACCGGCGATCACTGCCGGCAGAAAGAACGCACTCTCCAGAAAAATATCTGTCGTTGCCTCATCCACCGCGCTGTCAGCACCACCCATCACCCCGGCGAGTGCGACCGGGTGCTTGCTATCGGCGATCACCAGCATGTCATCCTGCAATTCAATCGTTTGTTCATTCAACAGCTTCAGGCTTTCGCCGTTACGCGCAAAACGCACTTCGATACCGCCCTGAAGCTTGTTCAGATCAAACGCATGCAGCGGCTGCCCCAGTTCCAGCAGCACATAGTTAGTCACATCGACCAGGGCGCTGATGCTGTGCAGACCGCATCGTTGCAGACGCCGCACCATCCAGGCAGGCGTCGCTGCCTTGGCGTTCACCCCGGAGATCACCCGTCCACTGTAACGCGGACATGCCGCTGAAGCTGACACTTCGGCCTCAAGCTTGCGGCTTGCTGTCGGCTTGAGAGTAGGTGCCGGAACGGCTTGCAGCGATGCGCCCGTCAACGCGGCAACTTCACGCGCGATGCCTTGCACAGACAGACAATCGCAGCGATTAGGTGTCAGCTTGAGGGTGATGAGCTGGTCATCCAGTTCGAGATGTTCGCGGATGCTTTGCCCTACCACCGCGTCACTCGCCAACTCCAGCAGTCCGGTGGCATCTTCCGCCAAACCGAGTTCCTTGGCCGAGCACATCATGCCGAAAGACGCGATGCCACGCACTTTGGCCTGCTTGATCTCGATACCGGGCAATTTCGCCCCAACCAGTGCGCAGGGCGCCTTCATACCAATGTCCACGTTCGGCGCGCCGCACACGATGGTCAGCGGTTCACCCTGTCCAATATCCACGGTTAAAAGATTGAGTCGATCCGCATCGGGATGTCTTTCTTTGGTCAGCACCTCCGCCACCACAACCTTGTCGAAAGCAGGAGCAACCGGGGTCATCTCCTCTACTTCCAATCCGGCCATAGTCAATAGATGCGCCAACTTATCGCTGGAAAGTGACGGATTGACGAGGGTGCGCAGCCAGGATTCAGGGAATTGCATAGTTAATTAAATTGTTTCAGGAATTGCAGATCATTCTCGAAGAACAGCCTGAGATCGTTCACGCCGTAGCGCAACATGGCCAGACGTTCCACACCCATGCCGAAGGCGAAGCCAATGTATTTTTCGCTGTCGATGCCAACGTGCTTGAGCACGTTTGGATGCACCATGCCGCAGCCGCCAATCTCCAGCCAGCCGCCTTTCCAGCTCATATCCATCTCGGCCGAAGGCTCGGTAAACGGGAAGAACGAAGGGCGGAAGCGTACCTGCATATCTTCAGTTTCAAAATAGTTCTGCAGAAAATCGGCAATCACGCCCTTCAGGTCGGCGAAACTCACACACTCGCCGACCCACAAGCCTTCGACCTGATGGAACATCGGCGAATGGGTGGCATCGGAATCCACGCGATAGACGCGACCGGGAGCGATGATGCGGATGTCCGGCATCGTCTCCAGTTGCTGATACTTCGCCATATGCGCCTGCATGTAGCGGATCTGGATCGGCGAAGTGTGGGTGCGCAACACATGCTGCTCGTCGATGTAAAAGGTATCGTGCATGGCGCGCGCCGGATGATCAGCGGGAATGTTCAGTGCGGTGAAGTTATAGAAATCATTTTCGATCTCGGGACCTTCCGCCACCGCGAACCCGATCGAGTGAAACAGAGTTTCGATGCGCTCCAGCGTGCGGGTGACCGGATGCAGGCCGCCCATACCCGTACCGCGCCCCGGCAGCGTCACATCCAGCGCCTCTGCAGCCAATCTGGATTGCAGCGCATATTGTTGAATGGCATCACGCCGCGCTTGCAGTGCCGCTTCGATCTGTTGTTTGACCTGATTGATGCGCGCACCTGCTGCCGGACGTTCAGCAACGGGGAGTTTGCCCAACTCCTTTAACAGGCCGGTCAAACTACCTTCCTTGCCGAGATAACGCGCTTTAACGTTCTCCAGCTCCGCCGCGTCAGCTATCGCAGCAAAACGATTCAATGCGTCATCGAGAATTGTTTGAAGTTCTTGCATGATTTAATTGTTCAATCGTGAAACAAAAAAGGAGGCATGAAGCCTCCTTTTTTATATTGCACCAGTATTACGCGCCGAGGCTGGCTTTGGCTTGTCCAACGATCTGCGTGAACGCAGCTTTGTCGAACACGGCCAAGTCGGCCAGCACCTTGCGATCGATCTCGATCGCAGCCTTTTTCAGGCCGTTCATGAACACACTGTAGCTAAGTCCCTGCTCCCGCGCGGCCGCATTGATACGGGCGATCCACAGGGTACGGAACTGACGCTTCTTCTGGCGACGGTCGCGGTAGGCATATTGCCCCGCCTTCATCACCGCCTCCTTGGCGATGCGGTAGACACTGTTGCGACGACCGCGGTAACCCTTGGCCTTGTCCAGAATTTTCTTGTGGCGCGCGCGCGCCGTTACACCACGTTTAACTCTTGCCATTTCAATAACTCCTTATGCGTAGGGCAACATGGCGCGTACGGACGCCGTGTTGCTTGCGTGAACTTCTGTCGAGCCACGCAACTGACGCTTGTTCTTGGTGGTCTTTTTGGTGAGGATATGGCGCTTGAACGCCTGCGCGCGCTTGATGCTTCCTCCAGCGCGAACACTGAAACGCTTCTTCGCCCCGCTCTTGGTTTTCATTTTTGGCATAACAACTCCGTTTATTTGATGACGCCGGGAGTTTCCTGACAGGAACACTTAAAAACCCGGAACCACTTGTATGGGGCACTCTTTAAACATCCACCACGACGACAGCCCCTTGCTCCGCCGCGATACAAATTTATTTACGTTTAGGCCCGATCACCATCACCATCTGTCGGCCTTCCATCTTGGGGAACTGCTCCACCGCACCGTGCTCCACCAAGTCTTCGCGAATCCGTTCGATCAAACGCATGCCAATTTCCTGGTGAGCCATCTCACGCCCGCGAAAACGCAACGTCACCTTGGTTTTGTCGCCATCAGTCAGGAAACGAATGAGATTGCGCAACTTGATGTTGTAATCCCCTTCATCCGTGCCTGGTCGGAACTTGACTTCCTTGACCTGAACCTGTTTTTGCTTGAGCTTGGCTTCGTGCTGTTTCTTGCTTTCGGCGTACTTGAACTTGCCAAAGTCCATTACGCGACAGACTGGCGGTTCAGCCATAGGCGCAATTTCAACCAGATCCAGTTCTGCTTCGTCCGCCATGCGCAGCGCTTCCGCCACTGTCACGATGCCAAGCTGCTCTCCCTCCGCGCCAACAAGCCGCACCTCTGGTGCTGTTATCTGCTCGTTTAGCCGCTGCGACTTATCCTGTGCTATTGCAATTTCTCCATTAAAAAATTAAACCGCGCTTCCCGCATGCAGTTCGGTATGCAGGCGCTGTAACAGCGCTTCCACCGACATCTGCCCAAGGTCTTCACCCTGGCGGGTTCGCACGGCAACGAGACTTGCAGCCATTTCCTTGTCGCCCACAATCAACTGATAAGGCAATTTCTGCAAGCTATGTTCGCGGATTTTATAGGTAATCTTCTCGTTGCGCAAATCTGATTGCACACGAAATCCGGAGGCGCGTAATGTCTCTGCCACTTTGGTGGCATAAGCTTCCTGCGCTTGAGAGATGTTTATCACCACGATTTGCACCGGTGCCAGCCACAGCGGTAGCGCCCCGGCATGGTTTTCCACCAGAATGCCGATGAAACGTTCCAGCGAACCCAATATCGCGCGGTGCAACATCACCGGTACCTTGCGCGTATTGTCTTCATCGACGAATTCAGCACCCAAGCGGCCCGGCATGGAGAAATCCACCTGAATCGTGCCGCACTGCCAAGAGCGGCCGATCGCATCTTTGATATGGAATTCGATCTTCGGCCCATAGAACGCGCCCTCACCCGGCAATTCGACCCATTCCATACCCGCTGCACGCAACGATGCACGCAACGCATTTTCAGACTTATCCCATATTTCATCAGAGCCGACACGACTTTCCGGGCGCAGCGCCAATTTCACCACCACGTCATTAAAGCCAAAATCCTGATAAACCTTGAGTACCAGCGCATTAAAGACAGTCACTTCAGATTCGATCTGTGCTTCGGTGCAGAAGACGTGGCCATCGTCCTGCACGAAACCGCGCACGCGCAGCAAACCGTGCAGACCGCCCGAGGGCTCGTTGCGGTGGCACGAACCAAATTCACCGTAGCGTAAAGGCAACTCGCGATACGAGCGCAGATCGGCATTGAACACCTGCACATGGCCAGGACAGTTCATCGGTTTGATCGCGTAATCGTGCTTTTCCGACTCGGTAGTGAACATATTGGCTTTATAGTGTTCCCAGTGGCCAGACTTCTCCCACAGCACACGATCAATGATCTGCGGGCAGCGGATTTCCTGGTAACCGTTGTCACGATACACGGCACGCATGTATTGTTCGATCACTTGCCATATTGCCCAGCCCTTGGGATGCCAGAACACCATGCCTGGCGCTTCATCCTGCATATGGAACAGATCGAGCTGCTTGCCAAGCTTGCGATGGTCTCGTTTCTCTGCCTCCTCCAGACGATGCAGATAGGTATCAAGGTCTTCCTTCTTCGCCCAGGCCGTGCCGTAGATGCGCTGCAGCATCTCGTTCTTCGCGTCGCCACGCCAGTAAGCGCCGGCCACCTTCATCAGTTTGAATGCCTTGAGCTTGCCGGTCGAAGGCACGTGCGGGCCGCGGCACAAGTCGGTGAATTCACCTTCGCTGTACAACGAGACTTCCTGGTCGGCCGGGATGGATTCGATGATCTCGGCCTTGTATTTTTCGCCGATAGAGTGGAAATAGGCGACCGCGCTGTCACGCGATAAGACACGCCGTGTCACAGGCAGATCGAGCTTCGCCAGTTCCGTCATGCGCTTTTCGATGGCCGTCAGATCTTCTGGCGTGAAAGGACGCGAATAGGAAAAGTCATAAAAAAAACCGTCCTCGATCACCGGGCCGATGGTCACTTGCGCCTCGGGAAATAACTCTTTCACCGCATAGGCCAGCAAGTGTGCGGTGGAATGCCGAATCAAATCGACCCCTTCGACGTCCTTGTCGGTGACAATCGCCAGTTTGGCGTCGGCAGCGATCAGATGTGAGGTGTCCACCAATACCCCATCCATCTTGCCCGCCAGCGCGGCACGTGCCAGACCGGCACCGATGCTCTGCGCAACTTCGGCTACAGTCACTGGGCTGGGAAAACTACGTTGCGAACCATCCGGTAAGGTAATGACAGGCATTTTGTCCACTCGGCAAAAACAAATGCGGCAACCGCCGCACTTTAAAATTTAAATTCTCGGCGCACCCTGCGCAAGACGGCGCGCAGTATAGCGCAAGTCACCCCGCCATGCCGAAGTAGGCGATCAACGCATCCAGCGTAAACACAAACAGCAAGCTTTGCAGCACAGCCTTAATCGCGACCTTTGGCACTTCGGTCACCGATGTTTTGGCTTGCATGCCGTTGTAACAAGAGATAGAGGAGATGGCAAGACCGAACAGGCAGCCCTTGAAGGCGACTACGGCGAATTCGGACAGCTTCACGGTTTGCAGGAAACGTCCGACCTGATCGAGGTAGGCGACATTCTGGAACATGGCACTGATTGCCAGCCCACCGCCGATGGCGACAACCTGGAAATAGATGGTCAGAGCCAGAACCGCAAGAGTCACACCAGCGATGCGCGGTACCAGCAGATAATCCTGCGGTGGAATGCCCATGCGTGTAAGACTGGTCATTTCCTGGCGCGTCGTCATCAGCGCAAGTTCGGAGGCGATGGCAGCACTGCTGCGAGCGATGATGATGATGGCCGCAAACAGTGGGCCGATTTCACGCACCACTGTCCAGATCAAAATTTTCACCGTCAATTCACTGTCGCCGCCAACCAGCGAAGTGATCTGGGTGATGACCAGCGCACCACTCAACAAACCGAACACGGCAACGATAGCCAGAGCCTCAACGCCGGTAAAGAACAGTTGGCGCTGGAACACTGCATTGACCGGGCCGATGCGCAGCACATGCAGATGGGTGAACGCATACCACAACAGTTGCAGTGCGCCATACACTGTCTGCCGCACTTGCGTCATCTTTAGTCTTGCAAAAAGTTTCATCCAGGGCACAGCCATCATCTGGCAGCCAGAACAATGGGGTTCCAGCCATAGACATGCAGCATGTTGCCATTGACTGCCTGCTCACCGCAGTCATTCAAGCTGCCAGTGTTCTCCACCGCTTTGGCGACGGCCGCGGAGCACAGCACAGGATAATTCAGGGTACTGCTCAACGCTGCCAGTTGGGCGGTTAGATTCACTGCATCACCGATGATGGTGTATTCGCGCCGTGCTGCCGGACCGATATGCCCAATGACGACCTCGCCCACATGCAGTGCGAGGCTGATCTCAATCGGCTCGATGTCCTGCTCAAGCAAACGCACATTGACCTGACGCAGGCGCAACAGCATCTCCTGTGCCGTCTCGAGTGCATTTTTTTCTGGACACTCCAACGCCTGCGGCGCACCGAAGAATGCCAACACCCTGTCGCCGATGGATTGGCCCAATACCCCTTGATGTTGGTGGATAGCCACGGTCATTTCGGAAAGATAATCATTGAGCAAGGCGACCACCTCCTGCGCTGGCCGACTCTCACTACGCTGGCTGAAACCATGGATATGCGCGAACAGAATACACAGACGAATTCGCGCTCCCTCTACACCCGAATGAACGTTGCCTGCCACGATCTCCTGCAACACATCGCGCCCGACGTACTTGCCGAATGCGCCGCGCAGCCAATTGCGTTGCCGGGCTTGCAGTGCTGTCTCATAGAGCAGCCGCGCGAGAAAGGCGAACAAGGCAGAAAACAATAAGGCGCCAACCGGCAGATACCATCCTTGCCCCAGCAGCCAGGTCGAGAGCGGCAGGAGTAGAAATGGAAAGGCGACCAACGCAACAAGTTTGAACCAGCCAGCACGCCCCAACCAGAACAGCGCGGCAAGTAACGTCAGGCAGAGCAAAATGTAGGGGTTCAGCACCCGGATCAGTCCATCGTTCAGCATCGAGCGCAACATCTGTGCCTGCATCAGCACCGCTGGGATAAGGCGACTGGAAGGCTCCCAGGCAGCCAGTGGGACGGGCGCTGACACCCTCTCATCGAATGTTGCCACCACCCCAAGCAACACCGGCTTACCCCCAAAGGTGCGTACCAGTTGCGCGGTGTCTTCCCTGGCTTGCCATTCCAGAACACGCAAAAAAGGGATGTACTCAAACGGTTCACCCGCGCTGAAGTCCACAAAACCAGTCCCGGGGTTATCTTTACCCAGATGTGCAGCCATCTTCTCGACCAAGGTCGAACCTTGTGTATTCACGGTACACAGATTGGGATCGAAGCGACGCACAATGCCATCTGCATCGTGGCACACCGCCACCGACGCCAGCGCCTCAACTCCGGCAATTGTGAGATAGGGCTGATGCACCGGACGAAAAGCACCGCTGTCATCCGACATCTGCACCAGCACTAATGGGCTATGCATGTGTAGTGCCTTCAGTCCCTGCAACAAGGGTTGATCGTAATCAGGAATGAGAAATTGATAAGAACGTTGCGGCAAGGCAATATCCAGACCAAGCACGGCGGGTTTGGCAGTCGCCATCGCCTGCAGAAACTTACCCAAATGTGGATGCCACAGCTCGAAGGGCTCATACAATGCCCTAAAAGATGCCACATCAATGCCCACGATAACCACATCGTTCTCTAGCGGGCGGGCATCGTATCGGTGTAACAAGGAAAACTGTCGATCCAGTACCTTGTGGCTCAATTTCTCGCCCGTCCCGGAGAAATGCAGCGCCAGTGCAAACAACAGACAGATGCACTGCCCCAACAACATCCGGGCTTTGTGATCGGTTACCCAGTGCAAGGTTGGCATGAAATGCTCACTTCATCCCCACGGCAGCAATACGTGCTGCCCGCTGGCGGAACTGTCCCGCCTGTTCAGTGTGTCCCAGCCGCTCGTGCACCTGCGCCAACAGCAGCAGGTCCTGGCGAATTTTCGCCGGCAAACCCAGCAATTTATCGATGGTCAGCGCATCTTGTGCCAAGCGCAATGCCTCATCCGGTGCATTCATCATCAATCTGGCTGATGCCTGCAAGCGCAAAGCGTTGGCATGTTCGAGCGGGATATCACGATTCGCAGCCAGAGCTCGATCACTCCAGAACAGCGCCTGTTCACCATCGTTCATACGCAAAGCGATACCGGCACGTACATTCGCAATCACCCCGGACAATTTACAATCCGGCCCGCACCAATCTACGGCCTTATCCGCCCAAACCACAGCATCCACCGCATCACCCTTTTGCAAGTGCAGCAGGGCTTTCTGTACTGCCGCTTCCGCCAGATATTTGGGCGCATAACGCAACGCTTTGTCGTTCAGCAATTGATCCAGCAACTGCTCCGCCTGTGCGGTCTTGCCCAGTACTTGATTCACTCTGGCCAGATTAAGTGTGTTGATGGCGATACCGTCCACATACTCTATTGCAACATCCAGTTGCAAAGCTTGTCCGTACAACGTCGCAGCATACTGATATTTGCCGTGGAGGAAGGCGTTTTGGGCGCGTTGGTTGAATTCGGCGGCCTGCACCAGTCGCGCACTGCGTGTTTCCTGCACATGACCGCATGCCGTCAGCAGCACAACACTGCATAACAGCATCCAGACTGAATGCCGGTGACTCATGTTCACGGCTCCTCCGGTGCGACGTAACCATCTACCGGCAACCTCTGCTCTTCGACTTTGGGCAACATCCGGTTGAGCGGCCAGGATTGCTGCACACCGTCCAGTGTCTCCTGACCACCCTGCACCAGTGTATTGACGTTGTTAATCAACGAAGGGATTTCCCTGGCTGAATCCTGGGTAACCTGCTTGATAATGTTCGTCACCTCCTGCGCATTGGACAGTGTTGTATCCGCTCTCTCCACCATTTGAGGAATGGCCTTGTCCAATGCTCCCAGACTGGAATTGGCATGCTCCAGCGCCTGATCAAGTTTCAAATACACACTATCGAGTTTTTGATTCCCGCTCACTCCCAGTCGTGTGACTTGATTCACCATCTCACGCGTGGCAGCAGTAACTTGATTCAGATTTTTTAGTGTTTGCTGGATATCTCCATCAGGCTTGTTGATGGTGGCTGCAAACTGGCGCATGTCACTCAAAATCGGCTGTAACTGCGAGGCCAGGCTTTCTATGACCGAGGCTGCATCCTGACCGCGTTCGAATTCCAGCACACTACCCTGCGTCACCTGGCGCACCTGAGTCGAACCCGGAACAATCTCCACCACACTTTCCCCGACCAATGCCTCCTTGATTAATCTCGCCTTGGCGTCCTGTCCGATCAGATGAAGGTATTCATCATTCAGCGACACTCTGACCCGCACGGCTGCATTGGGCTCCATGCTGATCTCCTGCACACTGCCCACCTTGAAGCCGACGAACTTGACCGCCATACCTTTGCTCAACCCTTGCGCATTGGAGGTAAGGAAATAAATCGATGTGCTGCGGCTGAAATAATCCTGTTTCAGACCAATCATTAATAACACCAGAAGCATCAGACCCAGCGCACCCAGCATGAAACGCTGGGTGCGTTTTTCGATGTTAATCAATTTTTGACTGTAGGTAGGTAGTTCCATACTTGGTGCGTGATTAAAGCTGGATCACAATTTGCTTAGGATTATTTTTATCGCGATATTCCTCAAAACTAACCAGCACTGACGTTCTGAAGGGGAAGTATAAGCGGAATACACGATCGAACACGCCCATCCGCACCAATTCCTTGCGCGACAACCCTTCGTTGAGCGTATCGTAAACAATCAACTCCGGACTCATCAACATGGCGCGCACGAATCCAACCAGACGTTTTTCCAATAAAGATAGTTGGTCCGGTCGCTTGAGCAACAAATCAGATACGGCAGACTCATCCGCCAAGCCGCACTGAAGGAGCAAACTGACCACATTATCTTCCAGCGTTCCGACAATCCCGATCGCATGATACTGTACCGGCAGGGCGATATTTTCCCACACCTGCAGATTACTGATTAGCCCACCGTTGTGCGGCACAATAATCACACCGGATTGACTGCCGAGGTTTTCAAGTAAGGCAGCGCGCTGGGATTCGGAACGAACGACGAGACAATAGGAGTAGCCCGATTGCAACAGGGCTTGAGTGCCTTCTTCTCCGTGCAAGCTCAAAGCGAACATAACATTTCTCGGACGCGCATCGGGAGATTCGTAAAATTGAGTGGCGTTATCGTACTCGAATTGACGACGTTCACTCTATCTAAAGTGCAACAAAACCAGACAACCCCATGGCATTGGGTGCGGGTTACCGCACTCACAAAGCACAGTTTCCAGTTCTGCCATCCGACTGTATCGAAATTGACTGCATGTGGCTTACAAAACAGCCGATCATTGCGCTACCGTGTCGATGCCATGCTGTTTCAGTTTTTTCCACAACGTGGTACGCGACATACCAAGCCTTCTGGCAGCCTCCGCCTTATTGCCGCCCGATTCCTTCAGTGCCTGCACCAAAATTTCCTGCTCCTGCCCCTTTTGTTCCAGAGGTGGGCGATAGTAGCGTTGCATGACTGCCGTGACGGGGGATGAAGATGGTAATAGCGCCGCTGCATCGGTTTGGACGGGGGCAAGCTGCACACCTGCCCCGCTAATTTCCGGTGGCAGGTGACGTGCCAAGATGGTCGCACCATCCGCATGTACCGCGGCATATTCCAAGGTATTACCGAGTTCGCGCACATTTCCCGGCCAGTTATAGGAAGTCAGCGCATCGAGCGCCTCGGCAGACAGCCGCAGATCACGCTCGGGATGCCGCTTGATTATATTGGCAAGCATGGAATTGACCAGCAGCGGAATGTCTTCACGATGTTCACGCAGGGCGGGAAGGTGTAAAGGCAGGACACGCAGGCGATAATAAAGGTCGGCACGGAATTCACCCTGGCTTACCATGGCGGGTAAATCACGGTGGGTGGCTGCAATGACACGCACGTCCACCTTGCGCGTCTGGTTTTCGCCCAGCCGCTCGATTTCATGCTCCTGTAGAACGCGCAACAGCTTTACCTGAACGCTCAATGGTACTTCACCGATCTCATCGAGCAGCAGAGTACCGCCGTCCGCCGACTCAAAACGGCCTTCGCGTGCCGCAGCCGCCCCGGTGAATGCGCCTTTCGCATGGCCAAATAACTCGGCCTCAAGCAGATGCTCGGGAAATGCTGCGCAATGTACCCGCACATAAGGGCCTTTGGCGCGGCTCGAGTTGTCGTGCAGCGCACGCGCAACCAGTTCCTTGCCCGTACCACTCTCACCGGTAACCAGAACACTGGCTTCGCTGGCTGCCGCCCGCAGTATCTGGCGGAACAATTCCTGCATCGCCATACTGTTACCCACCAGTCCGCCCAAGTGCATCTTGTTACTCGCTTCCTCCTCCAGCTCCACTTCATGGCTACGGTCGCGCAGTACTACGGCGCAATGGGCCAGAGGTTCATCGGCAGGCAACAACAATGCCCACATGCGTAATGGAATCAACTTCCCATCCGGGCGCTGCACAACCAGATCCTGCACCTTCTTGTTCCGTTTCCTGCTCATCATGAGGGTGCATTCTCCGACCTTCTCGCAGTTACGTGCGCAGGAAGTCCCCTTAAAAAGAGTAGGGCAAAGCTTGTTCAGGATGGTGTCATGGTTCTGGCCGAGCATGCGGCTGGCCGATTCATTGACCGCTACCACATGACGCTGCTGGTCAAGGAAAAGGATGCCCTCCTCCAGATTATCAAGAAATTGCTTCAGGCCAGACAAGCTAATCATAAATGTCCACTCCGCTATTTAAACGTTAACAGTGGACGACATGTTAACGTTTACTTATTACACTGTCAACATGGCAAGAGTAAACGAAATATTGCTAATCGTTTGATTTATCAATTGATATATATTGTGGCACGGTTACTGCTTATATCCTCACATAGGCGGTCATTCTGTATCGCCCCAATAGACACAAGGAGTGATGAACATGAAACTTAATAAATTTGCTTTGACCCTGACTGCTGCAGCCCTGTTGCCTACCTTTGC
>Ga0172380_10003170_pt1 | contig 23312 bp, 28 predicted proteins | sample Leawe162metaG_FD_119747 | JGI IMG/M metagenome (GOLD analysis project Ga0172380, IMG submission 119747) | Leachate microbial communities from a municipal landfill in Southern Ontario, Canada - Leachate well 162 metaG | ecosystem: Engineered > Solid waste > Landfill > Unclassified | place...
ACTCTATGAAAAAGACACGCGTAGCGATTAATGGATTTGGCAGAATTGGAAGAGCATTTTTAAAGATTGCATGGGAACGACCAGAGATTGAAATTGTCGCAATTAATGACCTCGGTTCGATAGGCAACTTGGCATACTTACTCCGTCACGATACGGTATATCGTGGGTGGAATCATAACGTGGAGGTTTCTGGTACAAATCTCGTCATAGACGGCAAGACAGTAACCTTTATTTCAGAAAAAGATACGACAAAACTTCCATGGAAAGATTTAGATATTGATGTTGTTGTTGAATCAACAGGACTCTTTACTGCATACGACAAAGCGCAGTTCCACATTGATTGCGGTGCAAAGAAAGTTGTCATTTCAGCTCCAGCAAAGGGAAGTGACGGTTCTGTCGCTGGCGAGACAATCCTCCTTGGTATCAATGAAGAAAAATTCGGCACGTGTGATATTACTTCTAATGCTTCCTGTACGACAAATGCTGCTTCACCACTTATCGCTATCATGCACGAAACAATTGGTATAGAGAAAGCGATTTTAAATACAGTACACGGATATACCGCATCTCAATCACTCGTCGATGGTCCAAGTAAGAAAGATATGCGTGAGGGTCGTGCCGCAGCACAAAACATCGTGCCAAGCTCAACAGGAGCCGCTATCGCCGTCACCAAAGCATTTCCAGAGCTCGAAGGACTCTTTGATGGTATCTCTATCCGCGTACCAGTACCTGCTGGGTCAATTGTCGATATCACATTCATCGCAAAACGTCCTACAACAGCCGAAGAAGTAAATACTATCCTCACAAATGCATCAAAAGATGCTCGATGGAGCACCTTATTCGCCGTCACAAACGAACCGCTTGTCTCAAGTGATATTCTCGGCAATTCTCACGCTTCAATCGCCGACCTCGAAATGACTCGCGTTGTGGGTGGGAATCTCGTGAAAGTAATGGGTTGGTATGACAACGAAATGGGGTATACATATACGCTCGTTGATCACGTCATTAAAACGGGGCAGACGATAAAGTAATTATGGAAAATTTTGATGATATTCTGAAAACAGCAGAGTGGAACAAAGAGGTCTCCAATATTTGGGAAAATCTTGAGAAGAATAAATTAGTCATGTTTCCTGATAATCTTGAGAAAGCAAATCATTACACAAATAGTTTATACAATCTTATGGAACATAATCAGGAAAAATACCGTGACAATGATGGTAAGAAATTTTACGAGCGAGTAGAAAAATATATTGAGGATCTAAATCAAAAAAATACAGAATAATATAAATATCAACAGAAAAAGCCCTAATTTAGGGCTTTTTCTGTTGATATTGACTTTTTTTATATAAAGTAGTATAATACAGGTAATAAATTTTACAGAAATGGTAGTAATTCAGTTTCTCGCAGCTCTTTTACTTTTTCTAAATAAATTCTATGTTCGCAGAAAAAAAGCAATTGGTTGGATATATGGCATTATTGGTGCTGCTGTTATAACTCTGTATTTCTATCTTCAAATGGTTTTGCAACACAAAGCAAACCTTTGGATTATGGTTGTACTTGATATAGCACTCATCGTATTAATGACATACGGATACTTAATTGCTCGCTCGAAAGAAGGAGACCGATTAAAAGGTTTTCTTAAAGAATGGAATGTTCTGTTCAAAGGAATTGTTCTTGTTATTACTATTTTTGTTTGCTCATTGTTTCTCATTGAGGCAATAGCATCAACTTTGGTATTAACACAATTTCTTTTTGCCGTAGGTTCTCTGTTTGGAACACTTTTGTTGGCTTTTAATAAAAAAGTAACAAACATTATTGGTTGGGTATTGTATTTCGTTGCACACGTAATACTTACTTACACAATGTTCAAAACAGACTCGCCAATCTTGGCAGTATTCCAAATACTTTCAGCATTGATTGCAATCGATGGAATTTCTAAAGAATTAAAAAATGGAGTGTAACAGCCGTGAACACAATGTGTTTGTGGCTGTTTTCTATTTGGTTTGCTATCCCAACCTCATCTTGCTAAAATACATTCATATAACTAACTTTTATACTCTATGCAAAAAACAATTTTTATAATCATCGGGCTTCTCATTATCGGATACTTCACATGGCAGGGAATTCAGACCAAGCCAGCAGATACTATCCCGCAAGCAGTCGTTACAGATACTACAGGAACAACAGACTCATCGACTGTTACAAAAATAACAAGCGCGCAACAAATTGATAATGCAAATGTTACTATCGGATTCAAAGGGTTTGGTCCAGGAAAAGAACACTCTGGAACATTTAGTGAAATTAAATCAGATTTGAAGTTCACTGACACTGGAGCAATCACAGGTATGGTAACAATAACTATGAATAGTCTCTCTACAGATACTGAAGCTGTTACGAAACATCTCAACACGAAAGATTTCTTTGATACTACTAAATACCCAACTGCAGTATTCACATTGAAATCAATGGGGGACACAACAGTTACTGGCACATTCACCATCCACGGTGTAACAAAGGACATTACATTCCCTTATACACAATCAGGCACTGCCTATATTGCGAATTTTACCCTCAACATGAAAGAATTTGGAATTGACCAGAAATTTGCGAACGAAACTGTTCAAGTTATGCTTGGTGTTCCGTTTAAATAGCAAATCATGCAACCAAAAATCTACATTGGCTCGGACCACGCAGGATACGAATTGAAAGAAAAGCTCAAAGCATATTTGAGTGTTTTGAAGTATGAAGTTGAAGATTGTGGTGCATTTACCCTCGACAATGATGATGACTACACAGATTTCATTCAACCTGTCGCAGAAAAAGTCGCACAGGATCCTGAAAGTTTCGGTATTATTCTCGGTGGTTCAGGACAAGGCGAAGCAATGTGTGCAAATCGTGTCATAGGCGCGCGGGCTTCAGTATACTACGGAGGCACGCTCGATATGATTACAATCACTCGCGAGCATAACAATGCAAACATTTTATCTCTTGGGGCGCGATTTCTCACAGAAGAAGATGCTAAACAAGCAGTAGAACTCTTCCTTACTACGAAATTTTCTGACGAACCTCGCCATCTTCGCCGTATTACCAAATTAGAATCTAATAACTAACCCCGAGAACCTAATTCCTATGACTCAAATAATCCCAGCCATCCTACCTCACGATTTTAATGACCTACGCAACTCACTTGCAAAAGTTGCGGGTATCGCACAAACAATCCAGATTGATATCTGTGATGGTGTTTTTGTGAAGTCTCGCACATGGCCAATGAATCCACATGATAGTGATAGTATTGAACCAATCCTCGCCGAAGAAGAAGGGATTCCATTTTGGGATGCTGTTGATTTTGAATTTGACCTCATGGTGCAAAATGCACATGAACAGTTTGAATTCTTTACACGCCTCGGTGCAAAGAAAGTTATTTTTCACATCGAAGCAGAATCAGATAAAGAGAAATTCAAAGAATTCCTTGAGGGTCTCGACATGTATACCCGAGAAAATATAGAAATAGGTGTAGCGATAAATACAACAACACCCATTGAAACTCTGAAGCCATTTATTTCTTCTATTGATTTTGTGCAATGTATGGGAATCGAACATATCGGTGTACAAGGTGAACCATTCGACGAGCGAGTGCTTTCTCAAATAAAATCTTTACGCACACTCTATCCTGAACTTATAATCAGTGTTGATGGAAGTGTGAACGAAGAAACCGCACCACGTCTTGTACAAGCTGGTGCCAATCGTCTCGTTGTCGGATCTGCATTGATGAAAAGTTTTGATATGCGAGAGACAATGCGTGAACTCGAGAGTATATAGTGATATACTAAAGTGATGGGAAATCTCACTGATGAAAAAATAAATTTACTCACAGAAAAAGCGAATCTCATTCGCCAGAGCATTATTGAAATGCTTGTTGAAGCAAAGAGTGGACACACTGCAGGCCCTCTTGGCATGGCAGATGTTTTTACTCTTTTGTATTTTCATACAATGAAGCATGACGCACGTCGCCCCGAATGGAAAGAACGAGACCGCCTCGTACTCTCAAATGGACATATCTGTCCTGTACTCTACGCAACGATGGCACACGCGGGCTATATGCCAGTATCCGAGCTTATGACGCTTCGCAAATTTGGATCACGACTCCAAGGCCACCCACACCGTGAATACATGCCGTGGCTCGAGAATTCATCGGGGCCACTTGGTTCAGGCCTCTCACAAGCAGTTGGTATGGCACTCGCTGACCGCATTGATTTCGGAGTTGGCACAGACAAGACAATCTACTGTCTTACTGGTGATGGAGAACTCAATGAAGGTCAAAACTGGGAAGCACTCATGCTTGCAAGCAAAGAGAAACTTCGTAATCTCATCGTAATCGTTGATAGAAACAATATTCAAATAGATGGATTTACCGAAAATATCATGCCACTCAATAATCTCATTGCAAAGTTTGAGGCGTTTAATTTCCACACACAAGAAGTTGATGGGCATAATTTCCAAGCATTAAATGATGCGATAGAAAAAGCAAAAGCAGTCTACGAAATGCCTTCAGTTATCATTGCACGAACAATCCCTGGTAAGGGAGTCAAAGAATTCGAACGTGATTATCATTGGCACGGAACACCACCAAATAAGGAGCAGGGTGATATGGCGCTCCGTGAGCTTCGCACACTTGGTGGGCAAATTACAAGTGAACATCAATAATTTTAGATGTCTAAACCGATTCAACCATTGACGCTTTGCATCTTGAGACAGGATAATAAAATTCTGCTTGCCATGAAGAAACGAGGCTTTGGTGAAGGTAAATGGAACGGATACGGGGGAAAATTAAACGAAGAAGAACCACTCGAAGATGCTCTCGCAAGAGAAGTTAAGGAAGAAAGTACGGTTATGCTATCTCTTTATGAGAAGCGCGGAGAAATGATTTTTACATTTCCAGATATTATTCGTCATGTATATATCTACGAAGGAATGAAATGGGGAGGCGAACCAATGGAAACAGAAGAGATGAAGCCAAAATGGTTTACCTTTGACGAAATACCTTTTTCAAATATGTGGGTGAGTGACACTGGGTGGTTCCCATATTTTTTAAAAAGAATTCCATTTAAAGGCGAGGGTGAGTTTGATTCTGACCATAATCTTTTATCTTTGGAAGTGAAAGAGGTATAATACGCATAGTTATGAATACTGTTGAAAAGGAAATAAAGAAATATTTGAAAGAACGAGGTTGGGACGTATTACAGCCTGGTGATTTGGCAAAATCTATTGCTATTGAATCAGGTGAATTGTTGGAACACTTTCAATGGTCTAATCCTAGTATAGAAGAGATTAAAAAAGATAAGAAAAAATATATTGAAATACAAAAGGAATTGGCAGATATTTTTATTTACTGTTTAGATCTTTCAATTGTTCTTGGATTTAATACTGAAAAAATTATTCTTGAAAAACTAAAACATATCAAGAAAAAATACCCTGTAAAATTAATGAAAAAGAAAGAATCAGCATCTCTATATTGGGAAATTAAAAAAGAATACCGAAAGAAAGGAAAATAATTGTATGTTAAATCAAAGTTTAAAATTAAATACTAAGTTGTTTAATAACGATGTGGAGCAGGCTCCTATTCGCCAAGGATTTGGTGAGGGATTACTGAAAGCAGGAACAGAAAACGAACAGATCGTTGCTCTTTGTGCGGACCTCACTGAATCAACAAAAATGAATCTCTTCGCTGAGAAATTTCCAAAACGATTTATCGAAATAGGTGTAGCTGAACAAAACCTCGCGAGTGTCGCGAGTGGCATGTCTGCAATGGGTAAGATTCCATTTATTTCTTCGTATGCAATGTTTTCACCAGGAAGAAATTGGGAACAAATCCGTACTACGATTTGTTATAACGATCGCAAGGTTGTGATTGCCGGCTCACACGCAGGTATCTCTGTTGGTCCTGATGGCGGTACGCACCAAGCAGTCGAAGACCTCGCACTTACTCGTGTCATTCCTAATATGGTCGTTATTTCTCCATGTGACGCGATAGAGGCAAAGAAGGCAACAATCGCATCTGCTCAAACAAAAGAACCAACATATATTCGCCTCGCACGAGAAAAAACTCCAATCATCACGACAGAAGATACGCCATTTGAAATAGGGAAGGCACAGATCGTTTTTGTTCCAGAAATTGGAATCGCTGATGTAGGAATTATTGCAACAGGTGCGCTTGTCCACAAGGCAATTCTCTCGGCAAAAGAGCTCGAAGCAAAAGGAATAAAAGTAAAAGTTATGAACTTAGCGACAATCAAACCCCTCGATAGTGAAGCACTCATCGCTCTGGCAAAAGAAACAAAGGCACTCGTCACAATCGAAGAACATCAGATAATCGGTGGTATGGGGAGTGCCGTTGCGGAATGTTTGGCTCAAAACTATCCCGTGCCAATAGAATTCATTGGAGTGCACGACAAATTTGGCCAATCAGGCACGCCCACAGAATTGCTCGAACATTATGGTATGGGAATATCACACATACAGGACGCAGTTATGAAAGTGTTAAAACGAAAAATATAATATATAATACAAATCATGAATACACCGAACAAACTATTAATGGAGCAGGCGAGGGAATCACTCAAAGGCAAATGGGGAGTAAATGTCCTCGTTGCTTTTGTTTATATTTTTATAAATTTATTATTACCAGTAAAACCATTAACTGTGGCGACATTGACGAAAATAGTTATAATGTCTCCGTTGTGGCTCGGACTCGCGATGTTTTATCTCGCATTCTCCCGTGGTGAAAATCCGAAATTTTCATATTTCTTCATCGGATTTAAGTCTTGGATTCGATCAATGAAAGCATACACTCTTATGATGCTACTTTTGTTGTGTTGGTTCTTGCTACTCATTATTCCTGGATTTATCATGGGACTTGCGTATTCACAAACGGTCTATATTTTAGCCGATGACAAATCAATCGGAGTATATAATGCGATTAAAAAGAGTAGAGCGATGATGAAAGGTCACAAATTAAAACTATTCTACCTATACTGTAGATTCTCTGGATGGATGTTGCTTTCAGTTCTAACACTGGGAGTTGGGTTTCTTTGGGTTCTACCATACATACAAACAACTCGCGCAAAATTCTACGAAGATATAAAAGAAGGTGAGCAAGCTCCAGAAACACAAATATAGAAAAAAATGCCTCCTGAAAAGGAAGGCATTTTTTATTTAGTTTAGTGATTAATCGTGGTGAGTATTTGAATCTATGGCTGCTTCCAATCCTTTTATTGCCATAAGTTCAGCATTGATTTCACCAAAAATTTTCGGATCAGATATTCTTTGCTGGACCAACCGTTGATCATCTCTGATTTGACTATCAGAAAGATAAACAACTACAGTGGAAAGCTTTGACTCCAACTCGACAATTTTTGCACGATGATAATTAATTTGGTCCAAATACCAATCAACCATCTCTTGATCACTAGTAAAGGGCGGTGGGGTAACGGTTAGACTTCCTGACATAGCTGTATGATTAATTTAATTAAGCTCCATTATAGCAAATTGTAGGTCATTTGTCAATCTAAAAATCCCTTCATTTTGAAGGGATTTTTAGATATTAGTTTATTTTCTTTGGTTTATAGTCTTCTGGTGCTTTCGCAAGAAATTCTTCTATTTGTGCCTGTGTGAGAAGACCTTTTTGTGCTCCCACCTGAAGTACAACTGACATTGAATTAATTGGTGCCCACAAAAGTGCTTCTGGAATAGTCTTACCGAGAAGGAGGGCTGTGGTAAATGTTGAAGCAAATGCGTCTCCGGCACCAGTACGCTCGAATGGTTCCTGTGGATACACTGGCATAAACCATGCACCCGTACCGTCATACGCATACGCACCTTTGATACCATCAGTCATGACAACAATTTTTGGGCCGAGCGCACGGAGATTTTCCATCAGTTTTATTTTATCTTTTTCTTCTGTTTTTAGAATCCGTTGCGCCTCCTCATAATTACAGAAAAATACTTCTGTATGAGCATAAATATCTTTCAAAGTCTCTGTTCCAAGCTTCATCTGAAATGTCCCTGGTTGAAATGCGAGCTTCACAGAAGGATGTTGCTTTAGATATTCAGCAATTTCAAGATGATACGCTGTTGAATTCGAAGCAAGAGATGAGAGATATATCCATTTGGGTTCGGGAATATCCATAGGGAATGAATATGGGAATTCGGTATGCTTCACGAGAATTGTTCGCTCAACATCATACCAAAGCACATAGTGATAATTAGAAGGAAGCCCCTTTACAATCTGCATGTAGTCAGTTCGCACACCATCTCGTGCGAGAGATTCGAGATTTTCTTTTCCAATCTGGTCATCACCTTGATATGACATAAGATACGACTTCACACCGAGACGACTTGCTGAAACAGCAGCATTAGGACTATTCCCAACAGCATGACAAATTTCAGCGGACTCATACGGAATTTTATCGCCGAAACGCATTGAAAGCATGCAGTTTTCTTCATCGATATTACAATGAACTTGAGCATCTTGTAATTTAATAAATGGTTCTGAAACAATATCGCCAATAGCGAGAAAATCTATCTGTGTATTCATATTTTGATTATATCACGATATGGTATAATCAAAATATGATAAAGACACTACGGGAATATATCCGAGAAGCGGATGAAAAGGGAATCGCTATTGGGCATTTTAACATTTCAAATCTTGAGGCGCTCCATGGTATCTATAATGCAGCAAAAAATCTCAATGTGCCTGTTATTATCGGACTCTCAGAAGGTGAAGAAGATTTTGTAGGCAAAGACGAAGCGGTAGCACTCATTAAAAGCATTCGTGAAAATGACAATTATCCGATTTTCCTAAACGCTGATCATCATTATAGTTTTGAATCAGTCAAAGAAGCGATTGATGCTGGGTATGACGCAGCGATTATTGACGCAGTTAAACTTCCCCTCGAAGAAAATATCGCGCTCACAAAGAAATGCGTAGATTATGCTCGTGAAGTCGGAAAGCGTGAAAATCGTGATATTCTGATTGAAGCAGAACTTGGATTTATTGGTCAATCATCAAAAATCCTCGACGAAATTCCCGAAGGCGTGAGTGAGGCCACAATGACAACACCTGAAGACGCAAAAGCATTCGTCGAAGCAACGGGAATAGACATGCTCGCACCATCTGTAGGCAATGTACACGGGATGGTCCGAGGTGGTAACCCACGACTTCACCCCGAGCGTGTACGTGCTATTCGCGATGCAACAGGTATCCCACTCGTACTCCATGGTGGGTCAGGCACAATGAGTGGAGATTTTATTGATTGTATTAAAGCTGGTATCGACATAGTGCATATCAATACAGAAATCCGTGTAGCCTATAAAGAAGCACTTGAAAAATCGCTCGCTGAAAATCCAAATGAAGTTGCTCCGTATAAATTCCTCCAGCCCGCAGTTGATGCTGTAGAAAAAGTTGTTGAAGCACGATTGAGATTATTTAACGGAATTGAATAAATAGTAATCAATTCTTATTCTAATGTTCGTTAGAACATTAGAATAAGAATTAGGAATAATGAAAAAGTCATATCGGGAATTAGAGAGAATAATTAAAGGGGTAGCCAGTCACCGAAGAATACAGATCCTCGACCTTTTATATAAAAAACCCGAAATGTCTGTTGTAGAAATTGCCGAAGAGTTGTCATCTGAATTTAAAAACATATCAGCCCATATAAACAAAATGGCAACATCTGGCCTTGTAATGAAGCGAAGTGCCGGAAGTGCTGTACGACATAAACTTACAAACCGTGGAAAAAACACTCTAAAGTTCGTTAGAACATTAGAATAAGAAATCATGAAAGATCAATTACAAAAAATTTTCAAAGGTGACATTGAGGATAGCGACGAAGTACGGACAAAGTATTCGCGAGATGCGTCACTTCTCGAAGTTCGCCCAGAAATAATTGTTTTTCCAAAAGACAGTGCTGATATTCAAGCAATTGTGAAATGGATACATGAAAATAAAAGTAATTATCCAAATCTTGCACTCACCATGCGTGCTGCGGGTACCTGTATGGCAGGTGGGGCAATCGGTGAATCAATTATCGTCGATACCACTCGGTACATGAACAAGATTCATTCTGTACATAAAGTCACTCCATTTCAAATCACACCCAAATATCCCCATGCGCATGAGGTTACTATTTCTGGCGAAGCAACTGTCGAACCAGGATGTTTCTATCGAGACTTTGAACCCAAAACACTTGAACAAGGGCTTCTTTTACCATGCTATACCGCATCAAAAAGTTTGAACGCAGTTGGTGGAATGGTAGGGAATAATTCTGCGGGCGAAAAGACGCTTAATTACGGCAAAACTGAAGATTATATAAAAGAATTACAAGTTGTCTTTACAGATGGCAGAGAATACATAGTGAGACCTCTCACAAAGAAAGAACTCTATGCAAAAATCGCACAAGGGGATTTCGAAGGTGACATCTATAAAAATATCTTTGCACTCATCAATGAAAACAAAGAAATAATTACAAAGGCAAAACCAAATGTTTCAAAGAATTCTGCAGGATACTATTTATGGAATGTATGGGATTCTGAACGAGAGATATTTGATTTAACTAAATTAATTGTCGGCTCACAGGGCACACTTGGTATTGTGACGAAAATTACTTTTCATCTCGTTGAGCAGAAAAAAGCATCTAAACTTGTAGTGATTTTTATGAAAGACATAAAGCGTCTCGGTGAACTTGTTGATACAATCCTTCCTCATCACCCAGAAAGTCTCGAATCATACGATGATGCGACAATGAAACTCGCCATAAAATTCTTCCCTGATTTTCTCAAAAAGAAAGGTCTCTGGGGAATGATCAAATTCATGTGGAGTTTCTGGCCGGAAGTATTTATGATGAGCACCTTTGGTATACCGAAATTAATTCTTCTTGTTGAATTTGCTGGAGAAAATGAACAAACAATTGATGCACAAGCAAAAAAACTTCTCACTGACTTGAAAAAATTTCCATATAAAACACGAATCACTCAATCACAAGCTGAATCAGAAAAATATTGGGATATCAGACGAGAAAGTTTCGCACTGCTTCGTAAACACGTCAAAGACAAACACACTGCGCCGTTTATCGATGATATTATTGTTCGTCCTGAACTCTTGCCAGAATTCCTACCGAAACTCGATTTAATCCTGAAGCATTACCCGATAACCTACACCATCGCTGGACATGCAGGAAATGGAAACTTCCATATTATTCCATTGATGGATTTCACTGACCCTGCAACAGAAAAAATAATTTTAGAATTATCTGAACAGGTATATGATCTTGTTCTGGAATACAAGGGTTCAACCACCGCTGAACACAATGACGGCATCATTCGTTCACCATTCCTCGCTCAAATGTTTGGAGAGAAAATCTATGCACTATTTGAAGAAACGAAGAGAATTTTTGACCCACAAAATATCTGCAATCCTGGTAAAAAGGTAGGTGCGACAAAGGAGTATCTCCGCTCTCATATCATTAAAGAAAAACATAAGATACACCATATAATATAAGCTCATCACTAAAAAATACCCTTTATTGACAAGGGTATTTTTTAGTGATAAAGTGTGCAAAACTTAAAAAAAGAATAAATCATGAAAAAGAAAATTCCAGAAAAGAAATTCATTGGTGATGGTCTCACCTTCGATGATGTGTTGGTTCTTCCAGCATATTCAGAAATTCTTCCTCGTGAGGTTGATACCTCAACGCAACTCACGCGCACCATTCGCCTAAATATCCCCCTGGTTTCCGCAGCGATGGATACCGTAACTGAGTCACGACTCGCAATAGCAATGGCTCAGCAAGGTGGTATCGGTATCATTCACAAAAATATGAGTATCGACCAACAGGCAAACGAAGTACGAAAAGTGAAGCGCTCCGAAAGTGGAACCATTCTTAACCCGTTCAAAGTTTCCCCCGATTCAACACTAAAAGAAGTAAAAACTCTTATGGATGAACACAAAATTGGTGGAATCCTTGTAGTAGACAACCGAGGGAAATTAGTCGGTATCATTACTCACAGAGACATGCGCTTCGAAAAAGTTTTCACCAAAAAAGTCAGTGAAGTAATGACAAAGAACTTAATCACCGCGCCTCAGGGTACAAAAATTAGCGAAGCGGAAGAGATTATGAAAGAAAATAAAATCGAAAAGCTTCCAATTGTAGACAAGAAAAATATCTTAGTTGGATTAATAACCTACAAAGATATTCTCAAGCTGAAAGACCACCCAAATGCATGCAAAGATAAGCATGGCAGATTAATTGTAGGTGCTGCTGTTGGTGTTACATCCGACATACTCGAAAGAGTAAGGGCGCTAACAAAAGCAGAAGTGGATGTTGTAGTAATCGACACTGCACATGGACACTCAAAGGGAGTCATTGAAGCAGTAAAAAAAGTGAAGCATTCATTTCCTAAATTACAGATCATTGCAGGGAACATCTCAACCGGTGATGCAGCCAAGGCGCTCGCAAAAGCTGGCGTTGATGCCGTGAAAGTAGGAGTAGGGCCTGGCTCTATTTGCACTACACGCATCATTGCAGGAATTGGTGTTCCGCAAATTACTGCTATTTATGAAGTTGCTCAGGCATTGCAAAAAAAAGGCATTCCGGTTATTGCTGACGGTGGAATTCGTCACACAGGAGATATCGTTAAAGCAATTGTTGCTGGAGCAAGCACGGTAATGGCAGGTGGAATATTTGCAGGAGTAGATGAATCTCCAGGAGAAACAATCATTTACGAAGGACGGAAGTGTAAGTCGTATCGTGGAATGGGCTCAATGGAAGCAATGAAAGAGGGTTCAAAAGACCGATACTTTCAAGATGCTGAAGAAGATATCAATAAATTGGTACCCGAAGGTATTAGTGGGACGGTTCCATACAAAGGATACTTGAATGAAGTTGTGTATCAATTTATCGGTGGATTTCGCGCAGGCATGGGGTACACTGGATCCAAAACTATTGCCGATTTACAAAAGGCAAAATTTACGAAAATCACCTCGGCTGGCGTAAGAGAAAGTCATCCGCACGATGTTACAATCACAAAAGAAGCACCAAACTACAGTAAATAAAAGGAGGAAAAATTATGCATTTAGATTTTATTTGTGACCAAATACTTAGAAATGAGTTTTTGAAAAAGTATTTTACTCCTGTGCCAGGAATGGTTGATGGAGTAATCGGATTAGAAGATGGAGACGAGGGGAAAGGTAAGAATATTGATGCTCTCGCTCCTCATTACGACATTGTAGCTCGTTGGCAAGGAGGTCCAAATGCTGGCCATACAATTATTATTGGTAAGGAAAAACACATCTTACGAATAACTCCATCTGGAGCATGTCATCCAAACTGCTTATTATTCCTCGGGAATAAAGTTTTGATTAATCCTATTGTTTTAAAAGGAGAGGCACAACTTCTTAAACAAAAAGGTATTGACATACTTGGAAAAAATAATATTCACACCAAGGGTCGACTTTTTGTTTCCGAAATAGCAAGACTTATTCTCCCTACGCATATTGCTATGGACAAGATGTCTGAAGAAAGAAGAGGTAAGGATAAAATAGGATCTACCTTAAACGGTATTACTCCGGCTGCTGTAAGTGATCTTGGTAGAGAAGGAATACGAGTAGGAGATCTTCTTAAAAGGGGTGTGAAAGAAAAAATCATGGAAACCATGAGAACTCACATTGAGTTGATGCAGTTACAGAAATATGATATTTCCGAAGAAGCGATGTCAGATGAAATACGTATTTGGTTTGAAGCACTTGATGTAATAACTCCTGAAATGATTGTGTCCAAATATTGGATTAATGATCAGTTAAAGAAAGGGAAAACTGTCTTGGCCGAAGGTGCACAAGCATGGGGCCTTGATATTGATTACACTGACGCATACCCAAATGCTACTTCAAGCAATACCGGCTCTGGAAGTATTTATGTAGGACTTGGTATACCTCCGGGAAGTATTCGTAGAGTATATGGTGTTATTAAGGCCTACGCGACAAAAGTAGGTAGCGGACCATTACCAACGGAACTTAATGGAATAATAGCTGAAGATCTTTGTAAAAAGGGTAATGAGTACGGTTCGGTAACAGGTCGCCAAAGAAGAGTGGGATGGCTTGAGCTTCCTAAACTAAAACAAGCCATTGAAATAAATGGAGTAACTCATGTGTTTATGAACAAAATTGATGTTTTAAACAAAATGCCATTTTGTGTCGCAACTACTATTAAGGAAGAATCAGCGGGTAAGAGCCGGGAAGAGTTCACATTCGATTCATTTAACTACGAATCATTTGAGAATACAGAAATCTCTGTAACTAATCCTGATAGTGAAGAAGAAACAGTTGTGACTTCCATAAATGATGAGGCACTCGCATTTTTGAGATTCATTGATGAATGGTTACAAAAAAATACAAAAGCTCATCTTTCAATGGTTGGAGTGGGCCCCGATCGTAAACATTTTATCTTAAGCCGTCAGACATGATTTATTGCACATTTATCTAACAACAAAAGCGCCTCTGGCTATAAACCGAGGCGCTTTTTTATTTGCCAGAAAAGAGTAATCATGGTAGGATTGCCCAGTATGCAAACATTAACCGCAACAAAGCGAAGTAAGATAGACAAGCTTGCAGCCGTACGAAGTAACGGTATGGTGCCGGCAGTCGTCTATGGCGCTCGCGTGGAGAACACATCAATTTCCGTGCCGAGTGTCGCCTTTAAAAAGGTCTTCAAAGAAGCCGGAGAATCAACAGCAATTACGCTTGATCTCGAAGGTGTAAAAATTGATGTACTTATTCACGATTTACAGGTTGATCCAGTCCATGGATTCCCAATTCATGTAGACTTCCTCGCAATTGATATGAATAAGCCAGTCGAAGTAGCAATCCCACTCGAATTCGTTGGTATCGCACCAGCAGAAAAGAATGGCCTTGGTACACTCGTAAAAGTTATTCATGAAGTTGAAATCGAAGCTCTTCCAAAAGATCTTCCACACACAATCAGTGTCGATGTTTCAGGACTTGAAACACTTGAACATCAAATCCACGCTAAGGACATCATTCTCCCAGTAGGAGTTACGATGATTACTGATGGAGATGAAGTAGTAGCTCTTGTGACTGTCGCAAAGGAAGAGAAAGAAGAAGAAACAGTAGTTGACCTCTCATCTATTGAAGTAGAAAAGAAAGGTAAAAAAGAAGAAGAAGCTCCAACTGCGTAATATACGCAACCAAGCAAATACAAAAATCCCACCATTCAAACTGGTGGGATTTTTGTATGCTATACTTATATTATGAATCGCAATATTCGATATTTTTTGTTTTCTTTCTTTATTGTTTTGCTTGCATGCGGGCCTCTTCTTGAAACGACTCGTGTTCATGCAAACGTTGCCCTAGATAACGCACAGGCAGACAAGGCACGACTCCAAAATGAACTCGATATACTCGAAAAAGAAATCGCGCAAAAACAGAAAGAACTCAATAGTCAAAAAGGCCAATCCGTCTCGATTTCTCGTGATATCGCTATCCTCACCACTCAAATCAAAAAAGCTCAGCTCGATATTAAAGCAAAAAATCTCACTATTCAAAAATTAGGTGGTGAAATCAATCAAAAGAGTAAAAAAATAAAAACACTTACCTCACAAATTGAAATCGAGAAGGAATCTCTCGCGCAACTCATCCGTAAAGACAGGGAGCTTGATGATAAGTCAATATTAGGAATTATTCTAGCGAACGAAACACTTTCAGAAGCGTACAGTGACATTGGTGCATTTACGTCTATCAAACGAGGTATTAAAGAATCCGTAGATGAAATTCAAGGCATTCGTACTACAACTGAATCAGAAAAAAAGACCTTGGAAAAGAAAAAAGACGAGGAAACAGACGTAAAAGCAAAACTTGAGAACAGTAAACGCCAAGTCGAGCTCAATGAAGCAGAAAAACAAAAACTTCTCTCAATTAGTAAAAATAAAGAAGCAGAATACCAGAAAGTACTAGCTGACAAAGCACGTCGCCGATCAGAAATCCTCGCTGCAATCTTCAACCTCGTGGCAGGGTCAGAAAAAATTAACTTCGAGACAGCGCTCGGATATGCAAACGAAGCAAAAAGACGATTTGGTATTGATCCAGCATTCTTGCTTGCAATTCTGACCCAAGAAAGTAACCTCGGTAAAAATGTCGGGCAGTGTTTCCTTACTGACACCGCAACGGGAAACGGTAAGGGAGCGAATACAGGAAGCGCACAAGTTCGAGTTATGAGCCCAACACGAGATGTGCCTGTCTTTCTGAGTATCACGAGCAAGCTCGGGATTGATTATTCATCCACACGTGTATCATGCTGGATACCAATGTATGGCAAGAAAGATAAGCTACCGTACGGCTGGGGTGGGGCGATGGGGCCAGCGCAGTTCATTCCTTCAACGTGGAAAATCTTTGAAAATCGCCTCCGTAGTCTCTTGGGGCGAGAAGCGAACCCATGGAACCCACATGATGCATTTATGGCTTCAGCGATGTATTTGACCGATTTAGGAGCTATTGGAGACAGCGCGAGCGCCCAGCAACGAGCGGCCTGTAAGTACTATGGTACAGGTGGGGCTTCATGTTCATATAGTACAAGTGTCATGAAATTTAAGAAGGGAATTCAATCAAATATCGATTTATTGCAAAATTAAGCTTCCTATGGTAGGATAATTGGACTTATGAAGAAAGCAATTCACCCAAAACATACAAATAAAGCAAAGGTTACCTGCGTATGCGGAGCGTCTTTTGATGTTGGTTCAACACTTGAATCAATGAATATTGAAATCTGCAGTCAGTGCCACCCATTTTATACAGGTAACGACAAAGTCCTCGACACCGCTGGACGTGTTGATCGCTTCAAAAAGCGAGTATCTGCAAAGAAAAAATAACGCCTTACAAAAAATCGCTCTTTCAGAGCGGTTTTTTGTTTGCCATAAAAGTAGTATACAATTAGTCTTATGTCTCTCGATTTAGAACAATTAAAAAAAGATCACAAAACAAGTTACTTCGCAAATGAATACGAACGCTTGCTTGGCGAAGAAACAAAAGTAAATGAAATGGTTGCGACTGACGAGAGTTTGCGTGATTTAGCCGAGGAAGAATTACAAAATATCCGTTTCCAAAAAGAAGCTATCGAACGACAATTAGAAGAAATCCAAAAAGCCGACAAAGAAGAAGAGGAATTCCCAAACGAAATTATTCTCGAGGTACGCGCAGGGGCAGGTGGCGATGAAGCATCACTCTTTGCATGGCAACTCGCACGAATGTATGAACGATATTCAGAAAATAAGGGGTGGGGATGGAAATCTATCAGTGAGTCAAGCAATGACGTCGGGGGATACAAAGAAGCATCTTTTGAAATCAAAGGTAAGGATGTCTACAAGCTCTTGCGATACGAGACAGGAGTGCATCGTGTTCAGCGCGTTCCCGCTACAGAGAAAAATGGACGCATTCATACTTCAACTGCATCAGTAGCAATCTTACCTATTCGAAAGAAAACAAAATTCGTTATTAATCCAGTTGATCTCGACATGGAATACTCGCGCTCTGGTGGTGCGGGAGGACAAAACGTGAACAAAGTTGAAACAGCCGTGCGTTTGATTCACAAACCAACAGGTATTGATGTTCGCTGTACCAGTGAACGGTCACAGCTTGGGAACCGTGAACGAGCGATGGCGATTTTGACTGCAAAGCTCGAACAATTACAGGAAGAAGAGGAAGCAAAGAAATATTCTTCAGATCGTAAAAATCAAATCGGAACAGGGGACAGAAGTGAGAAAATCCGCACCTACAATTTCCCCCAAGACAGAATCACCGACCATCGAATACGACAATCATGGTCAAATATCCCAGGAATCCTTGAAGGAAACATTCAGAAAATCATTGATGCACTTGCAAGTGGCACAGTAGGGGACGCAGAAGATGAATAATATATGAAAAATAAATTATTACACATGTTAACAAGCAATAAAATCATTACAAGATTTGTTATTGTTTATTTTTTGTTTTTTATATCAATATGTATATCTATTGCGTACACTGAATATAAATTTTTCGACCAAATTGTTTTTAATAATTATGTCTGGAGTAAAATACTCACCGAGTCATTTAAAAATTCCATAATAATAGTTTTTATTGGTATTTTGTTTAAAACTTTTCTAAATTTTTTAAGAAAAGACAGAGAATATGATCCGCACAACAGAGAATCAGAGAATAAAATTCTAAGAAGCGAAGTATGGGCAAATTATATTACCGTAATCCTTTTTTCTCTTACATTACTACCACTTCGTACGATTGTCACAACATACTATTTAGGAAGCGATAGTACGTACTTCACACTAGCTTTTGTTCATTTTGATACCCCAATTAAAATACTGATTTCAATTACGGTAATATTCTTTTTTGTATTATTTCTATATAAAAAATACAGCCTTAATCTAAAGCAGATTATTGTTATCTGTATATTACTTGCACTACCACCAACATATAATATTATAAACACTCAAAATCAAAATTTTGATGTGCTAGAAACCAGATTGATATCAATTAAAAATGCACTTTTGATTGGAGACAATACTACATTAATTAATGAAAAAATTGGCAAAGAAATGGAGCCTCTCGCTGAAAAACTTTTACGTGTTGCCCGCAATGACACCGAGCTCGCTATTGCAAACGAATGGATGGCTGAAACAAAAATTATGTTAGGTGATTTTGAGAGTGCACTTAAACATAATTCTAAATCTCTCAGCCTTAATGAATATTCGCCCGAATCTTATTTCACAAAGTCAAGAATTTTAATGGAAACTGGTGATTTTAATGATGCATTACTAGCAGCCGAAAAATGTCTTTCAATTGCTCAAAGAATGGCTGTTTCAATAAACAAAGCGACAATCGAGGAAGGGAGATGCGAAAGTCAGATCGCACTAATATATCATTTCCGTGATTCAAAAAATGGAACCAAAAAGGATGATTTACTTAACGCAAAAAAGCATATGGAAAGAGCAATCTCTATCGACCCAGAACAGATCTTTTATAAAAGCGCTCTAACTGAAATTTTAATATCTTACGCTATTTATCATCACTCTTTAGGACAATATGAATCGGCATTAAAAATACTCAATCCACTTATTGAAAAAGGTGATTTGTATAAAAATGGATATTTATTGTCAAAGGAGTACAGTATACGCGGTGCCATAAAAAGTAATCTGGGGGATAAGGCGGGTGCCCTAGCTGATCTTGAAAAATCAATTGAAATTTACCCTGAAGATAACAAGCCCCAGTATGCAGAAATTGCTTTGGTTTATTATTCTAATTTGGAATACAAAAAAGCAATCGATTACTTTGAAAAAGCTCTTAACCTTGATATTGAGAATAAGAAAAAACCATCAAATATGGAACTATTATTAAACCAAATGAACATCCATGCGGAGACGAATAATAAAAGTAAAATCATTGATACATATACAAGAATGATTTCAATTAATCCTAATAATTTTGAATTATATGCGGGGAGAGCAAATGCTTATAGTGAAGATGAGGATCACGCAAAAGCGATTTCTGATTTCGAAAAAGTAATTACTCTTCTGCCAGAGCATTCTAATCTAGAAAATGAATACCAAACAAGTATTGCCATAGAAGAGTTTTACCTTGGAAAATATGGAGAAATGTGTAAAAGGTTGCGTACAATTTATCCTGACCCTAATAATACTGTTTCCCTTGAAGTAAAGAATACGAATGGGGGATACGACGATATTAGCAAGAAATGTACTTTTAAATAGAGAGCTAAAACTCTACTTGCTAGGTAAGTTATCCACTGTAGAATTTACTTGCATTGACCTATATATTGTGGTATACTTAACCCCAGTAGTTAGCTTATGTTTTGGTATTAGTTTCATTCTTCGTTGTGCAAACATTGAGGCATGTAAATGAAATCAGCTTTTGCGATTACATTTATAAATTAGTTTTCTTCAAAGAATAATATTGCAAAGTATTACTCCGAGAAGCACATTGTCATATATGGCAAAGAAATTATATGTTGGTGGTCTTCCTTATAAGACTTCTAACGATGAGCTCAAAGCACTCTTTGAGACGGTAGGTCCAGTTGCATCTGCAACTATTATCATGGATAAAATGACTGGCCGTTCAAAAGGTTTCGGTTTCGTTGAAATGGAAAACGATGCTGATGCTGATAAAGCTATCTCAATGTTCGACGGTAAAGATTTCGAAGGTCGAAATCTTACAGTCAACGAAGCACGTCCTATGGAAGCTCGTCCACAATCTGGTGGTTTCCGTGGAAACCGATAATCACTCTGTGATTATAATAAAAATCCCCAACTCGAAAGAGAAGGGGATTTTTATTTTGTGCGTAAGGTTTTCAATTCTTTCCCGTTTCAACTGAAGGGTTGAAGCTCACACGCAATAACCCCAAGTGGGGTTTTGAGATTGTGCGTGTGGAAAGAATCGAACTTTCGGCCTCTGTCTTATCAGGACAGCGTTCTACCACTGAACTACACACGCATAGATAATTCAAACACAAGAAACAGAGATACTATAGCAAAAACTTTGAAAAATCGCAATTTTTTGCTATAATCGTGACGCCAAAAGAAAGGCATTTTCCTTATCATGAACGACACAGAACTGAAAACAAAAATTCCCTGGTGGCAATCACCGTTATATTTGTTTATGAAAATTTCTGGATGGATTGCCTTTCCAGTGATTATTGCCTTAATTGTTGGTAAAAAACTTGATGCAAAATACGATACTGACCCCTGGATATTTATCGGACTTACCGCAATCGCATTTATTACATCAATTACAGCCATCGCAAAAATTTGCATCAGATATTTAAAAGACATCGAAAATATTCACACGAAAAAAGATGACCCAAGAAACTAAAGAATTAAATACAACCGAAGTTCAGCCAGTAGACACTCATGAAGAAGTTCACCATGAGCACACTCTCTACGCAGAGCCAATTGCGCACATTGGGTCATTTACAGTTACAAATGCACTCTTTACGAGCTGGGTAGGGGTATTCATTCTTATCGTCATCGCAATCGCCATCCGCATCAAACTCAAGCAAATACCAAAAGGTATCCAAAATTTCTTTGAATTCGTTATCGAAGGCGCAGAATCGCTTGCTGATCAGGTTACTGGTGACAGAAAAATAACAGACAAAGCGTTCCCAATAGTTTTTACTGTTTTTCTCGTTGTTCTGATTAATAACTGGCTCGGAATTATGCCATTCGGAGGATTGGGCTTTATTGAAGTAACCGAGCATGGCAAATCTTTTATCCCCCTCGTTCGTAGCGGAACAGCAGACGTGAACGGCACATTACCACTTGCGATACTCTCTGTATTAGGTGCAAACCTCTTTGGAATCATCTCTCTCGGTATTTGGAAAAGTATCAATAAATATGTTAATCTAAAGGCGCTCGGAGAAATGTTTACAAAGGTCAAAAAGGATCCAGCCATCCTTATGACAGCTCCGATTATGTTCGCTGTAGGGTTCCTCGAACTCATTGGTGAATGCGCAAAAATAGCATCACTTTCATTCCGTCTTTTCGGAAACGTCTTCGCAGGAGAAGTTCTCTTGGCATCGATGGGTGCAATTATGGCATATCTCGTACCAACACCCTTCTTACTGCTCGAAGTTTTCGTCGGAGTGATTCAAGCATTCATCTTTGCAATCCTGACACTTGTCTACTACACAATGGCAGCAAGTGATCACGACCACGAAGAGGAACATCACGCAGAGACAAGCCACGCACCAGAAATGGTTCATTAATAAAGAGGTCAAACATTATAAATAATTAATAATACATTTTTATGACAGAAACAGTTACACACATTCCTGAAATTGCAAAAGCTGCAACAATCGCGATTGGATCAATCGGTCCAGCGATTGCAATCGGTCTTATTGCATCAAAAGCTATGGAAGCGATTGGACGCAACCCAGAAGCGGGTAGCAAGATCTTCGTACCAATGCTTATTGCATGTGCGTTCGCTGAAGCGATTGCTATTTACGCTCTCGTTATCGCATTCTCAATCAAGTAATAAGGATTGGCGACTAGCCACTAGTAATTAGAAACTCTATCACTAATTACTAGAAGCAAGTTGCTAATTATACGTAATTAGTGATTATTAATTCATAACTATTTTAAAATGGATTTATTTATCGAAACATTTCATATCGACTGGCAGGTAATCGTCGCTCAAGCAATAAACTTTGTGGTAGTGCTTGTTATTTTCTATTTCCTCGCACTGAAGCCTCTCAAGAAAATAATGCGAGAACGTACAGAGAAAATCGAAGGCGGAATCAAGGACGCACACACAAATAAAGAACTCCTGACTGCAACACGAAAGGAATACGAAGCTGTTCTCACGAAAGCCCGCGAAGAAGCCCACGTACTCTTCCAAGAAGGGAAAAAGGAAGCAGAAGGCAAGCGTGCGGAAATGCTCGCACAAGCAAACACTGACGTCGAACAGATGATTACAAACGGCAAGAAAATCCTTGAAGCAGAGAAGAATAAAATGGTAGAAGAAGCAAAGAAAGAGATCGTCTCACTCGTTGTCCGTGCCACAGAGAAACTTCTCGAGCAAGAAGACATGAAAGGTTTTGACGAAAAAGTAATCAAGCGAATTACCAAAGCATAATATATGGCACAGATTCGAGCACAACATATCGCACGAGCACTCTACGAGAGCACAAAAGACAAACACGGGAAAGAACTCGATGCGGTACTTGAGCACGGAACGGCATTCCTCGCATCACGTCATCTCTTGTCGAAATCACCAGACATTCTCGCAGAATTAGAGAAAATAATCGACACAGAAAATCAGGTTATCCGCGCACGAATCGAAAGCGCACACCCACTCGGAAAGAAAACACTCGAAGATATCACTGAAACGCTACAGAAAAAATACAAAGCAAAAGAAGTTATCCTTGAACAAACAGAAAACAAGAACCACATCGGAGGAATCAAGATAACTGTCGGAGAAGAAATCATAGACCTGACTCTCAAGAATACCCTCAACCAATTAGAAAATTATTTAATCGCACACTAACTATATGAGCAAAAACACAATCGTAGAAAACCTAAGAAAGCATATCGAGAAATTCCAAGCCGACACGAAGGCGGAAAAAGTCGGACACGTTATTGAAGTGTTTGACGGTATTGCTCGTATTTCAGGACTCTCTGATATCAAAGCATCAGAAATGGTGACATTCCCAAACGGTGAAATCGGTGTGACTCTCAACCTC
>Ga0172380_10003171_pt1 | contig 23306 bp, 30 predicted proteins | sample Leawe162metaG_FD_119747 | JGI IMG/M metagenome (GOLD analysis project Ga0172380, IMG submission 119747) | Leachate microbial communities from a municipal landfill in Southern Ontario, Canada - Leachate well 162 metaG | ecosystem: Engineered > Solid waste > Landfill > Unclassified | place...
TCCGCAGGACGCCCCGCGACGCTTCGATGTCAGCCGCACTCGGGCCGGCCGGGGCCGCCGGCACGGGCTGCGCGGTCGGTGCGCTCAGCCGCAGCACCTGCCCCACCTCGAGGCGGTTCGGGTTGACGATGGCGTTCCACGTCGCGAGCTGCGCGACCGTGCGGCCGTACCGCATGGCGATCGCGCCGAGGGTGTCGCCACGCACCACGGTGTGCACCAGCCCGCCGGCCGGCATGGTCAGGCGGCGCCAGAGCGCGTTGAAGTTCGCCGGCGAGGGGTCGCCCTTGCCGAGCTTGCGGCCGTTCTCGAGCGCGGCGTGCGTGATGTGCCCGCGCGGGATCGGCTTGTCGCGCGCCTGGTCCCACGCGTCGAGGCGCGTCAGCGGGATGGGCGTACCACCCGCGGCCTTGATGCGGCGGTTGACCTCAGCGGTCAGCCACGCGCAGGCGTCCAGTTCTTCCGAGGACCACGCGCCCAGCGCAGCCGTCTCCGCCACTTCGATCGCCACGCCGACCTCGGCCGCGCCGTAGGTGGTGCGCGACGTCGCGCCGTAGCCCGCCGACCACGAGCTGTACGTGTTCAGCCAGTCTCCGAACTCGACGATGACCACCCGACCCACGCGATCGTCGTAGCCGAGGACGAAGTCCGCGGAGCCGCCCCAGCCGCCCTTGTCGTTCCCGGCCGGGAACGGCTTCGTGCTGCCGAACCAGTTCTCCGTGGCCTGCACCTGGCGGCCGTGCGTGGTCGGCCCCTGCGTGCCGTGCCACTGCACCTGGTGGATGTCGCGCACCCCGCCCGGCCGTGGACGGCGCGTGAACGACGCGGCCGGCGGTGAGGCCGCCCGGATCTCGAACTCGCTCATGCGTCCCTCCTGGACTGCCCCTCGAGACGCGCGAAGAGCGCGCCGTGAACCTGCCGCGACTGTTCGATGTGCTCCCGCAGGTCCGTCCGCACCTCGCCCGCCACCGCTTCCGCCCTTGTCGCGGCCCGCGCGGCGGTGCCGGCCGCGGCCGCGGCCTCCTGCGCGGACGCGACCGCCGCGTTCACCCGGTCGGCCACGCTCGACCCGCCGTTCGGCGATAGCAGCGCGACGATCTGCGCGTGCCGCGCCGCCAGTTCCCGGAGCGCCGCCCGCTCTTCTTCGTCGTGGACGATCTTCCGGGCGCGCGCCGTGTCGAAGCGGCGCAGGCCGGTCACCCGGCCCGCCAGGCGCTCCACCAGCGCAGCGACCTTGTCCGCGATGCCCAGCACGAAGGCCACGCCGGCGAGCACGTACAGCGGGTCGATGTCCATCAGGTGCCGCCCTTCTGGTGCCTGGTGCTCACTTAGCGCCCTCCGCCCGGCCGCCGGCGGCGCAGGACGGGCTCCACGAAGTGCCACGTGAGCCACCCGAGGAAGCCCACGAGCGGCGCCACGAGCCACGGCGCGAGGGCGAGCAGCCCCCACACCTGCGCGCTGAACGTGTCGCCGGGGACGCCGTTCCCGAGGGCGAGCGTTTCCGCGCCGAGGAATACGGCGACGATCGCGATCCAGGCGACCCGGGGGACTCGCGGAGGGCGCACCGCTACGCCTCCGGGATCCCGTACTGCACGAGCAGCGCGAGCAGCGTGGTCCGCTCCTCCGCGGTGACGGTCCCGGCGGTGGTGGCGGCGTCGATCACGAGGCGCGCGACGCCCCAGTTGCCGGCGCCCAGGGCAACGGTGAATGTGGGCCACGCCACGAGCAGTGCGTTCCCGCGCGAGAGGCCGAGTGCGCCCAGCGCCGCGAGCAGGAACCCGTTCGGGTTAGGCGGCGCCGGCAAGCCGGGAGGAGGTGGCAGGGCCACATTGTAGTCGCGGATCGCCTGCGCCTCGGCGACGTACGTCGCCTCATCGATCGCAGCGTCTGTCGGGCGCACGTCAGCGGCGGCACACCGCGCCACACCGCCCGCCGAGTCATCCTCGTAGTGCACGGCGCTCTCGAGGTCGCGGCCCATGATCGCGTCTGCGTACGGAGCGGGGAACCGGATGTACTCCATTTAGGCCGCTTCCCTCCAGTACGCCGCGTCGATGGTGCGCATCACCTTGTCTGCGGTCGTCGCGTTCTCCAGCCCCTCCGCCATGATGAGCGCACCGCTCGGGATGTTTGTCGTCACGTCCGCGCCGACCTGCACGTTGTCCTTGTAGAACCGGACGACCGTGCCGCCCGAGCGCACCTCGACCCTGAGCGTGATCACCGTCGCCCCATCGGGGGTCACGCTGGTGTCGCGCGTCGTCTCCGTCCCGCCGCTGTCGCAAACGCCGACGATCGATCCCGATGTGAGCACTCGGAATCCGACGATGTTGTTCTGGTCGCCGAAGTTCCCGGAGGTACGGCCCCCAATGAAGACGGTACGGTCCGCCTCGTTCGAGAGGATGCCCTTCCAGACAAACGTCCAGTCCGCTGCTGATATGAACGAGGTCCCCTTGAACCCTGCGTCCGCTCCGTTCGTCGCGCCCGTCGAATGCAACCATGCACCGGGATACGTGGTGTCCCTGGTCAGCGTCGCACCACTGCCGAGAGACGCATCGAACCCCAGGCCGACGTTGTCACCGGACGCGACGTTGCCCTGGGAAGGGCCGAGCCGGGCGATCGCAGCGGCCGAGCCCGTTTCTATGGCATCTTGGATGATGCTCTGGAGAGTCACCGGCGCAAAGTCGTAGCCATCCAGGCCCGCGTTCACCATCGGCACGTCACCGGCGGCGGCCGCGCTCGGGTCGAGCACCTTCGGGTTCGCGACCACGTCCTGGTTCCAAATCGCGGAGGTGATCAGGTCGCCCGTGCTCCGGGTGGCCGGCGTGACGAACGCCATCTAGCGCCTCCCTCCACGACGCCGGAAGGCGATCCGGGCGCCCACCCGGTCAGGCACCCGGACCCCACGGGCGACGTTCTCCGCCACCAGCTGCTCCAGCCCCTCGCCGGGCTCCCAGTTACGCGGGCTCCCGCCGCCCGGCAGCACCGGCCCGCGGCGCTCCAGCAGCACCGCCTCGATGAACTCGCGCTCCTCGGCAGCTGGGAAGATCACCGGCCGCGGCCGGTGGCCGTTCGAGACGTTGCCGCAGCTGCAGCACCAGAACACCGGCTCGTCCACGGACAGGTACTCGCCGCCGCCGCAGTCCGGGCACAGCCCCTGCCAGCGGCCGGCGTTGATGCGCGCGTACACCGGCGCGCCCGCCGGCGACCAGTCAAGATCCCGGATGCGCCACGCCTTCGCGTGCCGCCGGGCGACCGCCTCCACGGTGCTGTCCTGGCCGGCTGCCCCCAGGTCGCGGCGCTGCAGGATGCGCTGCTGCGACGCCTGATGCATCGCCGTCAGGTCCACGTCCGCGCCCCGTACCCCGTTCTGTGGTCGTGTCATGGCGGTGCCAGCCTTGTCGTCTCGCCCAGTTCGCTGAACCCCGTCTCGCCCACCGCCCAGTAACCGCCGTCGCCGGACGCCGGGCTGAGGTCGAAGAACACCTCGTGACGCGACCCCGTCTCGCCGATCACGTCTCGGCGCGATTCGATGAAGTAGTCACCATCCACGCCGATCTGCGCACCACGCGCACCGGTGCCGTTCGCGACCAGCGTGATGCGGTCGCTCAGCGCCCGCGTGAGCGCCTGCGTCATCAGCGCGCTGTTCGCCGTGGCCTGGAAGCGGAAGCCAATCGGGATCGGCTCCAGCGGGTCCGCGTACCGGCTCATCAGGTAGTCGGCGATCGCCTGCGCCAGCGAGAAGTCCTGGTGCCACGCGCCCGGGCGCGGGACGGACCGCTCGCCGAAGTCGGACTTGCTGCCGGTGTCCTCCGCGGTGGCGAAGGTGGTGTTGTCCTCCGTGACCGCGGTGCCGCGTGCCTGCAGCAGCGTGAGCGTGGCGGGGCCGGTGGCGGCGTTGGAGACCGTGATCTTCATCGCGCGGGCGAACTTCTCCACCACCACGGAGAGGTCGCCGTTCGTGACCCCGGTCTGCGTGATGTCCGTGCCCACCACCGGCGTGGTCCACGCGGCGACGTACCGCCCCGCCGGCGTCGCCGGCGGCGGGTAGGACGCCCACACGGTCAGGCTCTCGCCGGACGGGATGGTGAGCGCGTCGCCCTGGTACGTCCACAGCACCGCCAGGCTCTGCGTGGTGAAGTGCCGCACGGGGATGCTGACGTCGTTGAAGATCTCCTGCTCGCGGTCGCGCGGCACCAGTTCCGTGTACGGCAGCGTCGCGGCCGTGGCGTCGCTGAACGTGGCCTGGCTGGACAGGTGCGCGCCCTTCAGTCGGTGGTGCCGGTCCTCGAAGACGATCGGCCCGTCCGCGCCCTCCGAGAGGAAGCCGCGTTCCGTCTCTTCCAGTTCCTGGATCGCGGCCAGCGCGTTCCGGTCTTCCACCCACCAGCGCGGCAGCGTGGTCTGGCCGGTGTCGATGCGGCGCCATGCCGTGAGGACGCGCGACACCCAGCCCTTGAACTGCGCAAGCGAGGGCGTGGACGAGCTCAGGGCCAGCTCGTCCAGCGTGCCGTTCAGGTTGGAGGACCCAGCGTTGTGGCCGATGTCCAGCGCCGTGCCGGCGTCCGTGGTGCGCGTCCCCACGGGCGTCTGCGACTCCGTGAGCCCGCTGCCGACGGTGCAGGTAGTGAGCACCCCGGTGGACAGGTCCACGATCCAGATCGTGGGGTTGTTCGCGACGTCGTCGGCATCGAACGCCCAGCCGACCGCGTACGCCGTCCCCGCGTCCAGCAGGTCGCCCGTGTCCCATCGGCCGGTGGTGCCGCTGAACGGCACCTCCAGGCGCAGCGCGCCGCTGGTGGTGTAATGCGCGAGGCTCCAGCCCTTCGCCACGATCGTCTGCGCCGCGGCCAGCGAAGCCGGCTTCCAGATCACGAAGCCGCCGCCGCCACCGTCGTAGAGGTTCTGCAGGGTCGCGTCGTCCGCGACGTCCACCTCCGTAGCCGACCCGTCGAAGGTGATCGCGCCGTCGCCTTCGTCGTCGAGCGCCGCGGCACCACGAGCGCCGCCACCGATGGTGACTGTGCCGTCGTTGCCGTTGCCGCTCAGGTCGATCGCGTCCCCGGAGGTCTCGCCCAACCCCCACTGCCCGTCCGGCGTCAGGTCGGTGACGTACGGCTGCGCGTTCTTCGGCCACCCCGCGGCGTCCAGGACCAGCGCGATCGCGGCGCCCGTGGTGATGTTGGTCTGCGGCGCCACGTAGACGGACCCCAGCGCGCGCAGCCGCGCCAGGGGGCCCGTGCACTTCAGCCGCGCCTTCCGTACCGCGCCCGGTGTCATGGCCCCGGCCGGCTCAATGCTGGACAGGTAGCCGGTCCAGAGCGTGGACGCGCTGGGAGACGAGGCGCGGACGCGCACCGGCACGCCCGGCTCCAGCAGCCCCGCCAGGTCGCCGGCGGAGTTCGACCGGCTGTACTTGCCGGACTGGTTCTTGACGTCAATCAGCGCGCGGCCCGCGACGCTCTGCCCCAGGATCAGGCTGGCGTAGTCCCGGCCGCGCTCGAGCGAGAGTTCAAGCACGTCGGCGGTGATGTCCGACTCCGCGTGGTCGTACAGCCCCGTCCGGCCCCAGTCCGCCTCCACCACGTACGTCGCGGTCATGGAGCGACCACCAGGTCACGCAGGCCGCCGCCGGCGATGCTGTCCCGCACCGCCGCAACCACCGTGCGGTCCAGGTCGCCCTGCGAGACCACGCTGCCCTGCACCGTGACGGGGACGTTGATGGTGACGCTGCCGGCGCCGCCCATGCCGCCGCCGGTCACGGCCTCATACCGACCGGCCTGCTGAGCCTCCAGGGCAGCCATGACGGAAGAGGCCGCGGCGCCGTCCAGCACGCCGCCGCGATCCGCGACCGCGCGCGCCACCGCGGCGTACGCGTCCTGCAGGTTGGCTGCCCCACCGCCGATGCCGAACGACTTCCCGCCCACGTTGATGTTGTCCAGGTTGAACCCGAACGCGCCCGCGCTGAACGCCTCCGACCCCAGCTCTTCCAGCACGGCGCGGGCGTTGCTGCCCACTACCTTCGCCATCTCTTCCCGCGTCCGCCGCGCCTGGTCTTCCAGGTCTTTCGCGCTGGACTTCAGGTGGTCCATCGCCACATCCAGCGCGGTCGGCAGGTCGATCCCGAACGTCTGCATCAGGTCCTGTGCCATCGCCCGCGCCGCGGCGTACATCTCCTGCTGCTGGCCCTTGACGATGTCCACCTGCTCCTGGCCACCCCGGAGGTAGGACTGGATCTGCTCGTGCATGAAGTCGTCCTGGATGCGGGTGATGGCGGCGAAGAGGTCCCGCCGCGCCGCCTCCAGCGCCTTCTCCGCGGACGTGAGTTCGCGCGTGGCGCCGGCCGCCCCGCCGCCACCGCCACCGCCACCGCCACCGCCGGCCGCTGCGGCCGCGGCCGCGGACATGGAGTCGCCCAGCTCGCGGAACTTCGCGATCTCGCGGTCAACCTCAGCGTCCGTCAGGACGGTCAGGCGCCGCGGCCGCGGGCCGCTGGACTGCTGCTCCTGCGCGATCTGCATCGCCGTGTTGAGAGGGTTCACGCCGCGCCACGACCCCTCGAGGATGCGCTGCGCCTCCGCCAGGCGGTCGCGGGAGAACTCGATCACCTGTTCCGGCATGGACTGGAGCGCGTTGATCACGTCCAGCAGCAGCTGCACGCCTTCCACCACGACCTTGACGGTGATCTGGAACGGGCTGGAGGAGACGATGTTGTTCAGCGCCTTGAACAACGCTCCGGTGGCGTCCGCCGCCCCCTCGATCGCCGCGCCGAGGTCCTCCACGAACTCGTCGCCGTTGGTCTTGATCCAGTCGCGTGTCGCGGTGACCACGTCCTCCATGTACGGCAGCAGCTTCTGGCCGAGCTTCGCCTGCATCTTTTCGATCTCGGCGTTCAGCTGGCGCTTGGCGTTCGCCAGGCCGTCTTCCGTGTCCTTGAAGTCGCCGGCGGTGGACTCCGTCTGCGCCATGATCAGGTTGACGCGGGCGAGCGCCTTGTCCTGCTCCGTGAGCTGAGACGCGAACTTCTTTCCGCTGTCCGCCAGCGCCCGCGCCTCCACCGCCGTGGCGCTCAGCCGCACGCCGTACTTCTCCAGCGGGTCCGCCTCACCACGCAGGCCGGCCTGGATCGCGGTGAGAGCGTCCGTGACGTCCGTGTTGAACACGGACGCCATGTCCGCCGCGCGCTTCGTGAGGTCGATCGTGGAGCTCGCGACCGTCTGCAGGTCGATGTTCGAGTTCTTCAGCATGGCGCCCAGCGGCGTGGCCATCTGGTTGAACGCGCGCTGGCTCAGGCCGAACGACGTCGCGTTCGATTCGCCCCAGCGCAGGATCTCGCCGGCGCTGTCCTCGAAGATCTTGTTGACGGCGTTCACCGACTCGCCCAGGTCGGACGCCGCGCTGATGGCCGACTTCCCGATGGCGATGCCGGCGGCGACCAGCGCCGCGGAACCCGCGGCCGCGGCGGCGACGGCGGTCGTCTTCCAGCGGGTCAGGTTGGCGCCGGACTTCTTCTCGAACGAACCCGTCGCGCTCTCGCCCTTCGCCAGTTCGGCGATCAGCTTGCTGGAGTCACCAGACAGCCGCACGACCAGTTCGGCGAGCGTGGCCACCTACGCCTCCTCGCCCTCAACCGGCGCCGCGTGCGCGCGGAAGACGTCCGCGCCCTCCGCGGCCAGGTCAGCGCCGGCCAGCGGCGCGCCCATCTGCGCGCGCTGCATGCGCGCCAGGATCTCGGCGAGCCCGGGGTTTTGCTCCAGCCGCTTGAACGCGGTCTTGCGGTCCTTCTGGTTGAAGGTGTCCACGGCGGCCTGCGCGGCCCGGTACTCCAGCACTCGGTGCACGGTGTCCCAATCCTCCGACAGCGCCTGCGAGGGCGTGCATCCGAACGCTTCGCAGATCGCCGACAGCAACCCCTCTGGCGGCTGCGGACCCTTGTGGACGGCCTCCGGCTCAGCGCTGAGGCTGTACCCGAGGAAGTAGTCCGCCAGGGCCTCTAGCCTTTTCTCTCAGCCGGCTCCGTCTCACCACGCAGCACCAGCGTCAGGTACATCAGCTCGGAGACGGTCAGCCGGTTCAGCACACCGGGGTCCTCCGCCGGCGACTTACCGTACGGACGGCCGTTCCGGTCCGTCCACGTCCACCCCACGATGCTGGGGGCGACGATGTCGCTCATGTCCTTCACCACCGCGCCGAACTCCGCCATGACGGCGGCCTGTTCGGACGGCGTGCTGTCCGAGTCGAGCGCCTGCATCGCCGGACCCAGCGACGCGAGCCGCGTGATCAGGAGCATCCCCGCGACCGTCAGGCCGGGGATGAACGTGACCGTCTCGCCCTGGTGCGGGTAGTAGGTCCGCCCGCCGTAGTCGACGTCGCAGGAGTCGCTGGAGAGCGTCAGCGGCTCCGGCCAGCGCGGCGGTGCGTCCGTTTGCTTCTTCGTGTTCGCCATCTACCGTTCCGCCCCGTCCCCGGCCGCCTCCGCAGCCGTCCCACGGCGCCCGCCTCCCTCGGCGGGCGCCTCGATTGCCTGTTACGCGACCGCGCGCGCCAGGGCGGCCGCGCCGCGCAGCTGCGCGGAGAAGTCCACCCGCCCGCCGGTCTGGCCGCTGACGCTGTACGACTCCAGCACCACGGAGGTGCTGTCGTAGTTCGGGTCGTCCGATCCCGCGGTGGTGCCGGTGGGGTCCACCGCCATCGCGGCGCCGTTCGCGTCACCCACCAGCGCGAACAGCGTGGCGTCCGACTGCGACGCGGCGAAGTCCGCGCCGCCGCCGATGCTCAGCCCGTAGTCGTAGTTGCCGACCACGCGCCGCGGGCCGGCGTCGCCGAACGCCGTCACCACGGCGAGTTCCTGCGTGACCTCCAGGTTGAAGTTGTCGATGTCGTCCTCGAGCGCCACCGAGGCGATCGAGATGTTGACGTTCTTGACCGGCTGCTTCATGTCCGTGCTCCTCCTCCGCCCGGCGTCCGGGCGCTGTCCGCTGCGTTACGTGCCGGCGACCACGCCGGCGCTGACCGCGATCACCGCGCTGGTGAACGTGCCGCTGATGTTGAGCCGCTTGTAGGCCTCGGTGGCCGCGGTGCTCTGCGCGGCGACCACGCCGGCGGCCGTCAGCGCGCCGGACGTGACGCCGGTGATGTCCGCGAACGTGTCCGGGTCGCCGTCGTCCTGCTGCGACTCCTGGACCTTCAGCGTGATGTCCGTGCCGTCGAAAGTGATGACGCGGAAGATCGCCCGGAACACCTGCCCCGCGATCGTCGTGCCCATGTTCACGCTCGCCAGGCTCTCGGCCTGCGTGGTGGTGCCGTTGCCCAGCAGCACGCCTCGAGACAGCCCTGCACGGCCGCTCAGGTCAAGGTTCAGCGCCTGCACGCTGCCCAGGCTGGCGCTCAGCGGCTTCCCGGCGAGCGACACGGCCCCGTCATAGGCGACGTCGCCCACCGCGCTGCCGAGCGCGAGCGTGACGTAGTGGTCGGACGCGCTGCCCAGGAGCGCGTGCACGATCGCGTCCAGCTCGCCGGCGGCGCCGTCGAAGAGCCCCATGAACGGGAACGCGTAGTCGTAGTTGCCGACCACACGCCGCGGGCCCTCGTCGCCCAGGCACTCCGACTTCGCGAGTTCCTGCGTGACGTCCACGCCGGCGCCCGTGAGCCGTGCCGCCAGGGCGTACTGCCCCAGCCACATCTTCATCGACTTCGCCGGGATCTTCGCCATGTCAGGACCCCTTCCGAGACTTCGCCGGCTGAGACCGGCGCGGCGTGTAGGGCCGCAGCCCGCCCGTCCGCAGGAGGAAGTCGATGTTGACCTGGCAGTGCTCGTCGAACTCCACCAGCGTCGGGTTCGTGTCCGGGTCGTCCAGGTAGGCGACGCGGTCACCCTTCTGGTTCCGGCGCGTCGGGCGCTCGGACACGAGGTCAGGGCGCCCTGCGCCGCGCTGGACGCGGAGACGCTCCGCGATCTGGATGTACGGGCCGCGCACGGCCGCCGGCTCGGGCATCGTCGCTACTCCCGGTACATGAAGACGAAGTCCTGGCGCACCCGGTACGCCTTCGCTTCGTCCTCGTAGTCGTCCTGGACGTTCTCCAGCAGCGCGTCGCACACCTCCACGGCGTCCAGCGTCCACGCCTGCCGCTTCAGCGCGCCCCGCAGCGCCGCGGCGAGGGTCTGAGAGACCGCGTACGTGGTGGCGTAGGCGTCCACCTGGATGCGCGTGTGCACCAGCCCCATGTCGGCGTCCAGGGCGCTCTCGCGCTGGGCGTCGACCGTGATGACCCGCACCGCCGGGTAGGTGACGTCCTGCGGCAGCCGTACCGGGTAGATGCGCGTGCTGACGAGGTTCGTCACCGCCGTGACGGCGTTCAGGCGGGAGTTGAGCGCCTCCATGAACTCGGCCATCAGGACACCACCCGCTTCGCCGCGGCCTTGCGCGTGACCCGGTCGATGTCGCTCCCCAGCTGCTTCGCCACCACCTCCACCGCGGCCTTGCCCTTGTTGTCCAGGGCGGGACGCAGGAACGGGTGCGGCGCCGTGTGTGCCGATCCCGTCTCCACGATGTGCCCGTACCGGGCGGGGCCGCCCTTCGCGTTCCGCTTCACGCCAACGTCCACGCGGACGCTGGTCGTCTTGGAGGAGACGGACTTCGCGATGGCGCGCTTCAGGTCGCCTTCGTCCACCGGCACCAGCACCGCGGCTTCCTTCTGGATCACGGTGCCGGCCTTGTTGAACGTGGCGCTGAGCGCGGCACGGCGCTGCGACCGGGTCAGTTCCTTGAACTGGCCCTGCGCGAACGCCACGCCCTCGATGCGCGCCTCGAACTGCATCAGTCGTCTGCCTTCGCGGTGCACAGCAGCTGCAGCGCCTCTTTGCGCCCCACCTCCAGCACCGCCTCGATGTCCCACGTCTTGGAGTCCCACGAGATCCGCTGCTTCGGGGTGACGTCCGACCGGTGCCGGATCGTGAACCGCGCGTCGATCTCCGCGGCGACCTGGTCAGCCACGAACCGCTCACGGCCCGTCAGCGCCTCGTACTGCGCCCACACCGTGGCCAGCGTGCCCCACGACTCGACCGGCTCGCCGTAGGCGTCCTGCACGGGCGTGTTCGTCTGGATGACGACGCGGCGGTCCAGCTCGCCGGCGCGGATCATCCGACCACCACCTTGTCCAGGCGGTAGTTGTCCAGGATCGCGGTGACCGACTGGGGGACGGTCGCCGTGATGGTGCCCACCACGACCGGGGTCCGCGTGTCGTACCAGTGGGCCACCAGCAGTCGGATCGCCTGCACCAGGTCTGCCGGCACCGCGGAGGCGCCGCCGTAACCGGCCACAAAGACGATCGTGACGTCGAAGAGGTGACCCTGTGTCGATGGGTACGAGACGCCGTAGTCCGGGACGATCAGCCCGCGCGCGGCGTACTCGCCGTCCGGCGCGTCCACGGAGTACTCGCTCGAGGCCCACGTCTGCGAGTCGCCCGCCGCGTCCACGTAGGCGACGCTGGTCACCGACTGCAGCGGCGCGCGCGGGATCTCGATCGCATACCCGGCGCCAGGGAACCGCGGCACCTTCATCGTCCACGTCTGGTCGATCAACGCGCGGCCCGTGCGACGCTCCACCTCGAGGCGCGCGGCCTTCACCAGCGTGTCGATGTACGCGTCGTCCGTGGAGACGTCCACCCGCAGGTGCAGCTTCGCGTCAGTCGTGCTGAGCGGCTCCGCCGCCGGAGCCGTCGTCAGCGTCAGCCGCGCGTTGCGGCCGGGGCGGTAGATGTTCACTGCAAGACCTCGAAGGTCTCCACGCCGGGACCGTCCAGCACGCGGCCTTCGCCGTCCCAGCGGTAGTTCCCCATCGGGCAGTTGCGAACGCCGCCGCGGACCTCCAGCGCCGTGCCGTCCAGCGGGCACGTATCCGGGACGGCCGTCGCGGCGCGTTCCTCCGCCTCGCGGTTCTCGCGCGCGATCTGCTGCAGCACGGACTCGTCCACTAGACCGGCACCATGCCCCGCGCGATGAAGAGCTCGATCGTGCCCGTCTTCTCGTTGCCCGCCGCGGCGATCGTCGGGTAGTAGTCCCCGCCCGCGATCCACGGCCGGAAGTAGGTGCCTTCCACCGGCACCGCGATCTCCGTGTTCGTCGTGTCACGGTTCGCACCGACGCCACCCAGGACATCCGCTCCACCGATCGCGTCCAGCAACGTGATGTCGTAGTTGTCGGTCGGCGCCGCGGAGCCGGGGTCCGTGCGCAGCCGCAGCAGCGTGCCTGCCGGCAGCTCGACCGCGATCTCCCCGACCGACCCGGCCGAGGCGTCGGACGTCCACGGGATCGTGACCTTCGTCACGCCACTCCCGATGTCCTCGCGGGTGACACTGCCAATCGCCCCTGTGACGGCCATTCGCCTACTCCTCGCCGACGATCTCCACCACGCCGCCCTCGCGCCAGATGCGCGCGCGCGTGGCGTTCACGGTCGTCTCGTCACCCGGCTCGAACGTGCCCCGCTCCGGGTGCGTGTTCCGCTCCAGGAACCGCACCCGCACCACGTCACCCGTGACGGTGCCCGCGTCGAACACGACCTCCGGCTCTTCCGCCGGCTGCTGGTCCTCGACGCCCTCGGTCTTCGCCGCCTCGCCGTCTTCCACGGACGCCGGGTCCACCTCGGCGGAGGCGGGTTCGTCCGTCTGAGCGGCCTCGCCGTCTTCCACTGCCGCCACCTCGGCGGCGGGCGCGGGTTCGTCCGTCTGAGCCGCCGGTTCGTCCTGGTGCTGCTTCGCCACTGTTCCGCCTCCTCCGCCGCGCGCGAGCGCGTATGTCGACCAGCCGCTGCTACCGGCCGATCTGGATGACCACGAGCTTGTCGATGTCCAGCGTCTGCGCCGCGCCCTCGCCGGTCAGGAACTCGATCGCCCGCGCCAGCGCCTCGTTGTCCGGGAGGTTCGTCACCGCCGGCGTCGCGACGCTCACGCCGTCCACGAACACCTCCAGTGCGGCGCCGTCCCAGTAGAACTCCAGGTCGACCGCCGTCGCGTCCACCAGCGTGTGCAGCGCGGCGCTGAGCGTCTCCGTGCTGTCCTTCTCCACCGCGAACTTCAGGTCGGTGGAGCCGTCCAGCGACTGGAAGCCGATGCGGTCCGTGACCCCGCCGAGGATCGCGCTGTCGCGCACGCTCAGGCCCAGGAAGAAATCGGACTGGGTGACGTCGTTCAGCACGCAGCCGAACGCGCCGAAGTAGAGGACCTGGTCGCTCGTGAGCTCGAAGGACTCCGGCTCACCGACCAGGTTGACGCCGTCGTTCTCCACCGCGCCCGTCAGCAGCCGCATCTTGCCGCCGCTGCCGTCCAGCAGGTGTACCTGGGACTTGCCGACACGCGTCACCTGCCACCCGGCCGGCTGCAGTACCTCCACCACCACCCGGGCCTTGCCGGCCGAGCCGGCCGCCGCGATCGTGGCGATCATCGCCTTCGTCGCGGTCAGCACGCCCGTGACGGTCAGGGCGTCGTTCAGCGCCCACGCTCCGGCCGCCCAGTCGTCCACGAACTTCGCGACCGTGTCGGCCTCGCCGATGTCGAGGTCGGGCTCGCCCGCCGCGGCTTCAGTGCCGGAGAGGGTGATCTTCACGATCCGGTCGAAGTCCACCGCCGGCAGGATCGTCACGGGGGACGTGTCCGCGTGGTCCACCACGAGGTCCGCGACCGGCGCGTACGCCGCACCACCCGTGAAGTCGTCGATCACCTTGACGACGTCCGGCCCGATCGCGTCCACGAGGCGCTTCAGGTGCCCCGCCTTGTCGACGTAGGCGAGGTTGCCCTTGATGCGCTGGCCAATGACGTCCGTCACGGTGGTGTCCCTTCCCTGGGCCCGGCTGAGGGCCGGAGAACCCGCCGATCGATGTGGTTGCCGGGCCGGTGCGCCTCGGCGGAGGAGCGCACCGGCCCGGCCCTCGCGGGCGTGTTAGGCGATCGCCGTCGGAACGTCGTCAGCCTGGTAGCGGCCGTCCGTGAGGATGGCGACGGCAGACGCGTTGAGGGCGTCGGCAGCGTCAGACAGCGCCACCGTGACCCACTGCTGCCCCTCGGTGAGGTCGCCGGGCTCGATCTCGAGCAGCAGCGTCTTGTTCGCGTACGTTGCGGCGGTCAGCGTCAGCGACGTGACCTCGGCCGAGCGGTCGCCGAACTGGTCGGCGCTGGCACTGCCCTGCGCCGCGCCGGCGAGGCGGTGCTTGAAGCCCTCTGCCGTGGTCTTCGTGCCAGCCGTCGCACCGGAGTTGACGGTCAGCACCGCGTCACCGGTCAGCGCTGCGAACTGGATGATCACCGTCGCGCGCCGACCGGCCACCCCCATCTTGAAGGAGTCCATGTCGACGCCCGCCTGGTGGTCACCCGGCTTGAGCGCGTAGACGATGCCCGCGACCTCCGAGAGTCGTCCCTGGTTCATGCCCTGTTCCTCTCCGAGGCCACCGGCCTCGTTCAGTCGTCTCTCAAGTTCGACGCGTGCTTAGCGCGCCGCCAGCGTCACGAACGGCGAGATGGTCAGGCTGCCCTTGTACGGGGTCAGCGGGGACAGCCACGCCGGCTGGAAGTCCACCCGGAAGTCGGTCCGCACGATCACTTCGCCGTTCAGGAAGGCGACGTGCTCGGAGAGCGACTGCCGCACTCCGCCCTTCGTCAGTTCGACGTAGGCGGCCGGATCGACGAAGGCGATGTCACCGACGGCGCCGGGCTCGGACGCCTGCTCGACCGGCATCGCCGGGCGACCGAAGAGCGTGGCGTACGGCAGTCCGCTGATGCCGCCTGCCGGCATCCACACCGGGATGCCACCGGTGCCGATCGCGAGGTACAGGCCCGCCAGCTGCGGTTCCAGTTCCTGGTTGTAGATCCACACGCCGGTACGGCGGCTGCGAGCCGGAACCCGCGCCCAGATGTTCTTGACGTTCTCGTAGTTGACGGTGTCTGCAGCCTGTCCGGCCTCGGCATCGACGGTGACCAGCGCCGGCGAGTTCAGGAAGCCGAGCGGCTGCGTCTCGCCGTTGCCGCGCACCATCGCGTCGTCGAGCTTGAATCCGATCTCCTCGGTGTGGAACGATCGAATCTGCTCGGCGAGGCCGGGGGTGTCCTCCGCCTCCTCGATCGTGTGGTAGGACGCCCCGGAGATCGCATCCAGGTCCAGCCGGACCTTGCGGAACTTCGGCTTCGTCGCCGTGACCGCCGCCGCCTCGGCGCGCCAGTACGCCTGCACGCCGCCGTTGCGGCTGCCGTTCGCACGGCTCTTCTCGTCCACGGCCGGGAACTCGCGCGAGTTCGCGTTGCCGCTCGCGGTGAACCGCCGAGACGGTGGGATCATGGCGTGCAGGATGCCGGTCTCGTGGATGAGCTCCATCAGCTCCATGCCGAAGTCGGTCTGCACGAGGAAGCCACCGTCTGCACCGATGCCCTCACTCATGCCGGTCGCGGCCGCGATCTCGATGAGGCCGTCGTCGAGGGCAGCGTGCGGCCGCGCCGACCGCATGACGGCGCCGACGTAGTCCTCGAACGCACCGAACGGGGTAGGCCCGCCCTTCCGCTCGAGGCCGGCGCCCGCGCCCGTCGGCGGCCGCATGCCGGCCGCCACGCGGCCCATGCTGCGCGACAGGGTCGCCACCACCTGTTCCTGCATCGTCGCGACCGATGCGTCGACCATCTGCTGCACCGCAGGCTTCAGCTGCGGCAGGATCGCCTCGGCCATTGCGGTCGCCTGCTGCTCGACCAGCGTCGGGGTTTCAGTCTCAGCACCCATGTCAGCCCTCCTCGTGGGCAAGGCGCGCTGCGACCAGCGCGCCGACTGCGGTCCAGTCCACCGGGACGGGCTCGTCCTGGGCGGGTTCCGTGTGTTCGCTCCGCGGAGCGCCAGCGCGTGCGGCGCCGGCCCCTCCGCTGGTTGCCTGTGCCATCACCGCGCGGATCGCGTCTTCCAGCGTGCCCACGTGGTCCGCCATGCCGGCGGCCACCGCCTCTCGAGCGCGCAGCACGCGGCCGCCGCCGAAGCGCGTGTCCACGTGGGCCTCGGAGACGCCGCGGCCGCGGGCCACCGCGGCCCGGAAGTCGCCGTGGTAGGAGTCGACCATGCGCTGCATCTCGGCCCGGGCCTCGTCGCTCAGCGGCTCGTAAGGGTTGCCCTCCGCCTTGTGCGGCGCACCCTGGCTGGTGATGAGGCTCGTCGTGACGCCCAGCTCGTCCATCGCGCGGCTGATGTCCTGGTGCGCGCTGATGACGCCGACGCTACCGATCAGGCCGCTCGGCGTGGCGTACGTCAGTCCCGGTGTCGCCTGCGTGAACAGCCAGAGGCCGGCGCTCGCGCTGAGCGGGTCCGCCACCGCGCCGATCGGCTTGCGGTCACGCGCGGCGTAGATCTCCGCGGCCGTCTCCTGCACCAGCGACACCGAACCACCGGGGGTGTCGAAGTCCAGCACGATCCCGCTGATGGCCGGGTCGGCGACCAGGGCATTGAAGTCACGACGGAACCGCGCGAGCGAGAACATCCCGCTGCTCTCGTCCATCGAACTCACGCGAGGCAGGATGGTGCCCATGACGGGCAGGATGGCGGTGATGTTGCGGGCGTCGCCGGGCGGGCGGCCGCCGGCTGCCTCGATCGCCGCGGCGGGGATGAACCCCTCCGCGGTCGCGTACAGGATGCCGGTCGGGCGGCGCTGCTCGCGCGCGGCCTCGATCGCCTCCGGCGCCAGCGTGCCGCGGTAGGCGCGGTGCACCACCACCGACGCGATTGCCCGCAGCTTCTCGGGCGTAATCGCCCAGGGCGCGCTCAGCAGGTAGTCGACGACATGCGCATACCGCCCCGCGCCATCGGAGGCAGCGGACAGCGGGTCGATGTCGGTGTGGACGGGCGTGTGGGCCACGTGGCAACCCCAGGAACCAGAAGCACCACCGGCTCATCGCCGTGGGTGCACCGTTGGTTGCTGGGGCTCAGGGCCCTCGGGGAGTGGACTGCCTCCGCTGCTGCCGTGATGGCCTCGCGGCCCGGGCTGCTACGGATCGGCAGTGGCGGTCAAGCCGCTCACCACTCCGGTGTAGACGCTACGACACGTGATCAGATGCTGTCAAGCGCTCCTCGGCGGGAGGTTCATCCAGCGGGTGCCGGATTTCCCATTCGTTCATCCGCGCCGGCTCCACGGTGCCCGCGCACGGGTCGCCGCGACGCTTACCCCGTGTGTACACGTGCCGGACGCCGCACGCCGGGCAGATGGGCTTCGTCCATGTCATCTAGGCACACCCATCCATGAACTGCCGGACGGACTCGAGCCGGCCGAGAAGCCGCTGACGGGACACGCTCCATCGCCACCACCGCGCGCCGAGCACCGGGATGGACGTCAGCAGCTCGTCGAGCATGACATCTAGGGCAGCGATCAGCTGCGTGATGGCGCACACGACCGTTCCAGGCGCGCTCGGCGCGTGCGGCACCTCGCACACCGGACAGGTCGGTTCTCCGCTCACACCAGCATCCGTTCCGCCAGGATGGCGCCCACCTGCTCGAACAGGTCCGCCTCGTCACGCGGCACCGATCCGCCCGCGGCCGCCGAGGCCATCTGCGCCGCCGGCGCCAGCGCGCCGAACCGCTGCTCCAGCTTGCACTTCACACACCACAGGTCGGCGGTCCCGGCGATGTTCTTGCCCAGCAGCGCGCCGCACCCGCACCGCGCCTCGGCGAGCACCGGCAGCCCGCCACCTCGAGCGCTGGCGACCGTGTCCTGCTCCACCGCGGGGGCGGATCCGGTGACCGGCAGGCGCTGCATGTTCGTCGGGGTCAGGTAGTCGTCCGGGATGCCGCGAGGCGGCAGGTCCTCCAGCTCCAGGATCGTGTCCGCGCTCATCGCGCCGATCATCCGCAGCGTCCGGTAGAACTCGGCCCGGGCCTTCATGTCGCCGCGCAGGAGTGCCTGCACGCTGAACTTCAACTCCAGGTCGCCGGGCAGGCACTCTTCGGCGTAGGTCTGCTCGAACCCCACCAGCAGCGGCACCAGGACCGTGGCCACGAACCCGATGAACTGCTGCTCGATGCCCGTCCCCCAGGACGTGCTCTTCGACACCAGTCCGATCATGTGCGGCGGGACGCCGTAGATGGTCGGGATCTGCTCGCGCGTGAACGCGTCCAGCTGCAGCAGCTGGGCGTCCGCCGGCGAGAGCGTCAGCGCCTCGAACTTCGTGCCCTTGCCCAGCACCACCGGCCGCCCGGCGGTGACCTGACCGGTGTGACGCTCCATCCAGGAGTCGGCGATCTTGTCCGCCTCCACCTGGTCCAGTTCCTGCTCGGTCGTGAGGATGCCGGGCGACTGCAGCCCACGGTCCAGGAGGTTGCGGCTGCTGCGCTGGGCGCCCGCGGCGATCGCCAGCGTGGCCGCGTTCTGCTGCAGCGGGCTCATACCCGTGTAGCCGTCCTCGGACAGGTACGGGACGTGCGCGATCTCGCTCGTGGTGCGAACGATCGGCCTCCCCTCGGCGTCACGTTCGCCGGCCAGCAGGAACACCTTGTCCCAGTTCCCGGCCCGCGCGATCCGCACGTCCTTCGGGTGCAGCGGCCACAGTTCCTTGATGCCCTCCCACGGCTTCTCGGGGTCGATCGCCGTGCCCTCGTCCCGGCCCTTCCAGGCAGAGGGGTTGCCGTACGTAACGACCGAGAGCATCTGCTGCGTCCAGAACGTCGGCTGGCTCATCGCCGGGTTCGGACGGCCCCACAGGAATCGCTGCGCCGGGTCCTCCACAGCCTTGCGGCTTCGGTCTTCACGACGCAGCACCTTCAGCGGCAGCGTGCCGCCCAGCTGCGAGATCAGCCGGCAACAGGCCCACGCGGTGGTGATGCGGAGCCCCGCGGCCACGTCCACCGCGCCACCGCCCAGCGCGCCACCCGAGGGGTTGAAGAGCATCGACATCGCGCTCGAGGCGACAGCCGTGCGGGTCCCGGGCGGAGGCCCGGCCACCAGTTCAGCGAGGACTCCCACTTCGCACCTCCTGTACGACGCGACCGATCGCGCCTCCGAGGAACAGCAGTCCCGCCGAAAGGACCATCTTACCCGCTGTCCCGTTGATTTCCCATGCCGCCCACGTGGCGACCGCGACGCCGGCGACCAGCGCCAGCGCCTCCAGCCGCAGCAGCAGCGATACCAGCACCCGCCGCGCCACCACCGCGGCCCGCTTTGAGGCGCGCCAGGCGCGGGCGGACCAGGCCCGCGACCGTTTCGTGAAGGCGGCACGCGCGCGGCGCAGGAGCACGTGCGCCGCGGCGACGCGACGACGCACCCACGGCCCGACCCGCGGCACCCGCGCCGGCGGATCGGCCAACGTCACCACCGGTCCGGACATCACCGCCGTCGCGACCGTGACCGTGTCCGCGGCATCGTCCCCGTCGTCCGGCGACCACAGGGTCTCCGCCGGCGGCCACGACTGCGGGTCCAGGCACGTGCAGTGCTCGTTGAAGACCGCGCCGCCGGGACGCAGGTGGACGTGTTCCGTGCTGGCCACCATCCGCCACCCCCTCTAGAAGAACACCTGCGGCCGCGGGGCAGTGAGCACCCCCGCCGCGATCGCGTCGTTCCGCGCTTCGTTCGTCAGCACCTCGGTCATCGCGGCGTCCATCTTGAACGGCGAGTCGGGGCGGTCCTTCGCGATCAACCAGAGCGGGTTGCCCTGGTCGTCCCGGAACTGCGTGTAGACCTTGTGCGCATTGCCGATGTGCCGGGCCGTGTCAGGGTTGCCGTCGTTGCTGATGGTCCCCGCGGTCAGCGCCGTGACGTAGGCCAGGTTCGCGTAGGCCATCGCCTTGCGGCGGTTCGTCCACCAGTCCACCACCCGGTCCGCTCCGAACTCGCCTGCCCACTTCGCCGTGTAGTCAGTCCAGCCGGCCGGGTCGGCGTAGAGGCGCCACACGTCGTACAGCGCGAAGGCGTCGTGCACCGCGCCGTCCACGTCGTCCTTCGGCACCTCCCAGTCCTGCGCGCCGTCCGGCTTCTCCCACAGGCCGACCTGCCAGGAGAACCCCGTCGAGATTTCACGCGCGGACAGCGACGTCGAGTCGTCGAAGCGGCTGCCGTCGAACCCGAGGACGATCTTGCTGCCCGGCTTCACCCGGTAGCCCTCGCGGGTGAGCGTGATCGTGGCGCTCGCCAGGCGTGGACGGCCCAGGGTCTCGACCTCGCCGGCGACGGCCGGTGCCTGCCACGTCCGCGGGGCGGCCGGCCAGCCCGGGAACACCACCCGCGGCCGCGTCAGCTCGTGCCAGCGCTTCAGGTCGAACGCCTTCCGCCCGGCCTGCGTCGGGCGGTTGCACCACACCTGCTCCCAGTACGCCTTGTCTGTCTTCGGCTCGTCGTACAGATTGGCCGCGTTCTCCAGGTCCCGGACCACGCCGTGAGGCCCCGAGGCGTTGGCGAGCGCCTTCAGGCGGCCCTCGCGGGTGGTGATGTCGAACTCGGGGCTCGCTTCGCGGTGGAAGTAGAAGAAGGTCCGTGCCAGTGGGACCGTGCCGGCCGCGGCCTTCTTCGCGTACTCGTAGGTGTCCTCCGCGACCGACTTTTCGCCGGGCGTGAACGCAGTGGTCGTCTCGAACGTGAACGCGTCCGCCGCGAACCGCTTCGGGATGTTGTTCAGCATCGTCTGGTGCATGCGCTTGTGGGTGGGCAGGATGAACCGGTGCGTCTCGTCGAAGTGCTGGGCGGTCGTGCGGGCGCCGTCGTTCGCGGACGGGGAGCTGGCGACCGGCTTGATTTCGCCGCCCCCTGAGCGACGGACGATGTGCTCCAGCCCGATCTCGAACTCGTCCCCGAGCCGGCTGTTCTCCAGCATCACCCGCAGCGCCCCATAGGCGAGGTCCTCCGTCTGCTCCTCGGTGTACGCCGCCAGCGGGATGAAGGGGTCGCGCACCGGCCCGCCGATCGGGCTGCCCTGCCCGTCGAAGAGGGCGCGCCCGCGCTCGACCCGCGTCCGCACCGGGCCGCGCGGGTCGGCCTCGATCGCCATCACCGCCGCTGCGAACTCCGTCTTGGCGAGGCCTTTCGCCACCGACACCGCGATCCGCTTGAACCGCCGCCGGCCGGCCAGCTCGTGGTCGTCCGGGTACACCTCGTACATCGCGTAGAGGATCGCGCGCCACTCGTCGGTGAGCCGGTACGGGTTCCCCAGGATGTCCCCCGGGCCGTGCACCAGCACCTCTTCCATGCGCCAAGCGATCTGCGGCCCGAGCGTCGGCCACGGCTCTTCGTCAGGCGACGGCGGCCCGGGAAGCCAGAGGACGGTCACGCCGACTCCTGCCCGAGCTTGAAGCGCGGGTCGACCATCGGCGGCGGGGCGGCGCGCGGGCCGTCCGGGTCGTCCTCTTCGTCCGCCGGTACCGCCCAGTGCAGCGACAGGCGGTCGCGGGGCGTCAGCCCGAACCGCGCGATCTGCTGGCGGATCTCGAGCGCCAGCCCGATCAGCGCGGGGCGGCGCCCCTTCGTTCCGCGGGCCGTCTCCAGGGTCGCGTAGAACTCGTCGATCAGCTCGAAGGCGACGTGCAGCACCGGCAAGTCCGCGTCCAGGTACTGGCCCGCCATCGGGCTCCGCATCGTCTCCCGCCACCACGCGACCGTGCGCTTGTCCCACGGCTCCGCATCGGGCGGCCGCGCCGGCAACTTCGGCAGCCGCTCGCCGCGGTGCCGTTCGTGCGCCGCCTTCTGCGACTCCAGCGTCGCGGCCGTCGTCGCGCGGTTTCGCCGCGCCCGCGAGGAGTCCGGCTTCGGCGGGGCGCCCCTACCAGCCATAAGACGGTCCCGAAAATGCCCCCAGACCCGTACACAGAAAAATCAACCCACCCGTGCGGTCTGCGCCGCTCTCGGGCCGTGAAGTTTCGACCCGCCCCTCCCCCTCGACGCGCCCGCTCCGCCGCGAGCGCGCCACCGCACGTAACCTCACCCATGCTCGTGTGCACGCACCACCACCGAGGCCCATGACGGCCGCTACGAACCCGCTGGAGCGGCGTTCGATGCCGTTCGCGAGGGGTGTTTCACGCGCCATGTTCCACGCCTTCCGACCGCCGACGCCGGCTCTCCGCCGCCTCGGCACCCGCCTTGCGGGCGTTGCACGTGGCATGCGCCGCCCGCAGGTTCGAGGGCTCATCGCTCCCGCCGAGGGCAGCCGCCAGCACGTGGTCCAGCGCGTTCGCCCCTGGCTGACCGCAGATCTGACAGATGCCCTTGTCGCGCGCCATCACGAACCGCCGCACCGCGGCGGGCGGCGCCGGGCGCTTCGGCGTCGCACGGACATCGAAGCGATGGTGCGCGCGCCCGGGGTGGGCCGAGCACGGCTGCAGCCGCGGGCAACCAGGCGTCGAGCACGGCCGCCCTGGGCGTGCCATCAGCCCGCGCCCCCGACGATCACGAACGGCCGGCGGACTCCCGCGTTCCACTGCTCGGACGCCGACAGTGCGCGTTCCAGGCGGGCCCCTGGCAGCAGCCCAGCCAGCACCGTCAGTGCCCCCAGCGCTACCTCTGCCCCGCTGCCGCAGGCGTCCATCCCGTCCAGCGCCTCACCCACCTGGAAGTCGCTGTCCACCCGGAAGAGGCGTCCTGACACGCCCACCAGGAACGTTCCGCCCGTCTCCACCTCGTTCTCCCGGCGGCGGTAGCCGCCATCAGCCAGGACCTTCCGCACCGCACCGATGAAGTCGGTCACCATGAACGCCATCAGGTCGGCGTCCGCTGGCGGGGTCGGGATCTCGCCCGAGTAGCGCAGCAACTGCCCCATCCGGTACGACGTCGTGAACCCCATCACGTACGGCCCGCGGCTGAACACCTTCTCGTCCTTACGCACGGCCAACGAGTAGCCACCCACCCCAGCGGAGTCACCACCCAGCCAGACGCGTTCGCCCGACACCACCCCCACGATGCAGGTCACCCCGCGCTCCCATCCGCCCGAGGCATCACGTAGACCCGGCGCTTCGTAGGCCGGCTCCCCCGGCCAGCCCGTGCCCGCACCAACGCACCCCGCGCCTCCAGCCGGTTCAGCGTCGACAGCACCGACCGCTCGTCTGGCAGCAGCGCCGCCATCGAGGCCTCACGTACCGTCGTCGTCGAGTCCAGCCCCAGCGCGCGGTACAGCTGCGTCGCCTTCACGAACGTCTGCGTCCCCGCGCTCATCAGGCGCTCGACCGCCGACAGCACAGTCGCCTCACGCGCCGCCCAGTTGATCGCCGTGCGCGTCACTGGCCCGCCCCCTGCTCCCGGCACTCGAAGCACAGCCCGTCCGCCTGGTATGGCGCCGCGGCGGCGTCCTCCGGCGCCACCACCTGTCCGCACCGCAGGCAGCCCGCGCGCGGA
>Ga0172380_10003172_pt1 | contig 23304 bp, 30 predicted proteins | sample Leawe162metaG_FD_119747 | JGI IMG/M metagenome (GOLD analysis project Ga0172380, IMG submission 119747) | Leachate microbial communities from a municipal landfill in Southern Ontario, Canada - Leachate well 162 metaG | ecosystem: Engineered > Solid waste > Landfill > Unclassified | place...
CGACGGCCTGCCCGTCCACAGCTTCCAGACTTTGCTCAAAGACCTCGCCACCATCACCCGCAACACCATCGTGCCAAAACTTCCCGGAGCCCCCGGCTGGCAGCAGGACACCGAGCCCACGCCCCTGCAGGAAAAAATCCTCCAACTTTTACATGCCCACCCGATGAGTAGCCAGTAGCAGGAAGTTCAAAATCGCCGTAAAACCCAGTGTTTATGCGGCTTCCTGCTTGTTCTGGGCTTGGAACTTCTGTTTAAATGAAAATGCCTTGGGCGCGCTCGGCTATACTGGCGGAATGCCGTCGGGATCCGCGACTTCCTTGTCCCAATCGGCATCGACCGCAGTGTAGCTCAGGCAACTGATTTCTTCGAGGGAGGTGTTTCCGTTGAGCACCTGCTGCAGCCCCTCCTGATACAGGGTCAGCACGCCTTTTTTGAATGCCAGCTTGCGCATCTCGCTCTGGGGGGCATTCCGGGCGATCATGTCCGCAAGGGCGTTGTCCGATGGGCACATCTCCATGAGAGCCATGCGGCCCGTGTATCCGGCTTCATGGCATTCCGGACATCCGTGCTTCTCGTAAATGAAATGGGACTCCGGCGGAATGGCCACCCGGTTGACCGCGAAAACCGTGCGGACTTCCTGTGTGATCGGCACGGGATGCTTGCAATAGGTGCAGAGCCGCCTGACGAGTCGCTGGGCCTGCGAGAGGGCGAGTGAGTCGGCCAGCAAATAGGGCGGGATGCCCATGGAAATCAAGCGGCTGACGGCCCGCAACGAGTCGTTGGCGTGCAGGGTGGTCAAGACCAGGTGCCCGGTCAGCGCGGCGTTGACGGCCGAGTTGGCGGTCTCCTGGTCACGGCACTCCCCGATGAGAATGACATCCGGATCGGCGCGCATGAGCCGCCGCAGGCCCTCCGCAAAATCGATGCCGTTGATCGGATCGGTCTGCGTCTGGTTGAGTCCCTCGACCTCGTATTCGATCGGGTCCTCGATCGTCTGGATGTTGATGTTGTCGGCGTTGATGCTGTTGAGGAGGGCGTAGAGAGTGGAGGTTTTTCCGCTGCCCGTGGGCCCGGTCACCAGGATGAGCCCCTGGTCCCGTCCCATCGCCTCGGAGAGCGTCCCAATTTGCCTCGGCGAAAGATTCAGCTCGCTTAATTTCCGGACTCCGTCCTGGCGGTCCAAGAAGCGGATGGTGATTTTCTGAAGGTCCTTGCGGCAGGGGATGGCGGATACCCGGCAATCCACCCGCCGTTTTCCGAGCGTGAGCGAAAACCTTCCGTCCTGCGCATCCTGCCGGCGCTGGCTCATGTTCGAATAGTTTTTGATGAGGCTGACGAAGCGGACGAGCTGCTCTTCCGGGCAGGAATGGACGACCTTCAATTCCCCGTCGATCCGGGCGCGGAAGCGCGCGGTGTTGAAATACTTTTCGACGTGGAGATCGCTCGCGCGACCTGTGATCGAGCGGTAGAGCACCCAGTGGACGACCTGTTCCGGCGTGGCATTGATGCTGGAGGGGTTGGTGCGCTGCATTTCCTGCACATCGATGTCGACGATGTTCGCGACATCCGAATACGTGAGCTCCTGGTCGTTGGCCGCCGCGCTGGTCGCCACCGAGCGGCTCCGGTCCCGGTTGATCGCGGCGAGGATCGCCGCCTTTTCCGCCAGGATCGTCCGGAAGACCAGCGGGTCGTTTCCACCGGATAGCCATTCATCCTCGAAGCCGAAATTTTCCTTCTCCGCGGAAAGGAGGAAGACGGTTTTGACCCCGCAATGCATGGGATACACCGCGTGCTTTTCCAGGAGCGATTCCGGAAAAAGATTCTGGGGAGGCGCATGCTCGGCATTGAAACAGGGCTCTCCGGTCGAGAGGGTGCGCAAGGCGAGCCCGTAATGGCTGGGAAGCGACTTGATCGAGTGCAGGCCGTCCACCGTGACTCCCGCGAGGCCCTCTTTCGCGCGTTCCAGCTTGGATCGGATGTCTTCCTCCAGCGGATATTCCTGCAGGAGCCAGGCCAGGGCCGACTCCGGACGGCTGTCCTTGGGGAGCGGGTTTGAAAAAACCAGCGGCGAACTGGCTTCCAGGGGTTGGATCTCCAGCCGGCCCACGAAATCCCGGTGCAGGATCGCATACTTGGATTGGGGGATCAGAACCGGGATGATCAACTCGACCGGAATATCCCAAAGCTGCGTGCAGGCCGGATTGTAATGGGCGCAGATGATGAGCGGGCCGAGCGTCCCGAAGGGAATCCAGCGCTCGACTTCCGGGTCGCCCGGTTGTGGCGCGAGGCGGCGAAAAGCGTTCTCGGCGCGGGTGGAGCAATTGGGCCGGACTGGATCGAAAGGCAAAACGCCAAATTTTCTTGCGAGCCACTCGAGCGCTTCCTCCGGGTCGATTTCGTTGGTTTGCGCCAGGTGCTGGTGAAGATCCAGCGCATCATCCGGCATCGAATCGGCCTCGATATTTCCTTCCTTGAGAACGGTGCAGAGTTCCTGCCAGACTTGCGGCGTCATGATGCGGGGGGGACCGGGGTTCCGGCGGGGCTTGGTTGAACGGAACTGCCCATGATGTGCATCAGGTCCAATCCTGCGCCATCGGCACCCGGAACGACAATTTCAAACATCCTTCCATTCCATCTGGCACGATAGGTGGAGGTGCTGCTGCTGGCCACGAATGTGGCGGTCGGGGGAAGGTAGGGAGAACCGGGGGCGGGATTCGTGGGTGCCCGGTACCGGAGCGAATCGAAAATTTTCTGCTCGTCGTCGCTTCCGGACGATGCGGCCAGGACGAGTTCCCAGTTGGATTGGTTGAAGCCGAGCACGGCACCGTTGAGATAGCGGAGATTCCGCTTCGCCGTCTCGTGGCTCGATCCGGAGACGAGGCCCGAAATACTCGGAATGGATATGCCGGCGACGATCGCGAGGAACGCGACCACGACCAGCACTTCGGTCAGGGACAGGCCGCCGGTCGCGCGACCGAAAAGCCGCCCGTGCCGGGGGCCCCCGTCCATGTGGTCCATGCCCGCCATCCTGTCAGTAGGCGATATTCGAGTTGCCCGGGCCGCTGATACGCACCTTGGTTGTCAGCGGGCTGATCGTGGAGGGAAGGGTGTTGGTGTATCCGCCGGGAGTGAAAAGCGAGAGGTTTGTCTCGGCAAAAGCGATGTAGGGCGAGATGAGGAGGTAGCGCGCGTTGTCATTGCCGGCCCCCGACCAATTGGCCTGGGCGGTGTTCGTGCCGACCGCCTGCACGTATGCGGCGATCGCCATGTTCAGCGTCTCCGCCCTCGCCCGGGCCAGGTTCTCCTCGCCGTCCTGTTTCACCCGCACGATATTGGGCACGGCGAGAAAGGTGATGATGCCGATGATGGTGATGGCCGCCAGGACTTCGACCAACGAGAACGCCCGGCGCAGTCCTGCGGCGGGCCGGATATTTGGGAGAGGGTCCATGATGATCGCTTTCTGGTTCTGCGGGTGTGTGTGGGAAAACATCCGTTGGTCTTATTGGTTCGTATACCACCCCACGATGGGATAGTCGGCCGTGCCCCACGAGGAAAACTGAAGATAGACCCCGGCCTTCGTCATGGCCTCGCTCTTGATCTGGGTCGCGGACGAGTAGCTGGTCAGGTGGCTGTAAGTTTCCGGATGCAAGTAGCTGGTGAGCAGGGCGAGTTTGGCCAGCGCGGTGCCGGCATTGCCGTAGGCCACCCGCGCGCTTTGAAGCGAGTTCGTCCCGCTGGAGTTCGCGGCCACCCAGGCATTCAGGGCATCCTGCAAGGTGATCTGCTGCTGCCGTGCCACCACGGTGCGGGCGTCCTGCGCGGCGTTCGAAACCGTGGTGATGATCAGCGCGCTCAAAATGCCGATGATGGCAATGACGAGAAGCAATTCGATCAGGGTAAAACCACGGCCTTTTCGGATGAAAAACTTCCGGGAGGCAAGCGGACCGCATTGGAGATCACAATGCTTCATAGCCGAAAGCTATCACGCTTTCCACGATTTGCTCAAAAGAAAAACGTCAGCGCCCGGCTTGCTCCACCAGCATTTTTGCCTTGGCCGCGACCGGATTGCGGAAGTCCACGAGTTCCGGTTTCGGGGTCGTGAGCGCCAGGTAGATATGGAACATCCACCATGCCAGGGCCGGCAGGATCAGAACCGGAGCGACACGGCCCAGGCGTCGGAAATACGTTTCCCACGGGGCGATCGGACGCCCGGTTGCCGCCTCCACGAGCAGTCCGACAAGGATCATGGCGACCAGCGCGAGCACGGGAAAAGCGAGGGCATTGAGATAGAAGGCCATGGGCAGGTTCCCGTGCAGGACCGCGGAGACGGCACGGGTGCCCCCGCAAAAGAGGCAGGGCAGGCCGCTGACGGCATGAAATCCGCATGGGAAAAGGGGTGGCCGGCATCCCGAACGCGCCAGCGCCAGGCCGAGCATCATGAGGAGGGTGGCGAACGCCAGGCCCAGCCTCAACCACCGTCCCTCCGGAGAGAGCCTATTCATCACCGGCGAGAACAGGCGCGCCTTTGTCCGTCGCGGCCACAAGGAGAGTGATCTCGCCTTTGGGCGGGTGATCCTGAAAGTGCCCGAGCAGGGTCTCCGGAGTTCCCCGCCGAAAATCCTCGAAGGCCTTGGTCAGTTCCCTCGCCACACAAACCAGACGGCAGGGGCACGATTCCCGGAGCGCTTCGAGCGTCCGCACAATCCGGTGCGGGGACTCGAAATAGATGCTGGTTTCCCGGCGTTCCGCCGCCCGGGCGATCTCGGCGGCGCGGCGCCCGCTTTTCACCGGCAGGAACCCCCCAAAATAGAACCGGTCGGCGGGGAACCCCGAGCCCACCAGGGCCGTGAGAACCGCCGAAGGGCCTGGCAGAACGGTCAGCGGGATGCCGCGCCCGATGCAGGAGCGGATCAAGCGGTGGCCGGGATCCGAAATGCCGGGCATCCCCGCATCGGTGATCAGGGCGACATGCGCGCCCCCGGCCATCCGGTCCACGAGTTCGGCCGAGCGCGAGGCTTCATTGTGTTCGTGGAGGCTCACGAACGGTTTCTTGATGCCCAGATGTTGAAGGAGCATGCCGCTGTGCCTCGTGTCCTCGGCGGCGACCAGGTCCGCGCCCCGCAAAACTTCGATCGCCCGGAGGGTGATATCCTGCCGGTTTCCGATGGGGGTGGGGACGACGCTCAACACGGGAGGATCCCGTTACCAGCCCTCGCTGACCTCCGCCATGATATTGTTGGCAAGGTCGGAAGCCGCGTCGGAAATGGCCTGCCGCTCGATCGTCTGGAGATCGTTTCCACTGAAGAACGTGGTGTTCCCCTGGAGGTTGCCCTTCATCAGGATCGCTCCCGTCACCCGGTCCTGCACCTCGTATTTGACAAACACCCGGAGCCCGAATTCGCTGGTCGCAAGAACGTTGTTCTGGACGGACCGAAGCGCGCGCCGCTCGATCTTGTCGATGGTGCAATACAGGATGGCGTCCGCCTTGTCGTCGGCGACAACCTCGTAAGTGCCGTCCTGCTGCAGGCGTTTCACCAATGTGTCGGCAAAAAGGACTTCGATCCGCGGCTCGAAGGTTCTGTTCTTGAAAGTCGGGACGGCCAGCGTCCTCACGGCGCGCATCGGCGTGGGGCGGATCTCCCCGAGCTTATACCCGCAGCCCGTGAGGAGGACTGAAACGACGAGGACAAGAATGGCGGGCGACTTCATTGGGTGGGAAGGGCGGGTTCGATCGAGGGAAGCGGACGCACATCCCGCATATCCGTGCGGAGTTTGGGTTTGCTGACGATGGGCAGCTCGTCCGGCACCACATCCCGGCGCGGCGGGCCGTTGAAATCCGACAGGGCCGAGGTTTCCACCTGGGCTTGCAGGCGTCGGCGCAGGGCGGCTTTCTCGCCCGTCTCCGCGCGCTCCGGCCCTGTCCTCAAGGCATCGTCGCCCACATCGCTGCGAAGCGTCTCGATCCGGTTGCGGGCAAACTCGGCCTGCTTCGTCCCGGGCTGGCGGCGGATCACGTCGTTGTAGTAGATCGCCGCGGACCGGTAGTTTTTGTAACGGTCGTAAAACTGGGCGATCGCGAGCAGGTCGCCGGATTCCTTGCCGCCGATGGAAACCAGATTCTCCCTCGCCTGCGCCGCCTTCTCGCTGTTCGGATACTGGAGCAGGAAATCCTCGAAGGTGTTTTTGGCGACGACCAGCGAGGACAGATCCTGGGATTTTCCGCTTCTTCCCACCTGCATGTAGATGTAACCGATCTGGTAGAGGGCATCGTCGGCGATGGAGCTGGCCGGATACTTGTCGAGGATCGTCTGATACGCCCCCGCCGCCTCCTTCAGCTTGCCCTGCTTTTCATAGGTCAGGCCGAGGTTGAACTGCGCGATCGGCGCGTTTTTGCTGAATGGCGCATTCTTGATGATCGAGGCGAACATCTGCTCGGCCCGGTCGGTGGACGGGACGATCTCCATCCCCAAAAACTTCAATTTCCGTCCGGCGAGGAACGCGTTCGCGATCAGGACCTGCCTGGTCACCGCCTTCTCGAATTCCGGCGTGTCGGGATAGCGGGAGATCAGCGTTTGATACGCGTCGAACGCCTTGCTGTAATCGTCCGCGGCCTCATAGAGTTCCGCGATCCGGTATTGGGCCTTGGAAGCGAGCGGCGACGCGGGCGCCGCTTTCATGAACTGCCTGTAGGCCGCGATCGCCTGCTGGGTGGCCCCGGCTTCGTCGTAGCTGCTCGCCAGATCGAAGTTCGCCTGATCGTCGGGGGAAACCTTGACGCCTGCCACCGGCGTGGTTCTGCCTTGCTGGCTCGGGTCCTGCCCGAAAACCGGCGCCACGACCGACAGAAAAACGGTCGCGCAGCACATGAAAAAACAGGATCTCATCAGGAGGGGTGATAATTAAGGGAGTTCATCCCCCGGCGTCAAGCGCCCCGAAGGATTCCGCTTGGTTCCGCCCCGGCAAGAAGGCATGGTTTTTCCATCATGCGACTGCTTTTGGTTGACGGACATTACTACCTCTACCGCTCGTTTTATGCGATCCGCGGACTGCGGAACTCGCGCGGTGAGCCGACCAATGCCATCTACGGCTACGCCAAGGCCCTCCGGAAAATGCTGGCGGATCTGAAGCCCGACCTGGCCGCCGTCATCTGGGACAGCGGGGTCCCCGCCCGGCGGACCACCCTCCAGCCGGAATACAAACAAAACAGGACGGAGATGCCGGCCGATCTCCGCCCGCAGGAGGAATGGCTGCAGGAAAACATCGCCCTCTTCGGGCCGGCCAGCGTGAGCGCGGAGAAGACCGAGGCCGACGACCTCATTGCCACCTACGCCCGGGCGGCTTCGGCGGAGGGCGTGGATGTCGTCATTGCCACGAATGACAAAGACATCCTCCAGCTCACCTGCGAAAAGATCCGGATCTACTCCACCGCAAAAACCGACACCGGCGCGGAGGGGTTCTGCCTCCTCGGCGTTCCCGAGGTCCGGGCGAAATGGGGGGTGTCACCTTCGCAAATCGCGGACGTGCTGGCTCTCACGGGCGACAGCTCGGACAACATTCCCGGCGTCCCCGGCATCGGGGCCAAAACCGCAGTCGCGTTGATCTCCGCGCATGGGTCGATCGAAAACCTGCTGGGCGACCCGGCGGCGGTCGCGAACCCCAAGCTGCGGGAAAAACTTCTCGCCTCGCGCGAACTGATCGTCGCCAACCGCGAAATGGTCCGCCTCGATGAAGACCTTCCCCTGCCGTTCCCCTGGTCCGCATTCCGCATCCGCCCCAGGTATCCGGAATTGATCCGGGCCCTCCGCGACTGCGAATTCAAGGGCCTCCTCCAGGAAATCGAAACCGAGGCGAAAAAGCTTGGTGCTCCGGGACAACAGGAGTTGTTTTAACGACAAACAGGAAAAAGCCATGAAACCACACCTCCTCCTTCCCGTCCTCCTTGCGCTCGCGATCCCGCTGGCATCGAGAAGGCGCCCCATCGCCGGCGGAAGCACCGAGGAGCAGGTGGCGTACAGGAGCCCGGCGGCCGAGGCGAATTGCGCGAACTTGAGCTTCGGATAAGCGCTTCGCGCCTGGGCGTTTTTAGCCCCTCCCTCCCCTGCTATTTGCCTAGCCCGGATAAATCACAGAGGGGTGGTTCAGATTGCGCAATGCTTTGGTCGCCAGAGTCGGCGAGTTCGAACGAGGCAAGCGGAAAAGTCGTGATGTCTATTCTTGAGCCTACCGAGAACTGCGGTGAGCGACCTCCGAAAAAGGTTTCTGGACCACCGTGCAGCCGCGCGAAGGTCAGGTGAGCGGACCTCATTCCACGATTTTGCGAGAAGACAAATGGGCGCCGACGACGCGGCGTCCTCCGGATCGCGCCGAAGGGGATGGAGCGTCCTGGAGATTGTGGAAAGCGAAGCGTTTTCCGGCTGGCAGCGTGTCGCGCGCGCTGATCTAATCACCGCCATGCTTGAGGTGACTGTGCTGGCCAGCGGGAGTTCCGGGAATGCCCTGTTGGTGCGTTCCGGGGATTGTTCCCTGCTTGTGGACGCGGGCCTGAGCGCCCGGCGGCTTGCCACCTGTCTGCTGGCTTGCGGGGTCGATCCCGGGTCGCTTTCCGGCATCCTCCTCACCCACGAGCACGGCGACCACACCAGGGGGCTGAAGGTCTTCGTGGACAAACACCATGTCCCGGTATTTGCCACCCCTCTCACCGCCGATCATCTCAAACGGACGGGGATCGGGGCGCGCTGGAATTTGTTTTCGAGCGGGTCGGCGTTTGCGCTGGAAAGCATCGAAGTTCTTCCCTTCTCCGTTCCGCACGATGCCGCCGATCCGGTCGGGTTCGTCCTGCGTTCCAATGGAACCGGCTTTGCGGTGCTCACCGATCTCGGCTGCGCCACCCGCCAGGTCGTGGAATCGGTGCGGGGAGTCCACGCCCTCCTCATCGAGACAAACCACGACGAATCGCTGCTGCAAAATGACGCCAGGCGTCCGTGGTCGGTCAAACAGAGGATTCTCTCCCGCCACGGCCATCTTTCCAACTCCGCTGCCGCGGAGGTGGTGGCCGAGGTGGCCACCGACGCCCTCCGCCATGTGCTTCTCGCGCACCTGAGCCGGGACTGCAATTCGCCCGAGCTGGCGGTGCATGCCGTCGGTTCGCGCCTCCGGGGCCGTCCGGCAGTCCGGATCCAGTGCGCCCGGGTGGACGAGGAATCCCCGATGCTCAGGCTCGTGGTCTGAGATCCGTGCGCGGGCCGGGGTCAGCGCCCCGGGGAATCGCCAAAGATCTGCCTGTACCCCTGGCACCAGATCAAACGGAACCATGCCCGACTTGCCCACACGATTCCCACGGGCACGGTCAAACCCATACCGGAATCGCCGCGCCAAATCCGGAAATCACCTCCGGTTGTCGGAATGGACGGCGGCGCGGAGGGCCGGGAGGAAATCCGGCAGGGCGGCCTCGACGCGGTTCCAGTTGGGGATCATGGGGTCGCCGAGCGGATCGACGAGATATTCATGAACGGCAGCGCGGATCGAATGCACGAAGGTCGTCGCCGCGAGCTCCTCTTCATGGCGGTCGTATTTCAACCCGTTGATTTCCGCGTCAGCCGCATAGAACCGCATCGTGTCCTCGGCCTTTCTCACGTAGGTGGTGAGAAGCGTGTCGAAAATCCCGCGGTCGAGTTTGACCCCGTGCCCCGCGAGTGTGCGGAAAAGGCATTTGACGATGTCGCCCGCCATTTTGTTGAGGCCTTTGGCCGGGTCGCGCGACGAGAGATCCTGGTGTTTGTGGTCGTAGCATTCCGCCATGTCCACCTGGCAGATGCTCTTCGGCGAGGAAACCCGGAACACCTCCGCGAGGGTTCCCGCCTCGACGCCCCAATCGGAGGGCACTCGGGCGCGGCGGATGATGTCGAGGTCGAGGCTGGCTTCTCCGCTGAGGGGGTACCGGAAAGTATCCAGATAACTCAAAAAGGGGTGGTCGCCGAGAATGGCCTGCAACGAACGGATGAGCGGGGTGAAAAGCAGGCGCATCACGCGGCCGTTCAATTTGTCGGTGAACCGCGCGCTGTAGCCTTTGCAGAAATCGAAGCCCATGTGCGGATGGGCGACCGGATAACACAGGCGCGCGAGCATCTCCCGGCTGTAGGTGAGAATGTCGCAATCGTGGAGGGCCACCATCCGCGCCTGCGCGCTTGCCAGCACGTAACCGAAGCAAAGCCAAAGGTTGCGGCCCTTGCCGGTGGGCCCCGGATCGAGATCCGAGGCGGTCAGCCGCTCGATCAATTGTTTCATGCGGGGCCCGTCATTCCAGAGGAGCGCCGGCTTTTGCGGAAGCTGGCGGAAGAGCTTCTTGGCCTGCGCCCAGGATTTGGGGTTCGCCCCGTCGATGCCCACCACGATCTGCTTGAGATAGCGGACATGCTTGAGCTCGTGGATGATCCCGCGCAAGGCGGACGTCCCGAGTTCCTTGACGTGGCAGGGCAGGACGAGCGAGATCGGCGTTTCGGCGGAAAATTCCAGCAGCTCCCGCTCCAGACGTTCCACATCGGGTTGGCCAAGCCGGTGAAGCGTGGCCATCGCGCCATCCTGAAAAAAATCCGACATGCAGGAAATGTTTCCCACCCGCCGCGATTGAGCAATCCCCGATTTCATGTTAGACATTGAAATCCGGATGCAGGACCGAGCGACTATCCCGAAAAATCTGTTGATTCTGCACTACCATCTGCGTCCGGGCGGAGTCAGACGGGTGATCGAGATGTCCCTCCCGGCGCTCGCGGCATCCGGGGCGTTCGACGCGATCACCCTGGCCTCCGGAGAGCCCCCCGATCGCGCCTGGGCGGATCAGGTCCAATCGTCGGTGAAGGGAGTCCGTTTCAGCATCTGCACCGAGCCCGTTCTCGATTACCTCTCCGCGAAAGCCGGAGATTCGGCTCGCATGAGGCGGGATATCGGAGCCTTCCTGACCCGGTATTCCGGCCGGGAGACGCTTCTCTGGGCCCACAACCTCGGACTCGGCAGAAACATCCTTCTGGCGGATGAACTGGCCCGTCACTCCGCCAAGACAGGCATGCCGCTCCTGAGCCAGCACCACGATTTCTGGTTCGACAACCGCTGGGCGCGGTGGCCTGTCCTGCGGGCAAACGGCTTCGGGTCGCTCAAGAAGGTCGCGCGCGCGGTCTTCGCCGCCGGCGGGCGGGTCGCGCATGCCGCCATCAACTCGGCGGATGGGTCGGTGCTCGGCGGCCATATGCCGGGCCGCACCGCCTGGCTGCCGAATCCGGTCAGCCGGGGAGAACGTCCGTCTTCCGGAGAGATCCGGAAGGCCGGGGAGTGGCTGCGCCGCGAACTCGGGCATCGCGGTCCCGTATGGATTTTCCCCACCCGCTTTCTGAGGAGGAAGAATCTTGGCGAGGCGGTCTTGCTGACCCGGTGGCTGCGGCCGGAAGCCGTTCTGGTGACAACAGCCGGCGTGAGTTCGCCGGAGGAGTCCGTTTACGCGCGACGGATCGAAGAAGCCGCCAAACGGGAAAATTGGCCGGTCCGGTTCCGGATCCTCTCCGGGCGCGACGGGTGCTCCCCGTCCGTGCCGGCGCTCATGAGCGCCTCGGAGAATGTCCTTCTGACATCGATCCAGGAGGGTTTCGGCCTGCCTTTCCTGGAAGCGGCGGCACTCGGTCTCCCCCTGCTCGCGCGGCGCCTGAAAAATGTGGAGCCCGATCTTTTGCGCTTGGGTTTCCGTTTTCCGGGAATCTACGACGAGGTGCTTGTCCCGCCGGAAATGTTCGATTATGCGGCCGAGCGCAAACGCCAGGAACATGTCTATGGGAGCTGGAAGCGGTCCCTTCCGCAGTCGTGCCGGCATCTTGCCGGAATCCCGCTGCTCTTGGGCGCCGGGACCAGGGCTCCCCTCCCTTTCAGCCGGCTCACTCTCGCGGCGCAATTGGAAATCCTCTCCCTTCCACCCGCCGAAAGTTGGAACGCCGCAGCCCCATGCAACCCAGGCCTCAAGGCGATTGCCGGCTCGTTGATGCAGGCGGTGGAATGGCCGGTGGAAACGGAACGCCTCATTTCACCCGCCGCCTGCGCCGCGCGACTCCTGGAAGCGGTTCGGGCCATGCCGGAAGCACGGTTGGCGGACCGCGAGGCGGTCCGCGCGCAGGAGGCCTTCATCGTGGAACGTTTGAAACCGGAGTTCCTCTACCCGCTGTTGATGCAGGCATGAAACTGCTCCCGCGCGCCGTTTTGTTCGACGTTTACCGCACGCTGCTCGACGTGCGCGAGCCGCCCCCCCATGCGGACCGGCGGTGGGAGGATCTGTGCCGGAGAACTTTCGGCGAGCCGCCGGGCCGCTCGCTCGGCGAGGTCTCCGCCGCCTGCCGGGGCATCGTGGCCGGTGACCACGCCCGCGCGCGGCAGGCGGGAATTCCGTTTCCGGAAGTGGACTGGCCGTCGGTTTTCAGGAGGGCCTTCGAGCCGGCCCGCAGACTCGATCCCCCGGCGCTTTCGGACTTTTTGTTCCATCATGCCACCCTCGGGCGTTCGGTTGGCCCGATGCTGGGCGCAACCGGGATTCTGCGCCGGTGTCGCGAGGCGGGGATCGCCTGCGGGATCGCTTCCAATGCCCAGGCCTACACGCTGCGCGAGCTTCGGGAGGCACTCGAATCCGGGGGCCTCGATCCCGGCCTCTTCGACAGCCGGCTGGTTTTCTGGTCCTTCGAAAACGGGTTCAGCAAACCGGACCCCCATGTCTTCCGGCTTCTTGCGACACGGCTTGCCGGTTTGGGAATCGCGCCGGAGGAAGCCTTGGTCATCGGAGATCGCGAGGACAATGACATCCGGCCCGCACAGGCCCTCGGATTTCAAACCTTTCTTTTCATCCCCCCTCCAGATGGATCCGGCTGGCCGCCGATTCTTTCCGCGCCGGGGGGATGATCACCCAAGCCAGGGGGACTTTCGCGCCCGATTTTGCGGGGCCCGAATCAAAGGCTTGACTCAACCGGAGCATCCGTTACTTTCTCCAACTCTCATTATGTCCAGAAAGTGCAGCATCACAGGGGCCAAACCCGTCCGGGGATCCAAAATCCATCGCCGCGGTTTGGCAAAGAAAAAAGGCGGCATCGGCATGCACGTCACAGCCGTCACACCGCGCCTCTTCCAGCCGAATTTGAAGACCAAGCGCGTCTGGGTGCCCGAACTGAAAAAGTTCGTCACCGTCAAGGCCACCGCGAGGGCGTTCAAGACCCTCTCCAAAAATGGCGCTTACAAGACCCTCCTCGGCGCGGGCCTGGTCAAATAGTTTTCCACCCCAAAAGAAACAGCCCTCGACAGAAACCCAAAGCCATGGCCTTCAGCGTCCAAAGCAAGAAATCCGGTAAAACCTATTTCCTTCATCGCCGGCTCCAGCAGCTCAAAGGCGGCAGGGAAGTGACCCTATATTACTTCGCCGGCGTGGCCGGGGAGGCTGCCATCGATGCGCTTCCGTCCGGTTACGTGGTCTCCGAGAACGAGCGCACCGGGCTTCCTCTTCTCAAGAAGGGTTGATTTCCCATCTCGCAAACGCGGCATGATGACGGGTGACAACACTCCTCGCACGGGGTAGTGGTTCTCCATGCCGCTCCTCGAAGTCAACAACCTCAAGACTTGGTTTCCCGTGCATGGCGGATTGCTTCGCCGGCAGACGGGAAACATCAAGGCCGTTGACGATGTCAGTTTTTCCGTCGGGCCGGGGCAGACGGTCGGTCTCGTCGGCGAGAGCGGCAGCGGAAAAACGACCGTCGGGAGAACCCTCCTCAAGCTGATCCCGGCCACGTCCGGAAGCGTGGTTTTCAGCGGCCGCGAAATTCTCCCGCTCCCGGAAAAGGAATTCCGTCCGTTCCGGCGGGAGATGCAGATGATTTTCCAGGATCCGTTCGGCTCGTTGAACCCCCGTTTCAGCATCGCCGAGATCGTGTCCGAGGCTTTGGAAATCCACTTCCCGCAAAAGTCGCGCGCCGAACGCCGGGACCGCGTGGCGGAGCTTCTCCGCCTGGTGGGACTCCAGCCGGAAATGATGAAACGCTATCCCCATGAATTCAGCGGCGGCCAGCGCCAGAGAATCGGCATCGCCCGGGCGCTTGCGGTCGAACCCCGTTTCATTGTCTGCGACGAGCCGGTGAGCGCCCTCGATGTCAGCGTGCAGGCCCAGATCGTCAATCTGCTCCAGGATCTTCAGGAGCAATTCGGGATCGCCTACCTGTTCATCGCCCACGACCTCGCCGTGGTCGAGCACATCAGCGACCATGTGCTCGTCATGCATCACGGGAAGATTGTCGAGTCCGCGCCGGCGGATGCGATTTACAACGACCCGCAGGCCGATTACACCAAGTCCCTCCTGGCCGCGATCCCACAACTCGCCTGATGCACCCGATTCTTCGAAATTTCCTGCGGATCCACTGGATCCTGTTCGCGCTGATGATGGCGCTCCTCGCGTATGGCGTCTATGCGATCTACAGCGCGACCTGGATGCGGGAGACCAATTTCTGGTCCTCCCAAATGATCTGGATTCTGATCTGCCTTCCGATGTTTTTCGTGGTGTCGCTCGTGGACTACCGCTGGGTGAGATACGGGGCCATCCCGATCTACGTGCTCAGCATCGTTTTTCTTGTCGCCACGATGTTGTTCGGCGAGAAGCGCTATGGGGCCCGGAGCTGGCTGAACCTTGGCCCGATGAACTTCCAGCCTTCCCAGCTGGCCATCCTGGCCGGCATCCTGACCCTGGCGATTTTCCTGCAAAACTACCGCAACATGCCGCCGGTCCTGAGGATCCTGTGCTGCGGGGCCATCGTCGGCGCGCCGTGGATCCTGATCCTGATCCAGCCGGACCTCGGATCGTGCATTGTCTGGGTGCCGGTGCTGCTGGCGATGATGTTCGTCGGCGGCATCCCGAAGAGGTGGCTCATTTCCATGCTGATCGTGGGGATCGCCATGATTCCGGTTGTTGTCCAGTTCGGGCTCAAACCCTACCAATATTCCCGCATCACGACGTTCCTGCATCCCGAAGCCGACCCCCAGGGCAACGGATGGAACATCACGCAATCGCTGATCGCCATCGGCTCGGGAGGGTTTTCCGGAAAAGGCTTCAAGGCCCAGAACACCCAGCTGGAACTCGGCTTCCTCCCCTCGACCATCGTTCACAACGACTTCATCTTTTCGGTCCTGGGCGAACAACACGGCTTCGTCGGGGGAGTCGCGCTCATCGGGGCCTTCACGCTGCTTTGCGTTCTGATCCTGCAGATTGCCATGGAGGCGGAGGATGAACTGGGCCGGTTGCTGGCGGTGGGATTTGTCATGTTGATCTTCACCCACACGTTCATGAACATTGGCATGACGATCTCGGTCACGCCGATCACCGGACTTCCCCTGCCGTTGATCAGCTATGGCGGATCGTTCGTGATGATCACGCTGTTCGGTTTCGGCCTCCTGCAAAGCATCTGGATCCACCGCCGGTCCGCAAGGTAAGGACATGGGGTGATGACGGAGCCATTTTTCGATATCGCGGTCGGCGCCGCCTCCTTCGTGGCAGGCCTCCTGGGGGCCTTGATCGGGCTCGGAGGGGGGATTATCGTCACCCCCCTGCTGGTTCTTCTTTTTGGCATCGATCTCCGCTACGCCATGGGAGCCGCGCTTTGCTCGGTGATTGCCACTTCTTCCGGAGCCGCCGCCGCTTACCTCCGCGACGGCATTTCCAACATGCGCATCGGGCTGTTCCTCTGCATCGCCACGACGATCGGCGCGATCTGCGGCGCCCTCCTGGCCACGGTGCTGGACCAATCCGTGCTGGCCATCGTTTTTGGCGTGTCGTTGTTGGCCACCGTGTTCCTTTCCCTGAGAAAAAAGCCCGAATCCCGGCTCCTGCCCGAAGACTCGGATCCCCTCGCCCTCAAGCTCGACCTGCCGGACGAACTGCCGGAACAGGACGGGACCAAATCGCCCTATGGGGTGGCCGGACTCGTTCCGGGATTCTGTGTCATGTGGGTCGCGGGCGTTCTCTCCGGGTTGCTGGGCATCGGATCGGGAGCATTCAAGGTGCTGGCCATGGATCAGATCATGAGGATCCCGTTCAAGGTGACGACCGCCACGAGCAACTTCATGATCGGGGTCACCGCCGCGGCGAGCGTGGGGATCTATTTGAAAAAAGGCTACCTCGATCCCGCGCTGGTCTCGCCCGTGGCCTTGGGCGTGCTCGCCGGGGCCTTTGTGGGAGCCAAACTTCTTGCGGTCGCTCCCGTCAGGGTCCTCCGCGTGATTTTCCTGACAGCGGTCTCCATCATCGCGGTGCAAATGATCCTGAAAGGACTCCATTGAACAGGCTCTCCTCCCTCCTCGCCCGCGTCATGATCGTCGGCACCATGATCTCCGCTTCCCTCATTGCCGTGGGTCTCGTCTGGTATCTTTCCGCCCATGCGGGGCAGAGCCCCGGAGACCACCTCTTCTCCGGAGAGCCGAAATACTTCAGCGACCCCATCGACATGGTCCGGAGGGCCTTCGATTTTCGCGCCATCGGTGAACGCCGGAGCATCGCCATGATCGGCATTTTTCTCCTGCTTCTCAATCCCCCCGCCCGTGTTCTCCTCGCCGGGGCGGGATACCTTTTGGAAAAGAACCGGGTGTATGCGTTGATCAGCGGGGTGGTGTTCGTCGTGCTCGCCATCAGTTTTTTCTGGTGAAGGCGTGGCATTTCAAAACCCTGGCCGAACCCCTCGCCAACCCGGTGTTCCGGGCTCTCTGGATCGCCACCGTTTTTTCGAATATCGGGACCTTCATGCACAGCGTGGGAGCGGCCTGGCTGATGACGTCGATGACCTCCTCCCCCCTCCTGGTGGGGCTGGTGCCGGCCGGTGTTTTTTTTGCCGGTGTTTTTCGCGGGAATCGGGGGCGGCGTCCTCGCCGACATGGTCGAGCGGCGGCGCATTCTGGTCGTCACCCAACTGGGCATGATGGCCGCCGCCGCCGCACTCGGCATCTTCACGGTCAGCGGACACATTTCGCCACCGGCTCTTTTGGCGCTGACTTTCTGCCTGGGATTTTTCAACGCCCTGAACCTCCCGGCGTGGCAGTCGCAAATCCAGGAAATGGTGCCGCACGGCCAGATCGCCGCGGCGGTTTCCCTGAACAGCATGAGCTTCAAATCGTGAATCTGCGCGTTGGCGGTTTTTTCGCTCCAACCGATTCATCCATCGCTGAACCTTTTCGCGCGCTGGCCGACCTGCAAAAGAAGGGCCTGGCTTCTCCAACGTGCGCCAAACATCCTACTGATACCGGGCACCTCTTCGGTGGTCCACCTGCTCGAAAACCCCGCCGCCGCCAAAGTGATCCTGCCGCGCGAGGCCACATATGCCACGCGCGAGTGCCTGATCCCTGATCTGCGCACCGACAAGCGGCGTGCGAAGATAACCAAGGAGCGGGCGAATAAACTCGGTGCGCCAAGTGGACGAATCTGCGCCACTCTCCGGCCCGGCGATGTAGCTTTCATAGAGGTCCTGAGCGGGCTTGAGCTTTGATCCAAGCCATGAACTCACCCCACGCCGCGGGCAGGCCCTCGTGTCCGTGAGAATAAGTTTGGATGGGAAAATTGCAAAGTTAGCCGCGTACCGCCGCCTCAATGGCAGCAACGTCGATTTTTCTCATTGTCATCATCGCGTCAAATGCCCGTTTGGCGGCAGCACGGTCCGGGCCGGTGAACGCTTTCGTCAGGGCGGTCGGCGTGATCTGCCAATTCAGCCCCCACTTGTCCTTGCACCAGCCACACTGGCTCTCCGCGCCGCCGTTGCCGACAATTGCGTTCCAGTAGCGATCCGTCTCAGCTTGGTTCTCGGTCGCGACCTGAAACGAAAACGCCCAGTTGTGCTCGACACCGGGCCCGCCGTTGAGTCCGATGCAGGGAATTCCCATCACGGTAAACTCGACGGTCAACACTTCGCCTTCCTTGCAGGAGGGATTGTCACCCGGCGCCCGATGCACCGCTCCGACGGAGGAATCGGGAAAAGTCTCGGCGTAAAAACGCGCCGCAGTTTCGGCGTCGTGATCGAACCATAGACAGATTGTGTTCTTTGCCGGATTGGTCATGTGCGGGTATCGGATTGGGTGTTGTATTGGGTTAAGCGTCATTTTTGCTGGACTTGGCGTCAAACATCTTCTGTTTGAGAGCCCTCCACTTGGCCATGACGTTCCGAATCTCCTCCTTCGGCATCGCGAGGGGAATAACAGCGATCATCCGGTCCAGAGCAAGTGTTCTTCACGGTGGGATCGAGCTTCATCCACGGGTTCCAGACGTTGAACCTGTGATGGTTGTTGACATGCTCAAACAGCGCAGCACCATGATGAGTTTGTGAAAACCAGCGTCGGGTTCCCGAGAATCCCTTGCGCGGAACAAAAAAGAATTTGACATAGTAGACGACTGGTCTAATCTAATGCCGATACATGACCGACTTCACCACGAAGGAACGCATTCTGGACGCCGCCGAGACCCTGATGCTCGACAAGAGCTTCCATTCGGTCGGGCTGAACGAGATCCTTGCCGCCGTCAAGGTGCCGAAGGGATCTTTTTATCACTACTTCGAGTCGAAAGAACAATTTGGCGTGGAGATGCTGAAACATTACGTGGCCAACGCCACCGCTTACAAAACACAAATGTTGCTCTCCGACTCGACCGAGGCAAATCCACTCCAGCGCCTGCTCACCTTTCTGGAAAACAGCGTTGCAAAATGCCAGGAATCACAGGGGAAATGCCCGTGCCTGATCGTCAAGCTGACCTCCGAAGTGGCGGACTTCAGCGAACCGATGAGGGAAGTGCTGGCCGAGGGGAACCGGCAGTGGACCGGTATTCTGGAGAAACTGCTGCGCGAGGGGATCGCGAAAAAAAAGATTTCCAGCCGTATAAATCCTCCGGTCATGGCCGCCGTGATTCAGGATCTCTGGACCGGCGCGACCCAGCGGGCCGCGACGCAGCGCAGCACCGCGCCGTTGCGCCAGGCGATCGACCACCTCAAAACCGAACTGGCTCCGCGCTGATCCCCATTCCCATGACTTTCCGTTCGACTATACGACCGGTCTAATCAACACCAATGAAAACAATCATGACTTATCCCGCACTCTTTGATCCCGTCCGAATCGGGGATTTGCAACTGCCAAACCGCGTCATCATGGCGCCGCTGACACGCAGCCGGGCCGGCGCCGCGAGGGTGCCGAACCCGCTCATGGCGGAATACTACGCGCAACGCGCCTCGGCGGGGTTCATTCTGAGCGAGGCGACCTCCGTTTCGCCCATGGGAGTGGGCTACGCGGACACCCCCGGCATCTGGTCGGCGGAGCAGGTGAAGGGCTGGCAGCTTGTCACCCATGCGGTGCATGAATCCGGCGGGCGCATCCTGCTTCAACTCTGGCATGTCGGGCGGATTTCCGATCCGATGTTTCTCGATGGCGCGCTGCCGGTCGCGCCGAGCGCGATTGCGGCGGCGGGGCATGTCAGCCTCGTGCGTCCGTTGAAACCGTTCGTGACTCCCCGCGCGCTGGAGACTGCGGAAATTCCCGGCATCATCGGGCAATATCGCAAGGGTGCGGAGAACGCCCAGACTGCCGGGTTCGACGGCGTGGAAATCCACGGGGCCAACGGCTATCTCCTCGACCAGTTCCTGCAGGACAAAACCAATCGGCGCACCGATGAATATGGCGGTTCCGTCGAGAACCGCGCCCGCCTCATGCTGGAAGTCACCGACGCGGTCATTTCAGTCTGGGGCGCGGCGCGGGTCGGCATGCACCTTTCCCCGCGAGGAGATTTCCATGACATTGGCGACGCCAACCCGCTGGAGACCTTTGGTTACGTCGCCCGCGAACTCGGAAGGCGCAAAATCGCTTTTCTCTGCGTTCGTGAATCGACCGGGGAGAACCGGATCGGGCCGCAATTGAAGGCGGCGTTTGGCGGTCCGTTCATTGCAAATGAAAAATTCACCAAGGAGAGCGCGGAGCAGGCGCTTGCGGCGGGCGAGGCGGACGCCGTTGCGTTCGGCGTGCCTTTCATTGCGAACCCCGATCTGCCCGAACGATTTCTCCGCAACGCGCCCCTCAATGAACCCGATCCATCCACCTTTTACGGATCGGGATCGAAGGGCTATACCGATTATCCCATGTTAGGAATTTCACGGCTCCATCAACACGAAAATTAACAAATACTAACACAGCATATGAAAATCGAAGGAATCAAAAGTTGTTATGCAAAAACCAACGGCTTGTTCTATTTCGCCAGGATGTGCTCCAAGATTCGCCTGCATGCCGAAGGCAAGCTCCCGAAGGACTATCATCAATGGCTTGGCCAGGGATTCGACGGGCGCACATGCCGGTATTTGTCGGTTCGATACGAAGACGTCAAAGCGCAGGTGCTCGCCGGCAAAACCGACGGGGAAGCGCTTGACTGGTGTCTGGACAACGGCAGACGTCTGACGGACGAGGAAGTGCTGATCTACAACAGTTTCATGAGCAAGCGCGGCTGGCGCGACGACGAGACCGACGGCTTCATCCCGGACATGATCAAGCAATTCGGATTCAAGGACGATGGCAGCGTGGTCACCGATTTTGACATCATCGAAATGGACGAAGGCCGCTGGCATCCCGACATGTGGCGAGACGCCTGGAAGCAACCAACCCACAGCACAACCAAAGCAACAGACTTATGAAAGTTATAGAACTGCGGAACAGAACCGGCTTGGAAGGTCTAACCATCGCCGATCGGTCGGACCCGCAGCCGGGCCCCGAACAGGTGCTGATCCAAATGCGCGCGGCATCCCTGAACTACCGCGATTTACTGGTCGTAAACAGCAGCCTCTACCCCGATGCCCGCCTGCCTTTGATTCCCTTGTCTGACGGCATAGGCAGTGTTCTGGCCGTGGGAGGGAAGGTAACGCGCGTAAAACCCGGCGACAGGGTGGCGGGCATCTTCGATCAAAACTGGCTCGCGGGTGAAATACCCGAATCCAGCTTGACTCTCGGTGGGAGCATGGACGGAGTCCTGGCGCAGCAGATCGTGTTGCATCAGGACGGCGTGACTCCGGTGCCGGAACACCTGACGGATGAAGAAGCGGCCGCCCTGCCATGCGCCGCAGTGACGGCATGGAACGCCCTGATGGTGCAGGGCGAGTTGAAGCCCGGCGCGACAGTATTGGTGCAGGGAACCGGCGGTGTTTCCCTGTTTGCCTTGCAGTTCGCGCTTCTGGGCGGGGCGCGCGTGATCGTCCTGTCCAGCAGCGACGAGAAATTGGAACGGGCGCGCCAGTTGGGCGCCCATGAACTCATCAACTACAAACAAACTCCCGATTGGGACAAGGAGGCGCGCAGCCGCACGGGCGGCCAGGGTGTTGACCGTGTCATCGAGGTAGGCGGGCCGGAGACTCTGCATCGCTCATTGAATGCCGTGCGGACGGAGGGGCAAATCAGCCTGGTCGGGATATTGTCCGGGGCCAGCACCGAGATTTTCATACCATCGATTCTGACAAGACAAATTTGTCTGAAAGGGGTTTACGTGGGAAGCCGCCGCACCTTTGAGCAGATGAATGCCGCAATCAGTCTGCATAAACTCAGGCCGGTGGTTGATCGCGTTTTCCCATTTGAAGAAGCGGTCGAGGCATTGCGGTATATGAAGAAAGGCGGGTATTTCGGCAAGATAGCCGTTCGGTTTTGAAACCATGAAGCGGATACCCATAGCCATTGGATTGCTTTTTTTAAGCAATGCTGCAGGTGCCGCCATACACAAGAACATCGCGGCGAAAACACCGGATGGCCTCAATATTTCCGCTCAGGAGTATGGCAATCCCCAGGGGCCTGAGATCGTTCTTATTCATGGATTGGGGCAGAGCCATCTTTCCTGGAAGAAACAGGTGGAAAGCCCGCTTGCGAAGGATTTCAGAATCCTCACTTATGACCTTCGGGGTCATGCTGATTCGGACAAACCGTCGGACAAGAGTTATTACGAAGAAGGCAAGCGGTGGGGCGATGAACTCAAGGCTGTGATCGATGCCGCGGGTTTCAAAAAACCCACGCTTGTCGGCTGGTCGCTCGGCGGCGTCATCATTGCCAATTATCTCCATACCTACGGCGACAAGGATTTGTCCGGAGTCGTTTTGGTGGATGCAGTTGTCGGGTTCAAGGCGGAATTTTTCGGCCCTGGCCCGAAAGCGGGGCTTGTGTCGGACGATCTCGAACCGCGGGTTCGCGGAATCGCCGCCTTCCTGCGCGCCTGCTTCGCAAAACAACCGCCGATGGAGGATTTCGAGTTGATGCTTGCCTACAATGCGATGGTTCCCCGCGAGGTTCAACGGGCGGTCAAACATGTGACCATTGAGGGCGCCGAGGTGGCCTTTCGACAGCTGAAAGTTCCAACTCTCATTATTCAAGGCGAGGAGGATGCCCTGGTGACAAGCGCGACGGCACTCTATGCCAAGAACTTGATCAAGCCCGCAAAGCTTTCCTTTTATCCCCGTGTGGGGCATGCGCCGTTTTATGAAAATCCGGAGCAATTTAACGCCGATTTGCGGGCTTTATTGAAGGAGACGCTGAAGCCTGGCCCTCAGAACAACAAACCACAAAGAAAGAAACAAAAACTATGAACACCAAATCCAATACTCCTGATCTGACCCAACGCCCGCCGCGCAGTCCGCGTGTCCGTCTCGGCGGCTACGTCATCCTCCCTCGCATGCTCGACAAGTGCCGGGCGGAAATCGCCAGTGTTGCCGGCGAATATCATTACAATTGTCCCATGGACCAAAGGTTTCTTCAATTCACCGGCATTGATCCCGAAGTTCTGAAAACGGAGGTCGCCAGAGGGCTGGGAGACGGGGCGCTTCTCGCCTGGATACAGGCCAATGCGCCGGTCAAGCATAACCCTATTTTCCGTTGGTCATTCTCGGCGTGGAGCCACTGGTCATTCTTCTCGTCGCCATCGCCACCACCCTCATCGGCCATGATTTGCGCAAGGCGTAACACCGATGAGGAGCGACTTTGCTCCCACTCCGACTCTTTCCACAAGAGCTAGAAGCTAGTTCGTCGAGTCGATTGTTGCAGGAAAAAAGTCCCTGTTACCGGGCTTGACGTTCTTTCAAGGCTGTTACAGGGTGAGTCATGGCCACCTCGTCGACAACCTACCCCCGGAAATGGAAATCAGGGAAAACTACGGTCATCCTAAATAGGAAAATGGAAACACCGCATGTTCTCTATCTGTCTGATTTTAAGCGAATTCCCATCGCTCCGAGATGAATCTTCCAGGTGATTACCGATTCATGCTCAATA
>Ga0172380_10003173_pt1 | contig 23303 bp, 25 predicted proteins | sample Leawe162metaG_FD_119747 | JGI IMG/M metagenome (GOLD analysis project Ga0172380, IMG submission 119747) | Leachate microbial communities from a municipal landfill in Southern Ontario, Canada - Leachate well 162 metaG | ecosystem: Engineered > Solid waste > Landfill > Unclassified | place...
GACGTTGCCTCCGACTCCGGTTACCAGTTCTTTTTCGTAAAGAAAACCGCAGAATTCGGAGAAAGATTTTTTGGTAATCGGTTCAAAACAAGGTTTTTTGTCTGGGCGTTCCATTCTAATCTCGGCTAATTCAAGCTGTTTGTCCTTAAATAACTATTTCCCTGAAAACATATTGCTGATAAGTTGAATTCTTTGGTCTTTTTCAGTTACTCCGGATATTTTATCATCTTAGAGACCGGTAAGTAAACGGCGGATTTCAGTAACTTTTGAATTGACAAACAGAGAAATGCCGTTAAGGCGAAATGTTTATAATCGTGGATAAGTTGTGCATATCCTTTTGGCTCCGGCGGTAGGATTCGGCGCCGCTCGGCTTTCACTGCGCCTCGGGTCGGCCACCCGCTGGTATTGCTTCCTGATCGGTCGCAATACCTGACTTCGCTCCCATCGAATCCTACTTTTCAGGTAGGTTTACAAGCTCCGGCGGCTGGACGATGTTAGAACCTATTTTATTCTGGATAAATCTCCATTGATAATGAGTGGATTTATTCCCAGCAACTCATCTTTTAAGAAGTTGTCGGGTTTGTCGGGTATTGGATTATACAAAAATATTTTTTTGTCTAATTCAAAGGCTTTAAAAATTTCTAAGAAAGTTGCGCCGCCAATGTAATTCTTTTGTCCGTTTTTCTCAAGGTTTAATACTAAAATTGCATCGCTTTCTTTCACCTTGGCTATTTGCTCTCTAAGTTTATCGGATTTCCATTCCTGGTGTTCCCTTTTGCCCATTTTCTTCATTTCTTCTTCCCGAAAAGGTTGTTCATAACTGTTCGGCAAAATAATAGTATGCCCTGCTTTTTCCAGGGTTTCTCTTATTTTAGGGATTTGATTATAAAAATATTTACTGCAACAAATAAAAATATTCATATAGTTTATCTTATCAAAAAAACCGTCCGTTGGCAATTATCAAAGGAGGGAAAATCCTTTGAGTTCAATTTTAATCAGAGGTTTTCTTTTGAGTTAATCTCCAGAAACGCTTTGAGTATCAACAGCCTTCACACTTCCAATGACATTTACGACCTGCCTGCCAAAACCCCACTTTTCAGGGAGTTCTGTCATACCCCTGTCATACTTTTGCACCCTTCTGTTTTCGTTGAACTTCGGTTACTACCAAGGGATTTGAAAGGAATGGGTGTCTCGGAACAATGTTGAAACGTGCCTGTCTGATGATTTTTTGCCTGTTTTTCCTCTCGGGAATACCTCCGGGAGCCGGCAGAATTACTCTATGTTAGAAGTTGCAGGAGAATGGCAGGACGGATTTTTTTGGGAAAGTGATACAACGACGATACCACCCGAGGGTAAATTTACGCCAGGCGTGGACGTACGCAAAGCAGGAATGTATAGAATTTGATCTGGTAGGGGGTATGCCTGCCTCCCACTTCGTGTTCTATTCAAACTGGTCTCCTCTGCCAACACAAGAAACTTTTTCGGTAAGTACCCCACCATCCGGTCGCAATTAATCTACCAGAACCCACCCCTTGACAAAGCAAAAAACTCCCGGTATAATGTATCAAAGACATAATACATCAAACCAATCCTATGTATATCAAAGTAAATCCGGATAGCGGCATACCGCTCTACCTGCAAATCATCAAGCAGCTTAAGTACCTGGTTGCCTGCGGGGCTTTAAAAGCCGGAGACCAGTTACCACCGGTGCGGGACCTTGCCATGCAGTTGCGGATAAACCCCAACACCGTTGCCCGGGCCTATCATGAACTGCGCCACGAAAAGATTATTACCAGCAAGTGGGGTGAAGGTACCTTCATCTCGGAAGAAGTAACGAAAATCGCCGAATCGGAAAAGAAGAAAATTATCGCCGAGGCGCTGGACCAGGCGATTCACCAGGCCACCAGTCTCGGCCTCACCAAAGAGGAAATCATCCAAATCTTCACCAATCAACTTAAAGAGGGAAGGGGAGGAAAATGAAAACCTTAATCTGGAAGGAATGGCGGGAACAACGACTTTTCTTCTTTCTATCGGTTGGCTTTATTGTTTTTTGTGACGTTGCTTCATTAATATGGCCTCGCGTTATTCATTTTCCACTAGGCAGGCCTGGAGGCAGTTATTCTGGTCTTGTCCTAATTCTTCTGCCGTTAATTTTTTCCTTAGGCCTTTCCACCCATTCTTTTACTTCGGACTTTATCAAAAAAACACTCGATTTTAATCTAAGCAGTCCGGTTTCTTCGGCAAGAATATTCTGGGTCAAGTTTCTCTTTAACCTGGCCCTTCTTTTCGTTCTTATCCTTATCACACAACTGATTCTCCGGATTTCCGCGTATGATTATACGATACTCTTTTTGGGGGATGTGGGGCATGGGTCACCAGAGAGATTTTTTCCGGTTATCATCTTCTTTGTTTTTATCCTGACTCTCTATTCGGCTGCGTGTTTCAGTTCCTTGCTTCTTAAAAACGCTATAACTGCTATTATATGCACCCCATTCCTCATAATTTTCGGCTGTATTTTATTTGGAGCTGCACTCATCGGTCTGTATTCCGTTGTTCGGATAGAATATTTTTGGATTGTCGGGCTTTTTCTTTTATTGATACTTTTTATATATTTCAGTTTCTTTTCGTGGCAAAAAGCAGTCGCAAAAGAGGGTTCGTTTGGAAAGATAACTGCAATCGTTTCTATTGCAGCAATATGTTTTTCCTTCATTGTGCATGGTATTTGTATTTTTGCGGGGGAAAGAGAGCTAAAGCAGGTAGTAGCACAGGCAGAAAAAGTAGGTTTTAAACTTCAGCCCGAGCAGGTAATCCCGCCTCAAATTCCCGATAAAGAAAACGCTGCCATTGTTTACCAGGAAGCGTTTGCGCTAGCAGACAAACTGAAGAAAGAACATGGAAATGAACTGCAATTTATAGTGCCCGGGCGTAAGATACAATTTGAAGAGCTATCTCCGCAACAAAAAAAGGTACTCACCCGGATAATCCTGAATGACTCGGAATTTATAAAACTGTATGGCCTTATTGAAAAAGCCGTTAATTTTCCTTCCTGCCGATTTGACGTTAAATACGGATTAGGAACGTCTCTGCCACATCTCAGCAAAATACGATACTTGGCGAACCTTGAGGCATTACGTGTGTATCTTTTTTCAGAAGAAAAGGAGTACAAAAGAGCGATAGAATCTGCCCAGACAGGTTTGCGTCTTGGGGATTCGTTGGCAGACGAACCTACCATAATATCACAGCTTGTCAGAAAAACGATTGATGAAACAGCCATGAATTCCTTTCAGTCAATTTTTAATTCATATCCCGATAAGAATTTAATAGATGATTATCGAAAAGTTATTTCGGAAATAGACAAAAAGGACAAGAAATTGGCAAGGTTTGAGGCAGAACTCGCGTTCTTCAATTCTCTCCTGAAAACGCAATCGAACTTTCTTAATTTTGTGAGTGGAATAAGGTACGGGCAAACGGAATATTTTGGCCAAAAAATTCGCCGAAAGATTTTTAATAAAATTTTCGGAGGGTATCTGGTAAAACCACTTCTTGAGCAAAACCATATTTTTTACATCCAAAAAATGACTGCTTTGATTGCTCTTTCCAACAGTCCTTTTTTTCTGCAAAAAGAAAAGTTTCGTGAGTGGGATCAGGATTTAATGGTAAATATCGTCGCCTGGTCTAAACGGGGAAAGTGTATGATAAGCGCAATGTTACTTCCGGCTATTAGTAGCATCCTTGAACAACAGGTCAAATACACTGCCACCCTCGACTCTTTCAAACTCGCCCTTGCCCTGAAAATTTACAAACAAAAACACGGATACTACCCGGATAAAATAGCAATCCTTTCACCGGAGGTAATCCCGGAATTACCCCTTGACCCATTCACCGGCAAGGAATACATCTACCGCAAAGAAGGCAGGGGGTTTATAGTCTACAGCATTGGCCTCAACGAAAAAGATGATAATGGTGTCTATGACCCGAAACAGAAATATGATGATATTGCCTGGAAGGTATTGAATTAACCGGAGATATCCAATGAAAACCTTAATCTGGAAGGAATGGCGGGAACAGCGTCTCTTCTTCTTTCTGGCCGTTGGCATTATTGTTTTGAGCCGGATCGTACCTTATTTTCTCCCAAAAAGAATGGTGGGTTACGAAACCTATGCGGTAGTTTTCGGTTGTTTTATCCTTCCCATCCTTTTTTCCCTATTTCTTGGCGCAATCTCCTTTACCGGAGAATTCATAAAAAATACAAAATCTTTCCTTTTGAGTCAGCCTCTGACTTCTAAAAGGCTGTTCTGGACAAAATTCTTTTCCATTTTGGTTCTTCTCTTTGTGCTTGTCCTCCTCACCCTATTTGTTTTCCTTGCTCTGCCGTTTAAAGGAACGGTCTTTTATAGTAGGGGAGACTGGGTTATTTTTCTTTTAGTTCCACTTTCAATGGTTATCCTGTATTCTGCTGCTTGTTTTAGTTCCCTTTTGCTCAAAAACAGCCTCACCGCCATTATCTGCACACCTTTTGTTCTGTTGTTCGGAATCTTACTTGTCTTGCCTCTATCCGTTGTTCTGTTTTTAATATCCTCCTCTTTAGTTGTATTTAACTTTTTCGCCTTTTCTCTCCTGATAGCAACATTCCTTATTTTTAGTTTCCTGACCTGGCAGAAAGCCATTGTTAAAGATGTATCTCCTGCCAAAACAATTTTTGCTACTACTGCTGTTATTCTACTTATTTCTTTTGGTAGTCACGCTATCGCAAATCTTGTGGCCAGTCAGAAATTAAACAAGACCATCCAGCAGGCAAAAGCAGAAGGTATTAAACTGACACTCCAGGAAATAATCCCGCCCCCGGTATCGGATAAAGACAATGCTGCTTTAGTCTACCAGCAAGCTTTTGATTTGATTGACAAGTTAAAAGCTAAATACAAGGAAGAATGGAAATACATGCCGTATGAAAGCCAAATAAAAACAGAAAAACTCACCCTCCAACAAAAAAATGTTATCAGCAGAATTATGAAAGACCCTGAATTTGCCAGATTCTATGCTTTACTTGAAAGAGCCGTCAATCTTCCTTCCTGTCGTTTTAACCTGAGGTATGAAGACGGCCCGGCAATGCTCCTCCCCCATCTTTCCAAAATGCGTAGCTTGGCAAGATTGCTTGCCGCCCGAACCTACATTCTTGCCCAAGAAGGAAGATACAAAGAAGCCATGGAATCAGCAACGACAGGTCTTCGTCTGGGAAATTCCTTGGCTGATGAATCCATACTTATTTCCCAACTTGTCCGGATAGCGGCAGACCAAATCGCGATGGATTCTTTTCGGCAACTGCTTAACAATTTCAATGGCGCGGTTTCCGTCAGAGACTACCGGAATCTCATTTCAGCAATAGACAGAAAAGATAAAAGTTTGACTACAGGACTGGAAGGAGAGTTGGCGTTGGGGGGAGGATACTTTTTTGAACTGGGCTTAGGCAAAAGGCGGATAACTGCTCGGGAAAGTGAATTCATCGCGAGCGGGGGTAAGAAAAACATCGGCTTTCCGGCAGCTATAAGAGTCATGAGCAGGTCTTTTGGACAGGACAACATTGGAAGCCAAATTTTCTGGACAATCTACTGCAGTTATCTCGGAAAGCCTGTTTTGAAAGAAGACTATGCTTTCTCCATCCAGGGATATTCAACCTTGATCAGACTCTCTCAAAAAACTTACTTTTCTGCAAAGAACGAGACCTCCGAATGGGAAAGGAAAATATCTATTACAGAAAAGTTTGCAGCAATGAAACACATTGTAAGTTTACTGATGTTACCAGCCCTTGGCAGAGCGAACCAACAGCAATCTATCTGCACCGCCGGTCTTGAGTCCTTAAAACTTGCCACTGCCCTGAAAATCTACAAACAGAAACACGGCAATTACCCGGATATGCTGTTATCCGTTTCCCCGGAAATTATCCCGGAATTACCTCTTGACCCCTTTACCGGCAAAGACTATATATATCGCAAAGAAGGGAAGGGGTTTATTCTCTATAGTGTCGGTCCCAACGAAAGAGACGATAACGGCGTTTACGACCCAAAACACCCAACCACATACGATATTGCCTGGAAGGTATTGAATTAGAAGCATAGAACAAACAAGGGAGGCAAATAATGGCAGAGTACGTAATTGAAACACAAGGTCTAACCAAAAGATACACCCGCCGCAACGAAGCGGTAAAATCTTTGGACCTGAAGGTTCCTAAAGGTTCCGTCTATGTTTTTCTGGGCAGGAACGGGGCCGGCAAGACCACAACTATCCGGATGCTCTTAGGCCTCCTTCAAAAAACTGCCGGTAAAGCAGAAGTTCTGGGTCTTGACCCGGACAAGAACCCTGTTCCCATCAAGAAGCGGGTCGGCTATGTGGCCGACAACCAGAAGATGTATGATTGGATGACCATCCAGGAGACCATTAACTTCTGCCGGCCTTTCTATCCTACCTGGAATAACAGTTTGGCTGAAGACCTGCTTAAGCGCTTTGAACTGCCAAAGAGAGCCAAGATTAAGGAACTCTCCCGCGGAATGAACGGCAAGGTGGCTCTTCTGCTTGCCCTTGCCCATCAGCCGGAACTCTTAATACTTGATGACCCGACTTCCGGTCTGGACCCGGTGGTCAGGCGGGAATTCCTACAGGGGATTATCGAGATTATTCACCAGGAGGCAAAGACTGTTTTCTTCTCCACTCACATCATTACCGAGGCCGAGCAGATAGCCGATTATGCAGGGGTTTTGGAAGAAGGAAAGCTCCTGTTGTCTCAACCGCTGGACAAACTTAAAGACTCGGTCAAACAGATTCGGCTTATCTTTGAAAATAAGGTGCCTGATGACGTATCCTTCCCCGGTCTGCTCAAAAAGGAACTGATCGGCCATGAACTGGTCTTGACCGTTAAAGACTATACTCCCGACGCTTTGAAATCGCTTGCCAGATTCAATCCAAAGAGTACCGAAGTGTTGGACCTGAACCTTGAGGATATCTTTGTCTCTCTGGTAGGCAAGGAGGCAGTGGCATGAAATCTCTATTCTGGAAAGAATGGCGGGAAAATAGGACTAATTTGTTAATTGGAATTATGATCGTTATAGGATTTCTTCTCTTATCTTTTTTTGTTAGTGGGGACATGGTGGATATAGCGAAGGTTTTAGCACTTGTGGCAATTTTTGCCTTCGCCGGTGTATTTGGAGCCTGGTCGTTTACCAAAGAGAAAAACACGCTTGAATTTTTCCTTTCAACCCCGGTTAAAAGAGAAACAATCTTTTTGAATAAATGGCTATCCGGCATTTTAAATATCCTCATCCTTCTATCCGTAGTGCTTGTGATGGAAGCAGTAATTTTTTACAGCACAGGCGGCTTTAATTTCTTATTCCACCTTCGCCAAACAGCGGATAATAGAATACTGGCATGGTCTCTTCCTGCATATTTTCTTTATTATAATATTGCATTTCTTTTGTCGCTTCTACTTTTCGAGATTATCTCCGCGGTGCTGGGGGGATTAATTATCTATGTGGTGGTTGCAATACCATTTGTTAGCTTTTTTTCCAGCCACGGTCCTCGTTTGTACCACGCATTGGCCTGGATTTGGACGATTTTACAACTAATTATTTCCTTAAGCATTTTTCTTATCGCCTACCGCATTTTCTCCCGAAAAGAGGTGAAAGTATGAAATCCCTATTCTGGAAAGAATTACGGGAAAACCGCTTGCTTCTATTTTTGTCAGCCGCTATTGTTTTGATGGTATATATCTTTTCCGTTGTGATTAAGATGCGGTGGTTTGATTTTGAAATGGCCACCGGTACAGCATACGTGTTTCTTGTTCTTTTCGCCCTCATCTTTGGAGTTTCCACTTTCAGCGGCGAATTAGAAAGAGATAATTTGAATTTCCTCATTTCCTTGCCGATTACCAGAAACCGCATTTTTTGGACAAAATTCCTAGCCGGTTTTGCCTGCCTGGTCTTCCTTTCTCTTTTTTTTCTGTTAGTCGCCTTTCTTTTCTCTTTTGTTTCTCCGGTAAAAAGATTTCTTTTCCAGCCCGGAACATCCTTATTTAGCGGCCTGCTGATGATTTACGTTTCTATTGCCTGTTATCTTTACTCCATCGGGTTTCTGTTGGCTGCCTTGCGGGTTAGAACGCTACCGGGAGTTATTTCCGGTTTCCTGTTGGCCGGTTTTCTGTACCTTGTAATTAATCCTTTAAGCGACATCCTGTTTGGCTACAGCAATCCTGTCGGTAACTTTTTTAATATTCAAGCTACGATTTTTCATATCTTTCTGTCTGCCGCGATAGCCCTTTTCTTTGCTTATTACTTTTGGACAAGGTATGTGACGCGGGGAATGTCTTCTTTCAGGTCGACAATCAGGACCAGTATAACTTTTCTTCTGTTTCTCGGTCTTCTTTACGCAGGCCTTAATCTATTTTATGCCCGTCAAATAACCGCGGAGATTGAACGGATAAAAATCTCCGGACGGCCGACTACACCCATTGAGGCTGCGCCAAAACCGGTTCCTGACAGGGAAAACGCCGCTCTTATCTATGAAGAGGCGTTCAAATTATTGGAAGGTAAGGGAACGGACAGGCATAATAAATACAGCGAGAAAGAAAGAGAATTATCCAATGCTTTCAAAGGCCTTGATTATAGTAATTTCTTTCAGTGGAAAATAGAAGATAAACAGAGAATATTTCAGATTGCCGGAGAAAATAAACCCGCGTATCTGTTTATAAAGAAAGCCACGCAGGTACCCGCCTGCCGTTTTCCCCTTGATTATACCGCTGGCAACAATATGGAGTTTCCGTACCATACCCCGATACGTCTCCTGCGTGGCATCCTGATTGCCAGAACAATAACTGAGGCCGAACAGGGTAATTATAACGCCGCGGTTGACGACCTTCTTTCAGGCGTTCAGATGGCTGAACATCTTTCTACAGAACCCGATACGATGTCTTTTTCGTTTTACAACGGAACGATAAATACTTTCCTGAAAATCCTTCAGGGTATCTATGATCGGACCGATTTAAACCAACCTCAATTAATAAGGATCGCCAAAAAGTTAGACAGCATTCCTGGCCGCGAAAGTGCTGTACATGCTGCAACAGGGGAAAGGGCCTGTTTTCCAATGAGCGCCTTCCGTATGCTTATCTCTCCAAGAGCTAACGAAACTTTTTGGGGTGCCGCACCTCCTTACTACGCTGGACCGGTTCTATTCTTTTACCGGACCCTTGGGAATCTTAATCATAAGCATGATTATATTGTTTTTCTCCGTTTATCGGAACAGCAACTTAATCTGCTTGAAAAGCCTTACTATCAAACAAAGGATGTCTTTAGAGGTTTTGAAAGAAACCTAAAACGGTTAAGCCGTTACGCTCCTTTTACCGTCATGTTCGATCGCTACTATGGCCAAGCGTTTTCCCTCCCAATTGCCAATCTCGAAGCCTTGCAGGATTTAGCCAAAATCGTCACAGCTTTGAAAAGGTATAAGTTAACGCACGGACAATACCCGAAAGACTTGGCCGAATTAAGGCCGGATTTTATCTCCGAATTACCCATAGACCCTTTCACCGGCAGAGATTTTATTTATAAGCAGGAAGGAAAAGGATTTATATTATACAGTCTGGGTGAAAACGGCGTTGATAATGGCGGCAAGATAATTATTCGGAGGTTTGTGGGGGATTCGGGGGAACTGTCGGATGACATTCCCTGGCGCCAGAATCATTGAACGGTAATTTAAATTTTATATGGCTCTTTTTTTATTTGTTGGGTTTTTAATCATCGTTGGAATGCAAGCATGGTATATAGTTGGTCTGGCGTTGGACAAGGAACTCAGTACCATTCAGTATATAGTTCTGGGCGCAGTCTTGTTGTTGATAGCCTCCGGCGCCTCCGGATTACTGCATATGCCTGGCGTAGTTTTCTTTCCTCTTCTCTTCCTGCCCATTATTTTCTTAAAGATAACTCAGGAATTAGAGGAGAAACACGGGTTAAAGAAGGAAGAGGAGCAAAGGCGCCAAGAAATAAAGATCTGGGAAGATACCATGCAAAAAGAACCGGAATATGCCGGCTCTTACATTTTTTTAGGTGACCTGCACCTGCGCCTGGGGGAAAAGGATAAAGCGCTGGCGTATTATAAAAAAGCGCTTTCCTTGCGGCCTGAAGACCCGAAGGTTATGAATCAAATCTATTTCATTGAACACAAGATGGAGCTACGGCCCAAATTGACTAAAGACGACCGGGATATTGTCAGGGCCGAACTGAAACGAACTCCGCTTATCGCGGCTGTGATTACTGCCGCATTGGGACTTATCGCTCTTTTCTTTCATTATCTCCAAATTCCGCCATTAATATCTGGATTCATAATTTTTATGCTCATCCCTGCCGGTTTCCTTGCTTATTGGACTATGAAGATCTGATTTGAATAAATTCGGCGCCATGACCATTGACCGGAAGGTTTTAGGGTGGTAACATCTGGGTATATTATTCTGTTATTTGCTGTAGAAAACGGGGAGTAGATTATGAAAAAGAGAATAGGGGTATCGATGCTTATTGCAGGTATCATGCTTTTCAGTTTGTCTCAGAACGCTAAAGGGGAAGACCGCCGGGCGCTGGCGGAGGAACTATTGAACGTTAAGCAGATGCAAAAGACCATAGAAGGAAATCTGGCAGCGATGAAGCGGAGGATGACGTCCCAGTTAAACAACAATACGAAGATCATGGGGCAGGATGTTCCTGCATCCGCCATCGCTATGCAGAAAAAGAGGTTTGACCTTATCGCCGAAGAAATGAGTTGGGATAAAGTGAAAGACGACTATATCTCCGTTTACGCAGCTACCTACACAGAAGAGGAACTTAAAGCACAAATCGATTTCTACAGGTCTACGGCTGGTCGGGCAGTGGCCGGCAAGGAATCAGAGCTTTCTGAAAAGGTTGCGGAATTAAATCAGAAGCGTATGATTCAAATTATGCCTAAGATTCAAGCCATAATGAAGGATTCCGTGGTCCAGGAGGTGTATCCAGAAGCGGAGACTAAGTGTCTGACCAACTTGAAAATGATAGGACTTGCCCTCCAGATGTATGCGCAGGACCATAAAAATAAATTTCCCGATGATTTAAAGGAGATTTACCAGAAATACAGTTACGTCAAAGATCCGTCGGTATTCTGGTGTCCTGCAGATACTAATCCAAAACCGACTGATATTACCAATTCCGTTCCAAATCAGCCCAACAGTTGCCAGATAAGTTACACCTATTATCCCGGGCATTCTGCTAATGAAAGAAGTGTAGCCGATGTAATCATTATGGAAGACAATAACCCCGAACACCACAACGGCCGCAGGAACTGTCTCTTCGCCGATGGTCACGTTGAACTTCGGTAAACTGGAGTAGACGAGAGAAGTTAAGGGTTTGGAGGTAAAGATGAAAATTGAAATTGGGTTAGTTAGCTTGTTGACCTTAACGCTATTTTTGGCAACCCTGTCCTACGCTTCCTCCTTGGACGCAGAACTCCAGAAACTGAAACAGGCCGGGATTCCCACCACCATTGAAGAACTCAACCTCCCGGAAATCCCGGACAGCGAAAACGGGGCATTAGTGTATAAAGAAGCATCCAAACTCGTAGGTGATCTTCTCCAGAAATACCGTAAGGAATTTGAGTATATGCCCTATAACGGCATAGCACCAGGGGGTTGGGATAAGACCCCGGAAGAATGGAAGGAAAAGATTGCCGATTTAATTCTTCACAACCCTGAATTTGCCAAGGTGTATCAACTTTTGGAAAAAGCAGCGGATATGGAATGTCGATCTTATACAGAAAAAGGCGACAAAAAGGTGTTTGATAATCTTAATTTTTATGCTCAATTACGAAATGTTGCCCGTATGCTGGCCGAAAAGGCAAAGATAGAAGCAGATTATGGTGATTTCAATAAATCCTTAACAGCTTCTTTGGCTGGACTTAAAGTAGCAAAATCCCTATCAAACGAACCTTCCGTCGTAGCCCAACTTACCAGAATGGCGATAGATAGCATTGCCCTGGGTGAGCTGCAAAAGAATATTAATAAAAAAGAGGTAGAGCAGCCAGGACCGTATCTCCTTTTAGCTAAAGAGATGGAGGCAGAGAGAAGGCAAAATTTAAGCTATTTCGGACTGAGAAGTGAGTACCTGGGATCCTGGATACCCGCAAGTTCAAATTTCAGAAAAATAGCCGGAAGGTCTTTTGAGTTTACGGAGGAAGACAAAAAAGAGCTGGAAGAAAGATGGGGAAACGCTCCGAATTCCCCGGCAGACAGAATGATAGAAAACGAAAAAAAGTGGAGGAAAACTTACAAAGAAGTGTACCTTGCGAGCGGATGCAAAAACATTGATGATTTCCTGAAAGAACAGGAGTTGTTTTATCTTAAGACTTTAACCAAAACGCTTCCCTTGTTGCAAAAGCCATACTGGGAAACAAAAGAAGAACTGAAAAATATAGAGGTTGAGATAGAAAGGGCGCCCAAAGAAAAAGCGCTTCTAACCTACAACAGCAATTTTATTAGCGTGGCACGCACATACCTTCAGGAAACCCGGGTTGATGCCCTTTTAGGCGCCGCAGAACTCGGCCTTGCCAACCGCATCTACAGACAAAAGCACGGCAAGTTTGCCGATTTTCTCAACCAACTCACCCCGGAAATCCTCTCCATCCTTCCATTGGACCCATTTACCGGCAAGAACTATATCTACCAGAAAAAGGACAAGGGGTTTATTGTTTACAGCGTTGCGGATAATCTGAAGGATGACGGAGGAATCCCCCAATTCAGCGAACAAGGAAAGAAGGGTGATTTTGACATTGTCTGGGAAGATAAAGGGTCCGGTTCTCCAAAACAATGATATGGAAAATAAACCTGTGATATTGGAATTATTTTCCGATGAAACAGAAGCTGTTGTCGTCAAGGGTTTTCTGGAAACCTGCGGTATAGCAACCTATGTTTTTAACGATAACCCTTTCCCCCGCATCGTTCGAGGGTCCGCTACGGCCGACTTTGCTCCGGTAAAATTAATGGTGAACTCATCCGAATTTAAGAAAGCACAAGAATTGCTCAGAAGGAAAAAAGATGAAAAAGATTATTAATTGTTTCGGGTTAAGCGTAGTATTGGGAATGCTTCTGTTTTCAACCTCCTGGGCTGAAGAACCAAAAGAAACAACAACGAAGGATGGAGTCCACCTTGTCTGGCAACATACCGGAGAAAGGGTTGCTTACTGGGCTTATCGTATTAAATCTTCTGAAAGCGGCATTTTTGAACTGTACTGGGTTTGTAATGGTTTAAAAAATGACAGCGAAAGAAACAGCACTACGTATATCGTGAATGTAGTTCCAAATAGACCTGTGGAAGATACGGCCAATGTAATTATAGAGGAAATACCTTGGGAAAATAACCAGAGGGCGGTTTTGGCTACGATAGATTGGACAAATTGGAAAAAAGAAGGAACACGGGAAACCTATGCCGGAGAATCTTCCCAAACAGCCCTGACGCTGGAACCCGTGAAGAATATCTTCGTATTTCAAAATTGGCTATCAGGTGGTTTCAACAAACTACCTGCCGATCAGCCATTTAAGTTGCTTACTCTCAATCCTAAAACAGACAACGAAAAAAAACCGGAAATCTGGGAATTGTATGGCCATTGGCTATCCCAAGATGAGCTTGTTAAAGAATTCAGGGAAACAAAGAGTGCCCGTTCTTTATTTTGGCTCCTTGCAAATGCAGTAAGAGACGGTATGAAACGTGAAGATGTCGTCAGACTTTTAGGTCCGGGCACAAATCCTGATGAAAAGCTCGAGAAAGCATTCCGCGTGGCATGTGAAAAACAAGGTTTATCTTTACAGAAAGACGATGTATTTGTGATGTACAACGCAGTTTGGACGGGCGCATCCTTACAATTTCGCGATGGGGTTCTTATAAATCACAAACCGGAAGAATATGCCAACCCTCGGCAATCGTGGACGATAAGTGTTCCTAAGAAATGATTGTTGGCGTGAGGAAACGAATAACCGGGTAACTTCAAGAAACGGAGGGAAAAGATGAAAAAGATTCTTGGTTGTTTCGGGTTGAGTGCAGTATTGGTAATAATTCTGTTTTCAAACGCTTGGGCTGAAGAACCACCAAAAAAAGAAATTCTCGTAGAAGTACTTGCTATCGAAATGTCACAGAACGTTCTGAATGAATTTGTTTCTCCCGGTTCTTCGGAAACCAAGGGCTTTATTCCACCAGACAGGATAGACGCCGTTAAACTTGTTCAATCTTTCTCATCCCTGTTAAATGATAAAAAAGTCTCTTTAGCGCAAAATCCACGTATAACAGCTTATGACGGCACAAAGACCACTTTTGAAACAACCGAGCCGGTTTTTTATCTGGAAAAGATAGACAAAGATACGTTTAAATTAAAGAAACTAACCGGAAAGGAAGGCGCAGGAACTTTTCTTGAAGCAACCCCCACCATAACCAAAGATGGACAAATTAACGTAGAGTATAAATTAACTATCCAAAAAGTACAGAAGAGGGCGCCAATCGAAGGAATTGAAGGTCTTGATGTCGGCTTTCCACTTTTAGGTGTCCGCAGTGCTTCTTCGAATCTAACTCTTAACGAAGGTCAACCAAAGGTTGCAGGTATGTCTCAAGGCGGTGGTCAATGTTTTCTGGTTATTCTTACCGCTAAAATAAATAAATAACCCATGGTGTCACTGCGACACTTTGGTAGTGCCATAGTATGCACATAAAAAAGGAAGGTGATTTCAAACCGGAGGCCCCCATGAATAAACCTTTTATTAAAATACTTACGGGAATAGTTTTGTTGATTTCGACGACAATTCTGGTTTGTAATTCAGCTAATCCAGAAGAACCTACAGGAAAGGAAATCTCTGTTGTTTTAGATCCCGTCTTTGGTGGAACGGAAACCGGAGCCGTTGGGTCCTATAAATTAGCGGAAAAGGAAGTCGTGCTTGACGTTGCCTTAAGGGTAAAGGATTATATTGAAAAAAACAACACGGGCATAAAGATATATCTCACCCGAACTAAAGATGAATCCGTATCGCAAAAGGAACGAGAAAAGTTCATTCAATCTCACAGTTCTGCGCTGGTTGTTGGATTGCGAATGAATTCTTCTGCCAAAAAAGATGCAAGTGGATTTTCCGTTCGTTATGATAGGAAGAGCAAGGAAAGTAAAAAACTCGCCGAAATTATCTCGGCGGAAATATCCGATAGATTCATTAAGGGCTTGGTTCCAAATGAGGGTATAAAACCCGCTGAGATTTACAAAAACATTCAAGTCTCTACTGTGGAAGTATTCCTTGGCTATATTACCAATCCGAACATTGAGGCCAATTTCAGACAACCGGGAGTTAAAGAAGCGTTTGCCGAGAGCATTGGTAGGGCAATTGCGCAGTATTTGGATGGAGGAAGAGATGGCAAGAAGAATAATTAAGATAGCAGCAAAGTCATTTTTGATATGGGTGTGTTTTTTTATGGCCGTCTGGGTACAGGCAGATGAAATAGAGACCATTAAAAACGGACACAACTCCTACTGGTCAAATATCAAAGATGGTAAAGGAAGTTGCGCGGTACTAAGACAAAATTTCTCACCGAATAATCCCGCGGTTCCTCAGAGCGAAATAAAAGATAGCTTTGAATGGGTATTTGCGGGTCCAAAAATAAGATGCAAGAAAATGAATGTTTCGATGACAATCAACGGACAAAAAGCCTGGTCTGCTCGTGAAGAATCTGTCACTGAAATCTATTTTGACGGGCAGGGAATTACTGCTGGCGGAGGAAAAACCTTTGTTTTGCGTAAACCAACTTATTCGGATTTCGGCATAACCAACGAATGGGACCCACGGCTTGTGGTTACCGGAAGTACAAGGTCAGGTGAATCCTGGGAACCAGTTACTTTCTGGGATTTCCAGGGAAAGGGAAATTACAGCGTTATTGGGAAAGAAAAGATTAACGGCTATGAATGCTATGTGCTGGAGACGACCATAGAGAAAGACTTAGAGAAAAATGGAGGAATGATTCGTCGCAACTGGTTTGACATTGAGCGCAATTACTGTCTTGTCAGAAGTGAGATATGGTTCTCTGTTGGTAAAGACCAGGTTATTCCAAAAGGCCAGGAATGGACAAAGGATGTAGGGAAGTATTTATCAAGCCGTACCGATATAGAACTCAAGAAATACGGAAAGGAATTGTGGGGTCCCAAGAAATACGAATGGGTTCAGTACGCCCCAGATTCAAAAACCAAGACTTTTTATGTTCTTAACAAGACAACGAAGATTTATGACGAAGTCTGTGCATACAATCTGGGGCTTACCGAAAACGAATTGAAAATTTCAATACCTCCGGATGCCACTATCTTTGACGCATCAAAATATCCAACCGATTATGTGAAGCCGAAAGTAAGCATTGAATTTCGGACGACCAAAAACATCTCTTCGCCCAATTTCACGCCAGTCAACACTCCTGATACAAACGAAAAAGTCTATATTTCAGACAAGGCGGAGATGACAGAAGCGGACATTATAGATCATACGCGCACGCTCCTGCGGAAGATGGGACTGGCGGCGGTCTTTGCCAAGCCCAATCTTTCCAGACCAAAACCGGAATACAAGATATACCCGTACCTGCTTTCCGGCATGGCGATAACCCGGCCCAACCAGGTCTGGAGCGCCGATATTACCTACATCCGGCTGGATTACGGTTTCGCTTATCTGGTGGCGGTGCTGGACTGGTACAGCCGTTACGTTCTTTCCTGGCGGCTATCCAACACCCTGGACGCTTTATTCTGCGTGGAAGCCCTGAAAGAATCTCTTGTCCTCTACGGACAGCCGGAGATATTCAACACCGATCAGGGCAGCCAGTTCACCGGCCGGGAATTCACCGGCACCCTGGCGCAACACAGTATTACCATCAGTATGGACGGCAAAGGCAGGGCGTTTGATAATATCTTTGTGGAAAGGCTCTGGCGGACGGTTAAATACGAAAATGTTTATCTTTACGGCTACCAGAACATACCGGAAGCAAGAGAAGGATTAAGAAGATATTTCGAGTTTTACAACCGGGAGCGGTTTCATCAGCGGCTGGATTACAAAACTCCCTGGCAGGTGTATTCAGAAAAAGAAGCGGCGCGGATGGACATAAACAAGCAATGTCCATCACCCTAAAAACATGAGAGAAGTGGTCTTGACAAACCCGACCCCTTTACATCAAGGGTATTAAAGTAGACTTTTCAATGCAGGGGTTTCCACAACTTACGATATTATTCACGGATGAAGGCACAAAGAAATTGGCCGAAGTGACTCAAAATCACCTTAACGAACGGGTCGCTCTTTTTATAGACGGTAAATTGTTTAACCTTCCGGTTGTTAAAGAAAAGATTCCTCACGGAACCAGCTTGACAGTGTCAGGCAGGTTTACGGAAGCGGAAATCAAGCGAATTATTGGGGAAGAGGTTAAGTGATTGTTGTGGCAAGAATGAAGATATTTAGTTTAGTAACCCTCAGACAGAATTACAATCGCCAACTAATCGCCACACAATAGCCACAATCGCCAACTAATCGCCACTCATTCGCCAATCAAGAACCGGATGAGAGAATATAACTAGAACTACGACCTCTGCCCTGGGTTTTAAAAATCTTCTTTTTTACAATCAAATCTAGATCGCGTCTAGCACCTTCATCAGAAACATCGTTTAAGCGCCTATATTCCCTGTTAGTTATACGCCCCTTATCTTTAACGTATTTAATGGCCTTTACCTGTCGTTCATTAAGTCCCATTCTATTTAAAACTTCTTCAGTAAAAGCGTCCATTGGCAGTATTGTTCTGAACTCTACGTTCCTGATCAGAACAAATTCCGGTTCCGGTACGCTTTGCATCTTGCACTGTTTGATCATTTCCAGGGTCCCGGACCCAACTCGTTGAATATAATCCGCAAGGTAAAGAGCGTTAGCCAAAAGAGGATTTGCCGGGAAAGAAGTGTGTGGTTTTCTGAGATCCTCAACGCTTAACTCTGAAGGAAGACTCCCGGAATTCCACACCTCAACCCGATCTGTAAAGACCATTACCTGAATACCGGAGGTGGTATTGTAATTCCGGTGGGCGACAGCGTTGACGATGGCTTCTTGAATTGCAAAAACAGGGATTTCAAAAGGTCTTTTGAATTGAGGCGTATGTTCTTGCTGGATAATTGCCTGTTTGATAATGCCCAACACAAACTCGACCGACTTATCCACCTGTTCAAAAAGATTACCGGTATAAACCTTATATGACAGGAATGGTTTAGAAACCTCGGTTCCGGGCAAATGAAGACATTTGACTTCTGCTTGCAGGAAAAACCTGTGCGGATCCTTACCGAAAAGCAAAATAGCGGCGTTTGTCAGTTTATCGTCTCTAAGTAAGTTAAGGTGAATTAATACGTCCTTCACCGAAGCCTCGATGCTTAGAGGAAATTTACGAGATTCCCGGGCAATACGTAAAAACCATTTAACTTTATCCTCGTCAATATCTCCAAAAGTTGCGTCTGTGCAAATCCGCTCATCAAAAGCGCCGCGACCAACAATTCCTTTTTCTTTCAAGAAATCAATGAGGCTTGCATAGACTAAGCGTGTAAGTCCGACGGTATCGGTAAATCGTTTGTAACTAAATCCCTGCTTTGAATCACGTATCTCCTTAATCAAATTTTGGATTCCTTCTTCGCGCGTTTTGTCATTGGTGCCGTTTTTGCCCTTGATATAAATCAATATATTTTTGTGCGTGGTTTTAGCTTCCCGGAATTCGGCCTCAGTTGGAGATGTCTTACCCTTACTTGCCCCACCATACTGCTGGCCAAGGACGCCAATGTAGATGTCGCTTTTTCTAACTTCTTCAAGGTAGGCCGCTTCAGCTGCCCTGCTTTTTGCAGGCGCATCCTCAAACAAAAAAATATCAAAATACTCCACCAGAAGAACATCGTCAAGAATAAATTTCTTGATTGTCCGGCGTTCTTCTTTTAGTTCCTTCTGGACTCCGCTAATAAATATTTTGTATTTTCGGATACTCATCTCAGCCCCAATAGTCGGTTTTCATTGTTTTTGGAAAATGCACATTTTTTGAGGTTCTCTTATGTCTGAATGTAGGATCTCGAATCATTATATCCCATATTTTCCAAGAGATTCAAGCCTCGTTTTGACTTCCCCTGAACACTTATCGAATACAAAAAGGTGAATTACCTCCCCACTCCCGTCGTGGAGATGGCTATCTTGACCCCCAGAAGCGTTCACCAGACGACTTTGTGACCAGACCCATAGTCCACACCTCGATGGTAAAAGTGGGCTGTGTATGTTTGTATCAGAATCCTGTGATTCCCGAATCAACCCCTAAGGTCTCCAAAACAACCGAAAACTTTTTCAACCGGCGTTTGGCTGGATGAAAAATCTCCCGAATCCAGAAAAATTCTTCGGCACTCACTGTTTCTGAGGTTTACTACGTAAAAGAAAAGGTGCCTCCGGAAGAGTCCCCTCGTTTCTCAAGAGCGTTTCTCCTTACTCTCCCAACGACCGAGCTAACATTCCGGATAGGTTTTCACTATATTATAATGCAATGTAGTCAGAAGGTGCTGTTTTGCCGGCATCGGTGTTGCCCTTGGGCATTTTTTGCGGTATATTGACTGGAACCCCAAGCTGGGTAATAGATTCTTGCATATAACCGCCTTGATTTATAGGAACACCTAACAAGGGTTTTCAGCCTACGACTTACAGCACCCGCTCGACTTTTTTGTTTTGCCGCGAATTTGAATCACTCCGAAAATGGATACTTCATAATCAAAACCCCCTGTCACAATCCAATCTGAACGAAAACTCCTGCTTCCAGATAAAAAACTTCGACGGTATCTCTTCTCACCCGTCTACTACGTAGGGGTTTTCGGTATGCAGGGAGTTCTTTGTCGCGTCTTTTTGGCCGGAAAGCCTTGACTGGCTTGAGGGGAGTTCGTTTTCTGAAAACGGGCTGCCTATATTATAAGGTAATGTAGTCTGAAGGTGCCGTTTTGCCGGTGGCGGTATTGTCTCTGGGCGTTTTTTGCGGTAAATTGGCCGGAACCCCAAGCCGGACAATAGATTCTTATCCTTGAGTGTCTTTGGTTTGAAGGTTTGTTTTCCTCCTATTCTCCCCCGTGTTCTATCAGTTTGTTGGCTTTTCTGTGGCTCAAAAAATTACCCAGGAGTACCCACATCAGCACATTTTCCTGAAATACCCCCATCCCCATTATTTAATTTCCAGATGCCATAATCTTTTACCTGGCTTCATTCTTCAGTACTAATCCGTCTTTAAAAGGAGGTGATTCCTATGCTACCGGAGGAGGAACTGGCGGCCAGGGTCAAGGAACTTGGCGAGGGTTCCAGGCGCATCGCAGAAGATTTAAGGGAGATACGTCGTATGATTTGCCCGGAGACTGATGATCCGTTGGTCCGGATGTGTGACAGACAGTGGCAGGAATACCGGCAGAAGGCGACTTGATACCGTGTCGTAATAGTTGGTATTCAGAACAAATAGTTTCAATTTCTCAACCGAAAGGAGGCGATTACGGTAATGAAGATAATTGATTGTGCTGAGGCGTCGGTTGAATTGGTTCTTACCGACGTTCTCGGGGAAACGGTTGTTGAATATATTCAGCGAGGTTCAGTTTCTCAACGAGTGGCCGAGGCTGAAGCCGATGGCTACTCAGTGGTTGTGGTTCGTTAGTTGTTCCCATTGCATCGAAAGGAGGTGATTAGAATGAACGACTGTACTGAATGTGGTATTCCGCTGGGGACAGAAAAGGTATGTCCCAAATGCGGAAAGGAAGTTGAGGAGATTAAAAGAATCCCTGCTTCCGGTCAACATTATGAGCCTTGTATCACCAAGGCTTATCCCGACACTCGCATGCGGGATGCGTTAAAACATGCGGGATTTAAAACTCAATAAGTTTCAATATCTCAACTGAAAGGAGGTGAAACCAATGCGTATCTTAGCTTCGTATGGGTGTAAAGTTAGCGGAGACTCTTTTTTCGTTAGCTTTGAAACAATGGGCGACGTGCCCAAAGACCAGACAGATTCCGTGGTGGATGATCTGTTTGCCAAAGCCAGGGCCGCGGTTCAGAGACAGCAGGTCAAACCGGAGGTCCCCAGCGAATCCGCCCAACCCAAGATAGATAATGGTAGCAACGGGGGCAATGGCGGTAATGGCAAGTTAAAACCGGAAAGGATACCGTCAACGAAAAAACAACAATACAAGATCGGCAACTTGCTGGAGGGTATTGACCCTGAGACCCAGGGCGGCTTGCTCAAACAGCTTCTGGGCCATCCGGTCCAATCATATGCCGAGATGGACAAGCGCGAAGCTTCCCGAGTCATAACGCATCTTCTGGAAAACACGTTGGAGTTGGAAAGCTGGCGCGTGTAGTAAGCAAATACAGGGGTCTCGACTGCAGCGAGGTCCCCCTTTGCGGCATAGCATATTAATCTCCCTTCCACTCCCTCCGGCTGGCTTACCCAGGCCTCTCTACCGTCGCTGGTGTGATTTGTAGCCGACAAGTAATAGTATTACCCCTACCTGGGAGGAATCTCCGTCCCTGATGAACAATAAAAAAGGAGGAACCTTGTATTCACCAAAATTATCAGAAGAGCTGGTAAGGAATCTGTACAAAATAGCACAGGCCAAAGGTATCTCAATGACCAAATTGGTTAATAACATCGTGGCTGATGCCATCCGGAACGTCCGGGTTGAGGTCAGGATGGTCTGCGAAACAGCGCAGGATTCAAAAGAAGTTTACATCATCGCTGATAATGATTCTTTTCCTGAACAGACGGAGGTGTAATGCTTTACGTTAAGGAGATTGAACTGAAGTTCCGGAAGCGGCCGGCCGTAGGTATTGAAGGGGCCGGGGTATTAAAACCGGAAGATGTCTGTGATTTGGTCCGGGATATCAGGGATAGTGCGGTGGAGAAAATGATAGCTTTACATCTGGATTCCCGGAACAAGATCAACTTTCTCCAGACGGTCTCCATCGGCACCGTCAATTCGGCCCCCGTGAGCCCGGCGGAGATTGTCAGGGTAAGCTTGCTGACCGGTTCCGTCGGGGTGATCTTGGTTCATAATCATCCTTCCGGGGATACCTCACCGTCTCAGGACGACAGAAACATTACCGGTAGGGTCAAGGCGACGCTTGCCTTATTGGAGATTAGTCTTTTAGACCACATCATCGTCAGCGACAGCGGGTTCTATTCGTTCAAGGAGCACTCCGAGATTTAATTTCAGAGATATCCTTCCTGTTTTTGACTTGCCCAAGAGTTTTCCATTCCGTTCAATTTTTCACTTTCCAAGGAGGTTCCATATGATGGAGATTTCGTATAGTGATGGCGAGAATATTCAAACGCTTCTCATACACGAGGTAGATATTCACGCCTGCCGGATCCGCCTGCAGGAAGAAGGTTACCTGATCGTCGGGGAAGAAAAGGTGCCGGCGCCCAGAGAGTTGAGCTGGTCGATAAAACCCAGGTCGCAGAGGATGAAAGGAGCCAACCCATGATTGGCTTTTACCAGGGTTGCCAACAGTGTGTTCTTGGTAGAAATAGGCTGTATACGGAAAGATGCTTTGATTGCGCAAGGCCCGAAGTTATAAGGCAGGGCTGGGTCCATTCCCTGGGGATGTATTATTCGAGGGTTCAAGCCGAACATTGGACCTCGAGATGGAGTCGGGCGATCGTCAGAACAAAGCGTGGCGACCGGTCGGTAATATGCAGTTTAAGCAGAGTTTTGTCTTTTTACATATCCAGATATCTTTCCGACCTCGGACCTTGCTTGGTGACCAACGTCCCTGGCTTTTTTGCCTATTCCGAACGCTTAACCGGGGGGCGGCGTATGGCTTATGTACCCGGATTAATCGTTCAGACCGGAACGAAGGTGATTTTACAGCACCATTGTAGGACGGACGTCCAGAGAAAGAGAAACGTGGCGGGGATTTATAGTGTATTGGAACCGAGCCGGATTAAGGATCGGAATGTAATTCTGCTGGACGACATCGTGACTTCCGGGGCCACATTGACAGAGTGTGCCAGGATTTTATACGAGGCCGGGGCTAATGTAGTTGTTGGGCTGACATTAACAAGGACGGTCCGGAATGGATCCTGTTGAATAGCAGGTCTATGGACTGCACCCTTAAAACTGGACACTTGTGTTAGAATACCTGGTAGAGCCTAACCGCCCCCAACCGGGGGCAGAAAGGAACTACCATGAAAGACAGAAGAATCTTTACCCCGGAATTTAAA